>Ga0070730_10003177_pt1 | contig 14799 bp, 13 predicted proteins | sample Coa_R1_3_FD_66447 | JGI IMG/M metagenome (GOLD analysis project Ga0070730, IMG submission 66447) | Surface soil microbial communities from Centralia Pennsylvania, which are recovering from an underground coalmine fire - Coalmine... | ecosystem: Environmental > Terrestrial > Soil > Unclassified ...
TGTACCCCAGCCCCAGCACACCAAACACGATCAGTGCGTTGACCAGCACCAGCGTCCAGATTGTGGAACTCAATCGCGATTTCATGCCTTCCTCCAAAAGTCTGTGGCGGTAGCCGCGCCGCGGGTTGATGCGGCCGCCGCGATCAAATACTGGGGCCCGGAAATACCTCGAGCAATCTCCTCAAATCCAGCAGCAACGCCAGCCGGTCATCGTGCCGCAACATTCCGACGCAATGCGGTACATTTTCCGGCGCTTGCTCCAGCAAATCCTCGGACGTCACGCTGTACGTCCCGATGACTTCATCGGCGGCGATTCCGATGCGCACATCATCGTGATGCCCTTCACCGCGCAGCGCAGCTACCACCACGTGCTTGGGCAGCAGTCCGGGTTTGCGGCCTTCCGTCATGGCGATGTCGATCAGCGGCACGATTACGCCCCGCAAATTGAAAATGCCGATCATGTACGCGGGCGCCAGAGGCAGCTTGGTTAGCAGCGGCCAATCCAGCACCTCCTCGACGTCCAGCACCGGAAAGCAAAAGCGTTCGCGGCCGCTGCGGAATACGCAGTACTGCGATTCCGGCGCGTGCTCCTCCAGCGGGCCCAGGGCCTCGAGAAGGTCCGCGGCGTCCGCATCGGCGGCCAGCGGCGTCAAATGGAAATCTTCGTTCATCGATGTGCGACCCTTGCTGTCCTCTTCATGCGAACCTGCGTACCGCGCGCAGCAGTTCCTCGCGCGTAAAAGGCTTGGTCACGTAACCGTCGGCGCCCTGTTGCTGTCCCCAGTAGCGATCGCTGGCAGTGTCCTTGGAAGTCACCAGGATCACCGGGATAGCGCTGAACTCCGTGCTGTTCTTCAACTCCCGGCAGATCTGAAACCCGTTGCGGTCCGGCATGACCACGTCCAGCAAAATCATGCAAGGGCGCTCTGCCGTGATCGTTTCTTCCACCAGCCTGGGATCGTTCAACCCGACCGAGGGGTAGCCTTCAGGGTCCAATACGGCCTGAATCAGCTTTACCTGCGCCGGCGAGTCGTCAACGATCAGGACTTTTTTCTGCACGGCAGGCTTCTCCCCATAGTTCTCCGCAGAGTAGAGGTGCACGTCAGCGGCCAGCGGGCACGTTCTCCGGTGCGCTGTGCTCCCTTGGTATATGTCTAATAAAATGAGGTAATTACGAAGGTTCTCGGTGGTGTCACGAACGCCGCGACGGGACAGCAGAAACATCTTCCGTCTCAGCTTGAGAAGCATTCTCAGCGTCCCGCATCTCGCTGGCCAGCGATGAGAATCGCTGCATGATTTCATTGATGCGCAGGGCCATGCTGTGAATGGTCTTGATTTGCGCCAGCGATTGTTTGGAGAGCTGCCCGGGCTCCAGCAGCAATAGCTCGGCGTTGCCAATCATGGAAGTGAGGGCATTGTTGACGCTGTGTTTCATGTCGGTCATGTAGCGGCCGAGCGTCGCGTAATTTTCGTTGCCCGCCGCTTTGTTCTCCGCCTGCCGCGCGAGCCGCAATGCTTCGGTGCGGCGCAAGGATTCTCCGGCCACCAGGAGAAGAGTCTGTGTCCAATCCTCCCGCAACGGAACGTGCACCAGCCGGGGATACTTGCCGCGGAGATGATTCAGTTCCCGGGAGTCCGCCGGAGCGCAGAGAATTACCGCGGCGGAAGGTTCCAGCGAATGGAGCATCGCGGAAAGTTTGCCCTCACGCAACGGACCAAAGACCACAAGGTCGTGGGCCACGGCTTGGTCCTCTTTCCACAAGTCGCTCTCCAGCACGGTGATGGTCGGCGCGTGCTTTTCGGCCTGCCAGCACGCGGTCAACAGCCGTGCGAAATCGATTTCGTCGGTCAGGATTAAGACGGTTGCGCTTCGCAAAAGTGATCCGCTCCCCGGAAAGATAATTGAATGACCTTCTGCCGCAATGCTGATTACAACTTTTCCGCCTCATCCAGCGCCGAAAGCAATCGTTTGGTACTGATGCCCAGGTTCACCGCCGATTCGGTGTCCTTGGCCTGTTTGGCCACGTCCACACGCTCTTGTAGACGCGAGACTTCTACGCGAGCGACGGAAAGCGCGCGATCCAAGCCAGTGGCGTTACCCGTTTCTTTCGCCGCCTCCATCGCCGCGGTGAGCATGGCCCGAGCCACAACCGCACGGCGCAAATCGTCAGCAGCCGGGCTGTCCTCGCTTACAAACGCGGTCACTTCCCAGGAGGACATCAGGATCCGCGCACGGCCGATTTTTACGGTGGTCATCGAGCGGCCCCGAGTCGGAGGAGTAGCAATGAGCTGCTCCCAAATTTGCTCCAGGCAATTTTCGAAGTCCATGCCTGGATCGATCTTCGGCTCCGCAACCGGCTCCGGCGTCTTCGGTGGCTTGGCGGCAGACTTATCCGGCGCCGTCGTTGACTTGGCAACAGGCCCAGCGGCTCGCGGCGCCGCCGAGGACGGTGCGGACTTGGCCGCCAGCTGTTCCAGCGCTTTTTCCACATCCGTACGTAGATTCAGCAGTTTTTCAAAGGTTTCGTTGACCGTGCGCTCCGTGTAGTCCTTCTGAAAAGGCTGTTTCCATTCATCGGCCAGTTGCCTGATTTTAGTCACTGGCTCGGAAGCGGAAAAGCCGGAATGGCGGCAATCGATGGTGCGGGTTCCGGCCACTTCCAGTTGCTGCAGCCCGGTGCGAATGGCAATTAGGTCCGCGTGCATCAATTCGATCAGCGTGCGCCGCAGCAGAAAATTGAAGCGAATGAAGGAGAGCAGCGCCGAGGGATCGTAAAACATCCCGCCGGCGGCTTCTTTCACTTTTCGGCCTTCGGCGATGAAGCTGTTCTTCAACATGTCGCGCAGGCTGCGGAACCCGCGCAACGCCACGATCATTTTCTCAAGAGGCTCGCACCACGCCAGCGGCGCGCTGTCGGTTTCCCCCAGCACCGGCTTCATGACCGTGGCGGCGTCTTCCAGTTCGATCTGCTTATGATAAATTTTGGCCGGCGCGCACAGGGCGAAATACTGCACCAACAAAAAATCGATCTTGTCGCGGTCGATATTTGTTTTCGCCGTCTTGCGTAGATGCCGCTGAATCAAAGAGCATAGGCCCGTCTCGCTGGCATTCAGCGTGGTCTGCTGCAACAGGTGGCGGAGCTGATGTACCAGGACGCGCGCGTCCAGCGCGTCTAGCCAACTCTGCACCTGCTTGAAAAGTTCGAGGGTCGGCTTGTCCGGCAGATTGCGCCTTTCCTGGGGGAACGGAATGGCGATTTCCAACTCCTTGGCCAGCGCCAGATAGATCGGGAAGACCGAGCGGATCTCCGCCCATTCTTCTTTGCGAGAGCTTTCGGGCCGAGCTGACGAGGGGTTCAGTGTGGTAGTAGATTTGCTCACGGCTGCGTCACCCAATCGCACAATCCTGTGAATTTGACGGCTACGGCCTTTTGTCCCTTGTGGTATTGCACCGCAATCACGGCGGCAACTGCGGAGCCACCTAAGGTATCTCGTTCCACGCGTACGCGGTCTTCAAACTCCAGCGGCAGGGTGGACAGAAAGATAGCGTGTTGGCCGCCGCCAAATTCCAGAACGGTGGCTTCCCGTAGCTTGGCTTTGCCTCCGCGCAGCGCCGTTACCTGCACGGGAATACGCACCGGTGCGACGGCCTTGAAGAAGCGAGCGAGTTGCTCTGTGCAGCCCAGTTCGTGATCACATACGGAGATTTCAGTCGAACGCTTCAAGCAGCCTCTCAACCCGGGCGCATGTTTCACCGTTCGTGACACACGCGTACCGCCATGAAGACAGTGTCCCAGCGATGAGGAAAGCACGTCGGACACCAAAACGGGCTGGCGGTTAGCGCAGGTGAAGCAGTTGAAAGGACGAGGGTTATTAGATCCTGCCGTAGTACCACGGGCTAAAACGTCTCACCGTGCAACGCTAATGTCTCAGCTCGCGCTAGCTGGTGCGGCGCCCCGATGCTGCGTGAGACAAGTGGGGCTAGTGCGAGGCTGCCCGCTGCTGCTCCGCGGTTGGCGTTGAGGCCGCCGGTTTGGCCGGAATGTTATACCGCTTCAGCTTGCGATAGAGGGTGGCCCGGCTGATGCCCAACATTTTGCCCGCCAGCGCTTTGTCACCATTGGCTTGCTCAAACACCCGAAGAATGGTCATGCGCTCCATGTCGGCAAGGGCCGTGGTGGAAAGGGAAGCGGCGTCTTGCGGAGACATCGCCGCAGCGGAAGGCTGCTCGGCGCGAATCGCGGGGGGCAAATCATTCACGTCGATCGTTTGGTGATCACCCAAAGTCACGGCGCGAGCGATGCAATTCTCCAGTTCGCGGACATTGCCCGGCCAATCGTAGTGCAGCAGGCTCTTCATCGCCGCGGGGGTAACTTGGAGATTGGCCCCCGGGGCATAGCGGTCCAGGAAATGGTGCACCAGCATGGGAATATCGGAGCGGCGATCGCGCAGCGCCGGAAGATGCACGGTAACCACGTTCAGCCGGAAATACAGATCCTTGCGGAAGGTGCCCTCGCGATAGGCCGATTCCAGGTCCCGGTTGGTAGCGGCAATAACCCGCACGTCGACCGTGACGTGATCGTTGCTCCCAACCGGCCGAACTTCTTTTTCCTGAAGCACCCGGAGCAGCTTGGCTTGCATTTCGAGCGGTAACTCGCCGATTTCATCCAGGAAGATCGTGCCCCCGTTCGCAGCTTGGAACAGCCCGGCCTTCGTCTTGGTGGCCCCCGTAAACGCTCCTTTTTCGTACCCGAACAGCTCGCTTTCCATCAACGTAGGAACCAGCGAACCGCAGTCCACCGCCACGAACGGTGTTTGCGCCATCGTTCCGCGGAAATGTATGGCACGAGCCACCAATTCCTTCCCCGTACCGCTCTCTCCGGAAATCAGCACCGGCGTGCGCGTGTCCTTCAACCGCGAAATCATGCGTAGGACGTCCTGAATATTGGCCGAGGTGCCGATGATACCGTCCAGGTTTTCCTCCGTGCTCACCCGTTCGCGCAGAAAGGCGTTCTCCGTGACCAGGCGAACTTTTTCCGCCATGCGCTGCAACAGCAGCCGCATTTTCTCGACCCGGAACGGTTTTTCGATGTAGTCATAGGCGCCCAGCTTCATGGCGTCCACCGCGGATTCGATCGATCCATGGCCGGTCATGATGGCCACTTCCGTGCGCGGAAGAACAGTCTTCACCTGCCGCAGCAATTCGACGCCGCTTAGCGTCGGCAGCTTGAGGTCCGTCAGCAGCAGATCCGGTGTCTCCTCGTCCAGTCGCGCCAGTGCGGCCTCCGCGCTCTCCGCTTCGGCACAAGCGAATCCCAGCGTATTCCCGATGGTCATACACAGGCGGCGAATGCTCTGTTCGTCATCCACCACCAGTAAACGTGTCTTCAGTTCTTCGCTCATGGCTTCCCGAAGGTTTTCTCCACAATCGTCATCAATTGCTGGACCCGAAAGGGTTTTTCAATGCACGGCGTGCCGCTTTGTGCCAGGAACGCTTGCGTTTCGCTGTTCGCGGTGTCACCGCTGATCAGAATTATGCGCGCGCACAGTTCCGGGCGATTCTTCTGAATCCACGCGTGCACCTCCGCCCCGTTCACCGCTCCAGGCATGCGGATGTCGGAGATAACGCCGGAGTATTTGCCCGCGTTCAACATGTTCAACCCCTCGGCGCCGGAAGCGGCGTTGGCGACGGCATATCCATGGCGTTCCAGCGCCGCGCGCAGAAACGCGGTCACCGAAGGCTCATCCTCGATGAGCAAGATGGGTTCATAGCCCGCGGATGCCTGCGGGATCATCGCCCGGCCTCTTTGGCCATAGCTGCGGCCACGCTGGATTCATTGGCCACCGGAACGCGCACCAGAAACGCGCTGCCGCGCTGCTCGGGATTGTTCCAGCACAGAATTTCGCCGCCGTGCGCGCGAACGATCCCGTAACAAATGCTCAATCCCAGGCCGGTGCCCTTCCCGGCTTGCTTGGTGGTGTAAAAAGGATCGAAAATGCGCTCCGGGTCCGTGATGCCGGTGCCGTTATCGGTCACCGTGACCTCGATGGACTCCCCCCGTTGCCGGGTGCGAATGCTGATCCGTCCGCGGTGCCCGGTTTCCTGTACCGCATCATAGGCATTGTTCAGGATGTTCAGGAAAACCTGCTGCAACTGCTGCGAATCCCCCAGCGCCGGCGCCACCTTCTCATCGAACTCCTCGATCACCTCGACGCCGTGGCTGGCGAAATCGTAGCTGCGCAACTTGATGGTCTGTCGCAGCACGCTGTTTACGTGCACCAGTTCGCGTTGCACCGGGCGTTGTCGCGCGAAGCTCAGCAGATCCTGCACAATATCTTTGGTGCGCTGCGTTTCCTGCAAAATGATCTGCAAGTCCTCCCGCGCATTGTCCGGAATTTGCGGATTCTCCAGCAGTAAATCGGTGAACCCGAGAATCGCGGCCAGCGGGTTATTGACCTCGTGGGCCACGCCGGAAACCAGCCGGCCGATGGTGGCCATCTTCTCGGAGTGTGCCAGCTTAGCTTGCAGCAACGCGGCGTCGGTGATGTCGGTCATGACCACCACCACGCTGTTGACCGCATTTTGCTCATCGCGCATCGGGCTCAAGCTGATCGAGAAATGCCCCATGGATGCGTCGCTCCGCCGCACCCGTAACTCCAGATTCTCCACTTGTTGGCCGTGCGCGGTGGTTCCCAGCGCCGCCTCAAAATCTGCCCGGTGGGAAGCTTCCACCCACTCCACCAGCCGGTGCCCGATCAGTTCGTCTTCACGATAGCCGGACTCGAAGCACCGGCGATTGGCGTAGCTGATCAGACCCGCGGTATCCAGCACGAAGATCATGCTCTGCGTGGTATTCAGAATCTTCTGGTTAAAATCTCTCTCTCTCTGCAGTTGAGATTGAAACGTCTTTTGCTCCGTCACGTCCAGCATCAGGCCGCGAATTTGCGCGATGTTGCCGCGCGGATCACGCACCGCCGTGATGTTTTGCAGGGTGTGCAGCAGCGTCCCATCCTTGCGCCGCAGCGTTTCCTCGTAATTGCGCAGCACCCCCCGTTCGGCCAGCGCCTGCAGGAACCGCTCGCGAGCCGCTGGAGCCGGATAGAGATGTGGCCCGACGTCTGCCCGCAGTAACTCGTCGCGCGCGCCGTAGCCCAGCATGCGTACCATGGCGTCGTTTACATCCAAAAAGCGTCCTTCCGGCGTCGCGAAAAACAGCCCTTCCTGGATACTGTCAAACAATTCGCGGTAGCGGCGCTCGGCTTCGCGGCGGTCCGTAATATCTTTTAAAACGTGAATCGTCCGCGTGTCGTCGTCCGAAACTCCCGGGGTGCGCGACGTAGACACCAGGAAAATACGCTCCGGCGAGGCCACCACATACTCTTCCCGCGATTGCTGCGTATCCCGGCAAAACGGGCACGGCAGGTCGCTGCCGGTTTCCGCGATCTGTCGCAGGCTGCTCATCGCTTCGCCAACCAACGCTACCGGCGGCACTCCCAGATGGGACGCCAGCGAGCGATTTGTCCGCACCACCCGCCAGGAGCGATCATGCACCACGATGTAGTCGCTGATAGCGTCGATATCTTCCACCCACTGCCGCTTGGAGCGCTCCAATTGCGAGAAGCGGCGAAAGTTTTCGAGCGACAGCGCCGCATGACTCGCCAGTGCTCGTAACAATTGCTGGTCCCCTTTGTCGAGTTCTCTTTTTTCGCGAAGCAAGCCAATTGCGCCCAGGCTCTCGGCATCGCTAGCGGTAATCGGCACCAGAATTACAGGCTCGCACGGTTCCTGGCCGGCCATGTCGGCGCTTTCCGCCAGGAACGGACGCAATTCAATCTCCTTGCCGAGTTCCCGCGCATTGCGCACCAGGAAAGTCTGCTGGGCGGCGCCGAGCCGTTGTTTACCTCGCGACGATGGATAGGAATCGGTCTCCCGCCCGCGAAAAACCATGACCGAGCACCATTCCGCAGCCAACATCCGGGACGCGCGCTCCGCGAATCGCTCCAAAAAGCCGGGAAGATGACGCGACTGCGCCGCGTCTACCGCCAGCTCCATTAATTCTTCGGCATAGCGAGCCGGACCGTCAGCTTTCCCCGCAGCAGTGTCGCGATGCGCGGCGTCTTGCCGCGATTTCGGAATGGCTTTCGTTCTAGGCATTCTGCTTGAGGCGCTCACGTCTCAAATTGACGACCATCACGCCTCACCACGCTACCGGGCTATCTCAACCTGAGTCAATGACCGGTCGCTGCGATGTTGCTGAATCGACCACCATGATCGCGTACGGCCTGTCTCAGCGTGAGACCTATCCCACGGAAATCCCTCGTGACTGAGACGCTAACTGCCCTGCGGATTTGCCTGCCGCACGTGCCTCACTTGTGTAACCCGCCTGTTCCCTTGAGTTTGTGGCGCATTATCCAATCGATTGCTCCCCCCCGGGCAGCTCCCAACTGCTGGCAACCCACGTGCCTTCTCTACCGCTGGGTCGTGCCATTCAGAGGAGGGTTGGTGTCGATGAAAGCCAGTCTCATACGCAAGGTGCTTGCGGCGGTCGTGCTGTCATGCGTTCTGGGGACGCATACACTGCCCCAGTCGCCAGAAGAAGGCACCCGCAAGGTCAAAACGAGAGTTACCCCGACTTATCCCGAGTTGGCCAAGCGCATGAACGTGATTGGTAAGGTCAAAATCGAGGTGGTTATTACTCCGGACGGCAAAGTGAAAAGCACCCACGCACTGGGTGGCCATCCACTATTGGTGCAGGCCTGCGTTGACGCGTTGAAGGAATGGAAATTCGCACCGGCCTCGGAAGAGACCACCCAGGTGGTTGAGTTCGATTTCAACAATGTTAGGTGAGGCGTTGCGTTTGGGTCCCTTCGGGTTGAGAAGCGGAGGTTTTTCGCGATGACGATCGGCAAGAAGCTATATGCGGGATTTGGAATGATCCTGGGCGTGCTGTTGGCGCTGTTGGTGGTCAACATCTTCGCGGGACTCAAAGAGAGTTCGGCGCGAAAAGAAGCCGCAAATGCCCTCGAGAACGTGCGCACCATTGAAAACGTCCGCTATCAGATCATGCTCAACCGCTTGAACCTCAACAATTTCCTGCTTAGCGGCGATCCCCGCGACGAGGAAAAAGTCACGCGCGGCCTTCAGGACCTGCCGGATGTGGTCAAGCGCGGCGAAGCCCAGGCCGGAAGCGACGTGCTGCACACCGCTCTCATCAAGGTGGAGGGCACGGAAGCCAGTTGGGCTGACAATTTCGCCAAGCCCTTGCTGGCCAAGCGCCATCAAGTGGACTCCGGCGACGCCACCGTCTCCGATCTGCAGATTTTCTATCTGCAAAAAGATCCCGCGTCATGGCTGGTCAAATCTTCCTCCGTTCTCGATGAATCGAACGCCAACATTACCAAGTCTCTGGATGACTCCACCAAATCGGCCCAGCAAGCCAGCGCCTTCAGTACCGGGCTGACCACCCTGGGGACTCTAGCCGCCGTCTTGGCCGGACTGTTTGTCGCTTTCTATACCGCGAAATCCATAACCGAGCCGCTCACCCACCTGATTACCGTGGCCCGTGAAATCGGCGACTCCGGAGACCTCGACCAAAACATCGATATTCATCGCAATGACGAAATCGGCGCGCTGGCCACCACCTTCAACAATATGGTGGCTTATCTGAAGGAAATGGCCGGCGTCTCCATGGCCGTTGCGGAAGGCGACCTCAGCGTGGAAGTCGTGCCGCGTTCCAAGCGCGATACCCTCGGTAATGCTTTCCTGCGCATGTCTCACGGGCTCCGGGAGCTGGTGCGTACCACCCGCGAATCGGCCGGCCAGGTTTCCGCCGGCTCCAGCCAGGTTGCCGGCGCCGCCGATGAATCGGCCAAGGTGAGTGTGCAGGCTTCCTCCGCGATTGAAGAAGTCACCAGCACCATGCACGAGATGAGCATCAACGTGCAGAACGTGGTGAAGAACACCCAAGTGCAAGCCTCCAGCGTCGCGGAAACTTCTGCCTCCATCGATCAAATGGTTACCTCCATCAATCGCGTCGCGGACACCGCCAAGGTTTTGCTGGACATCGCTAACCGCTCCCGCGAAGAGGTCGTCAATGGCATCTCCACCATGGAAAAAGCCACCGACGGCTTGAATCGCACCAATCACGCCATTCAATCTTCGGCGGAGATCATCAATGTGTTGGGCCATCGCGCCGACGACATCGGCAAGATCATTGAAGTCATTGACGACCTCGCCGAGCAGACCAACCTGCTGGCCTTGAACGCCGCCATTGAAGCGGCTCGCGCCGGCGAACACGGTCTCGGTTTTGCCGTGGTTGCCGATGAAGTCCGTAAACTGGCGGAAAAATCCACCCAGTCCACCAAGGAAATCGCCGACCTCATCCAGAGCATCCAGCGCGAAGCGCGCCAGGCCGTTGAAAATATGGAGCGCAGCACTCGAATTGTCGAGGAAGGCCTGACCCTGGGCAATGATTTAGGTTCCGCGCTGCACAAGATTTCCAACGTGGTCACCGAAGTCTACAAGTTCTCCCAGGAAATCGGCGCGGCTACCAATGAGCAGTCTGTGGGTTCCACCCAGATTGCCAAGGCCACCGGCCGTCTTACCGAGATTACCCAGGAAATCAATTCTGCCGTGGAAGAACAGGCCTCCGGAGCGCAGGCGGTTGTGCGCGCGATGGACAAGATGCGCGAACTGGTGCAGCAATCCGCCTCCAGCTCCACCGAGCTGTCTGCCGCCGCCGAACAGATGCTCAAGCTTTCTCGCAATCTTCTGGAAAGCATGGATCGCTTCGTAATCGAACAACATGTTCCGCAAACCGGCGCGCCACGGCGCGGCTTCATTGACACCCGCATCCGTAAAGATCCCCAGCGAGAGAGAGAAATCGAGTACGCGGACGCCCGGCAGTAACCGGACGGAATGCAGCGATGGAAAAAGACCTCCAAGTCGTCGGATTTCGCATCGGAAACGAGACCTTCGGCGTTCGCATCGGCTCGGTGCGCGAGATCGTTCGTGTTCCGGAGATCACCGCCGTGCCCAGCGCTCCGGACACCGTCGAAGGGGTGATCAATCTGCGCGGCAAGATCATCCCGGTGATGGACCTGCGCAAGCGCTTCGGACAATCGGATCTTCAACCCGACAAGAAAAACCGCATCCTGGTCGTCGAGCTGGAAAACAAATTGGTGGGACTGATCGTCAACGCCGCGTCGGAAGTCTTGCGAATTGCGCCCTCGGAGATCGAAGCGCCGGGAAATCTTTTCGCCGAAGGCGAGTCCGGCTACGTCACCGGAGTCGGCAAGCTCAAGGGTCGCCTCATCATCCTGCTCGACATTACCAAGTTACTGCATCGCCCGGAGTTCAAACGATTCGAGGAGGCCGCGGAACTCGTAGGCGCCGCCAAGTAGAGCTTGCTCCGCTGAATTTACGGATGAAGCCGGCGCGCCACGCACGTGCTCATGGGAACGCTTACCGCACAGATTCAACTGACCGAAGCCGAACTCAAGCTCCTGCAGACTCTGGTTTATCAGGAATGCGGGATGTTTTTCGATGAGCGCCGCTCGCATTTCCTCAAAGATCGCTTGCAGCGCAGGCTTAAAGCCTGCCAGTTGGACTCCTTTTACAGCTACTATCGTCTGCTCACCAGCCGCGAGGGGAAAAATGAGCTGGCCCTGCTGCTGGAAAATCTCACCGTCAACGAAACAAGCTTCTTCCGCAACCGGCCGCAGCTCGACCTCCTCCAGAAAACGGTCCTCGAGGAAATACTGCACCGCAAACAGGAGCGCCGCGACTGGACACTTCGCGTCTGGAGTGCCGGCTGCTCGTCCGGCCAGGAGGCCTACTCCGTCGCCATCCTCATCTGCGACGCCCTGGCTTACTACTATCTGCGCAATCCTCTTCCGTTCGATATGCCCTCACCCAAACCTCTGATTCCCCCGCCTTGGAAACTGGAAATCGTGGCATCGGATATCAGCTATGCCAGCCTGCGCTCCGGCCAGGAAGGCCTCTACACCGAAATCCAGATGGAGCCCGTCGATTACACCTGCCGCTTGCGTTATTTCGAGAAATCCGGCGAAAAGTATGCGGTCAAGCCCCAGCTCAAGCAGTTGGTGCAGTTCGACTTTCATAACCTCAAGACCGAATTTTTGCCGCGCCGCAACGACATGATCCTCTGCCGCAACGTCATGATCTATTTCGATGAAGCCGAGCAGAAGCGGCTGATCGAAAAATTCTGGCACTGCTTGAATCCGGGCGGCTACCTTTTCGTAGGTCATGCGGAAAGTCTCTTCGGCTTGACCCAGAAATTTCGCATGGTGCATGAGAACAACGGCACCGCATACCAACGTCTTGAGGTGAACGGGTGAGCGGTTTCCCCGAAGATCGCAATGCGGAGTTGCGCGCGCTCTTCTTTGAGAGCGCCAACGAACTGCTGCAGTCGCTCAACGAAGCCGGCCTCGATCTGGAAGCCAATCCGGCTGGCGAGGACGTCCTCCGTCGCGTCCGCCGCGCCGTGCACACCCTCAAGGGCGATTCCGCCGCGTGCGGCTTTACCAAATTGAGCGAGTTGGCCCACGAGCTCGAAGACGTGCTTTCTCCGCAAATCGGGCAAACCGCCGGCTCGCGCCTTGCCGACCTCGTCCTGGTCGCCGCCGATAATTTTGGCGCCATGCTCTCCGCTTACCAGCGCAATGTCGAACCGGCATCTGCGGAGTCCTTGCGCGCAATGATCCGCGCTCTGATTCATGGGCCCGCGGCCGCTGTCCCGGCTGTGCCTGCCGCCAGCGGCATCGACGCCAGGTTTGCATGGACCGAATACGAACAGCTCATGATCTCGGAGTCGGTGCATCGCGGCGAAACCGTTTTCAACGTCGCCCTCCGCATCGATCCCGCCAGCTTGATGCAGGCGGCCGCGTTTCAGTTGATCCGCAACGTTTTGCACGGTTGCGGAACGGTCATCGCGCTCCGCCCCGAGGATAGTACTGCGGCCCAGACCCTGGAGATTGTGGAAGCCGCGCTGGCCAGTCAACACCCGCAGCAACACATAGCGCAACGCTGCCGCATTCCCTCTATCGTTTCCGATGTACGTGTGGAACGCGCCGCAAACGCGGAAATGGCCGAGCACGAACTCCTGGGCGACATTTTGCAAGCGCAAGCCGAGAGCGCTGCGTCCCGGACAGCCGCCCCTGGCGCCAACGCCGAAGCAGTCCGAGTTCCGGGTATAGGCTCTGCTGCCGCCACCGTTGCGGAAAGCACCTTGCGCGTGGAATCGGCGCGCATTGACGCGGTCATGAATCTCGTGGGCGAACTCATCATCGGCAAATCCATGCTGCATCGCAGCCTCGCGGAATTCGACCAACGCCATGCCAAAGATCCGGTTCGCGCCAAGCTTTCCGATGCCATGGCCTTCCAGTCGCGGGTGCTCGATGAACTGCACAAGTGCGTATTGAAGATTCGCATGGTTCCTGTCGAGCAACTGTTCCGGCGCTTTCCCCGCCTGGTGCGCGATGTTGCCAAGCAGTGTGGCAAGGACGTTGCCCTCGAGCTTTCCGGGCAGAATACCGATCTCGACAAGAGCATCCTGGACGCTTTAGCCGAGCCCTTGATGCACCTGGTGCGCAATGCTGTCGATCACGGTGTGGAAGATGCCGAAGAGCGCATCGCCGCCAACAAGCCCGCTCGCGGCACCGTCTATCTCAACGCTTACCACCAGGGCACCCAAGTGGTCATCGAAGTCCGCGATGACGGTCGCGGCGTGGACCTCGCCCAAATTCGTAACCTGGCGGTCGAAAAAGGAATTGTCAGCGTTGGCGAGATGCATCGTCTGTCCGATGCTGAGGCCATGAATCTGATTTTCGAGCCCGGTTTCAGCACCGCGGCCGCGGTCACCGAAGTATCCGGCCGCGGCGTAGGCATGGATGTGGTCCGCACCGTCATCGACAATTTGAAGGGCGCCGTTCACCTGAACTCGGTCAAAGGCCGCGGCACCACTATCCAGTTGCGTATGCCCCTGACGCTGGCCAGCATTCAGACCTTGCTCTTCCGCGTCGCCGGCCGCTTGTTCGCCGTTCCTCTCTCTTCCGTGGTCGAAATCACGCGCATCACCGACTCCGATATTCACCGCGTCGACCAGCGCGAAGTTCTCCGGCTCCGCGAGCAAATACTCACCCTGGTACGCTTGGACAGCCTGAGTCGGATTCATGCGGTTTCCTCGCAAAACAACAATAATAAAAAACGAAATTTCGTCATCGTCATCGGCGCCGCGGAAAAGCGGTTCGGCCTGGTGGTCGATAGTCTGGTCGGCGAAGAAGAACTGGTCATCAAAGCCCTCCCGGCCGAAATCATTTCCAGCGACCTGGTGAGCGGTGCGTCCATTCTTGGCGACGGTACCGTGGTGTTGATCCTCAACGTGCCTGCGGTTCTCTCCCGTCTCTCTCGCGCCACCCCCTTGGGAGCAATCGCATGAGCGGGCGCATCCGAGTCCTGGTTGTCGACGATTCCGCGCTAATGCGGAAACTGATTCCCACAATTCTCGAGCGCGATCCATCGATTGAGGTAATCGGCACGGCCATGGATGGCGCGTTCGCGCTCAAAAAAATTGAAGAGTTTCATCCCGATGTGGTCACCCTGGACCTCGAAATGCCCCGCATGGATGGACTCGAGGCCTTGCGTCTGATCATGCGCCGCGCGCCCATGCCGGTGATCGTCTTCAGCACGCATTCGAAAGAAGGCGCTTACTCCACCTTCAAAGCTCTGGCCCTCGGCGCCATCGACTTTGTCGCCAAACCCCGCGACGCTGCCGCCGG
>Ga0070730_10003178_pt1 | contig 14797 bp, 18 predicted proteins | sample Coa_R1_3_FD_66447 | JGI IMG/M metagenome (GOLD analysis project Ga0070730, IMG submission 66447) | Surface soil microbial communities from Centralia Pennsylvania, which are recovering from an underground coalmine fire - Coalmine... | ecosystem: Environmental > Terrestrial > Soil > Unclassified ...
CCACGGCTACAGCAACCGGGAGATCGCCCGGCTCGAAGGCGTTTCCGAGCGCACCATCGGCGCGCGTCTCCGGCAGGCGCGAGAAGCCCTTGCTCACACTCTCGGCCCGGAGTGGCGCGGCGAGCTTCCGACTTCGCCGCCCACCGGCGTTGTATTGCCACGTGAGCCCCGAGGACTCGGTGATGCCTGAGCGAGAGCTGCCTGAGCACCTGGCTTCACAGCTCTCCGAAGAGCTGACGTCCGGCGCACCCCTGCGCGCGCCGCTCGCGTCACAGGCGCGCTACGCGACCGCCGCCGCGGCGCAAAGCAGTCGAGCCCACGTCGGCGCGCGTCTCGTCCTCAGCGGACTCGCCGCGCTGGCGCTCGTGGCCGCCACGCTGCTCGGCGCGCCGCAACCGCGGCAGTGGCTCATCCAGTCGGTCGGCAACCTTGGCGGCACTTTCAGCCCTTCGCCCTCACCCGCGCACCAGTTCCAGGAGCCTCATCCGACGGAACCGGTCGAGTCGCCGGCATCGCCGGAGCCGTCCGAGACCCCGGAGACGCATGAGTCGCCGGAGCCCTCGCAATCACCCGAGCCTGGGGAATCGCCTCAGCCGACCAGCTCGCCCGAATCCGACGGCGGCGGCCACCCCACCGCGTCACCGTCAGCCGGGACTTCCGACTGAGGGCGGCTCCGGCGTTGATTAGTTCGCACCGGTCACGAGCCGGACACCGAACGGTTTAAAGGAGAGGAGATGAGAAATCCGTTTTTCAATCTGTTCACGGTGGCGGCGGGCGTCGTTTTGGTCGCCGCGCTCGGGGTGACGGCCCACGCCCAGGGCGTGCACCTGTTCGGGTCCCCGTCGGGCGCCGCGATCTTCACCCAGTCGTCACCCGAGCCCTCGGAGTCACCCGAGCCGAGCGAGTCGCCTGAGGCGTCCCCGTCGCCGGAGCCGACCGAGGCCCCCGAGGCGTCTCCCTCACCGGAAGCGACCGAGTCGCCCGAGGCTTCTCCTTCGCCTGAAGCCGACGACAGCGACACCGACGAGAACGACGACTCCGGCCAGACCGACGACTCGGGAGGCGGCGACTGATCGAGTAAGGCCGAAGACGGCGCCAGGGCGTTCCCACTGTATGGGACGCCCTCTGGTCAAAGCGGCCGGCATCACGGCGGGCACGCTTTTCATCGCGATCGGACTGGCGGCGCAGTTCGGCGGCGCCGACATCTTCGGTACTCCTTCGTACGCTCAACCGGTCAGCCAGGCGCATTCGCCGCCAGGATCGCCAAAGCCGTCGCCTTCGCCCCGTCCGAGCCAGCTTCCGCCGGTGGCGCAGTCGGCGAGCGCCAGCGGGACGATCTACACGAGCTACGGAGAAGGCGGCGGCCACAAGAAGCACAAGTAGCGGTTAGCCGAGAAGGTCTCTCATCGGGTGCGCCTGAGCCGCCCGGGCCAGGAACGGCAGGCCGAGCAGCTGCTCGATGGTCGCGAGGAGCGAGTAGTGGTTGTAGGCCGCGGCACTCACCACGTGGCCGTGGCCGGGACGCGCGACGATCGTGAGCACGCGGTTGTCCGCGCCGCCGTCGTCCTCGTCCCACGTCACGAACAGCACAGCTCCAGGCCTCCACGCGGCCGAGCTCGTTATCGACCCGACCGTGGCCGTGAGCCACGCGTCGCCGGTGGCGAGGGAGCAGCTGTGCTGGTCGTGACAGCTGTCTGGGCCGATCCAGGAGAAGCGCACGTCGCCGCGGGCGAGGTCGGGCGCGAGATCGCTGAAGGGCACGACGTTGGGCGGACAACCGCCGCCGTAGAACGCAAACGGGTTGTGCCCGGGATCGTACGGCTCGGGGCTGTCGAGACACCCCGCCGGCGTGAGACCCTCCATGTAAGCGCGCCACTCGAGACCCGCGTGCGCGAGCTGGTCGCCGATGTCCTCGCGCGGAAGCGCGTGATAGCCGTCGTCGGTCACGCCCCACGTCTGGCCCGACGTGAGCGCCAGGTAGTTCGGAACGCTGGGGTGCGCGACCGCGTGATAGTCGGTGGCCACGCCGCTGCGCGAAGCGAGCCGCGCGGTGAACGATCCCTGCAGCGCCTCATCGGCGGAGTGGTTCTCCATGACGATGAGGAAGACGCGCGCGGGCGGCACCGCTGTCGCGGTGCCGGCGGCGCAGCCGGTCATCCAAAACAGCACGCATGCCAGCGCGGCGGCAAACCTCACGAGGCGCGTCCTACTTCTTGTAGGGCTCGATGAGGCGTGCGAGCTCTTCGAGCTTCGTCAGCGCCGGCGCTCGGCCCTCCGAGGGCACATACCAGATGCACCGCTCGACACCGGCCTCCGCCGCGCGTTCGATGTCCGCAGCCGTGGGCCGCGCATAAAAGGACACGGGGATGTGGCCCCGGCCGGAGGCCTTCTCCTTCTCTCGCAGCTCGGGGATGCGTTCCAGGGCCGCGCCCCGATTCGGCATCCACTCGTCGGCGTAGGCGATGACGCGATCGAGCGTCTTCGGCCCGTTGCCGCCGAGGAGCACCGGAGGGTGCGGCTTCTGCACCGGCTTCGGCCAGCACCACATCGGGTCGAAGTCGACCATGTCGCCGTGGTACTCGGCCTCGTCGTCCATCCAGATCGCCTTGATCGCCTCGACCTCCTCGCGGAGCAGCTTCCACCGCGTCGCGAAGTCCGTGCCGTGGTCGGCCATCTCCTCCCGGTTCCATCCGCCGCCGACGCCGAACAGAAACCGTCCGTTGGAGATGACGTCGAGGCTCGCGGCGGACTTCGCGGTGTGGATCGGATCGCGCTGGATGAGCAGGCAGATCCCGGTGCCAATCTTCAACGTCCTGGTCGCGAGCGCCGCCGCGGTCAGCGTGATGAAGGGGTCCAGCGTGTGCATGTACATCCGCGGCAGCTCGCCACCGCTGGGGTAGGGCGTCGCGCGGCTGGTGGGAATGTGCGAATGCTCCGCGACCCACAGCGATTCGAAGCCGGCCGCCTCCACCGCCGGCGCGAGCTCTGCCATCGAGATCGCGTAGTCGGTCGGAAAGACGGCGATGCCGAACTTCATGGCCCTCAATCGTGACCCATCACGGTCTGCGGCCGCGACAAGCAAAAGGGCCGGCACCAGGCCGGCCCCATGCCCTTACTTACGAAGACTGACTCAGCTCGGTGAAGCCGACGGTGAGCTGCCGCCGCCTCCGGCGCCACTGCTCGGCGAGGCCGCCGGCGACGTGACGACCGGGGTGTTCGGCTGGCCGTTGCTCGGCCCGTTGCCGAACCAGTTCCACTTGGTGAAGCCGAAGAACAGCAGCATCAGCACGAGCAGGGCGATGAGCACGGCCGCGATGCCGGCGCCGGCCCCTGTCGTGTCACCACTTGTCTCGACGACCTCGGAGCCCGCCGGGCTCCAGTACCTGCGCACGCTGTAGCCGCCGGCGCCGAGAAGCGCGGCGAGCACGATGACGACCAGGATGATGAACAGAAGTGTTCCCAAACGGAATGTCCTCCTATGAGTTCATCGGCAGAGCTCACGTGGAGCACCACCGCCCACAGGAGTAACGTCCAGCCGCCGGCGCTGTACGCGCCGCGCGTTCAGCGCGTGATGCGGTCGGCCGCCTGCTTGATCGAGGAGATCGGGCGCTCGAGGCGAGAGCTCAGCTGGTCGGGGAGCGCGTCCTGCATGCGGGTGAGCAGCGGCCGGCGGCGCCGGCGCCTCGCGATGAGCAACGCGATGCCGACCGCCGCGACCACGGCCACGCCCACGACGATCGCGGTCCTGCCGTAGCGGTCGAGGAGCGGCCCTCCGTACTCCTCGATGAGGTCGAGGCCGTTCTCCATGCCTTCGCGCACCTTTTCCGCCTGCGCCTCGAGATCCGGCGTGCGGACACTCATATCAAGTGTTAAACGTTTCAGCGCGGTGCTTTACCGGAGCACCGGCGTTGTCTCGATGTGGAGGCTGCACCGAATCCGGTACGCCCGGCGCCGACCACCTTCGACCGCCGCTTGTATCAACTGATCCACGGGCTTCCCCACTCGCCGCTGAGCGACCGCTACGGCAGCATGATCTCAGACGCCGGAGAGGGGCTTGGATGGGTGACGGCCGGAATCGGGCTGGCCTGGCTTGGGGGTCCGAAAGGCCGCCGCGCAGGAATCGCTGCGGCCCTCGCCGCGCTGTCCACTACCTATCTGGTGCAGCGGCTGATCAAGCCCGTGTTCAGGCGCCGGCGGCCCTTCGTCGACCGCGAGGTCCTCGTCGTCGGCATCAAGCCGCTCGACGCGTCGTTTCCCTCCGGTCACAGCGCCGCGTCGTTCGCCGCGGCGACGGCGCTGACGGCCTTCTATCCCAACGTCGCTCCGCTGGTCTACACGCTGGCCGCGGGCGTCGGCCTGTCGCGCGTGTACCTCGGCCACCACTTTCCGAGCGATGTTGCGGTGGGTGCGGCCACCGGGGCGGGGATCGGTTCTGTGATCGCGTGGGCGCTCAAGCGCCCGATGACGCTGTGAGCTCGGCCGGGCCGGCGGGCCTGCCGGGCCGTAAGTACCCTCGCGTGCTCATCTGTTTACCGAAGTAGAAGCGAATCCGCGGGCTGGAATCCCCGGCCCCGCGAAAGGAGGTAAAGGCGAATGCTGGTTGCACTGATCGTACTGGTGCTCCTGCTTCTGATCTTCGGAGGCGGTGGGCTTCTTTCGGCGTCTTTGAACTTTCTGTGGTGGATCCTGATCATCGGACTCGTCCTCTGGGTGCTCGGGTTCTTCTTCCGCTCAGCCGAGGGCGGCGGACGCTGGTACTACTGGTAACCAGCGCGTAGTTACTCTCCCTTCAAGCGCCTCGCGCCTCGCGCGGGGCGCTTGGTACGTTGCGCGACGTTCGGCGCTACTGGCGCCACTCGAGAGGCGGACCGATCCGGCGCTCCACCGCGGCCGTCACCTCACCCGGGTTGGCGTGCCTCTGCAGGCCGGCTTTGCTGAAGATCAGCTCGCCGTCGAGCGTGACCTCGAACCGGCCCTTGGTGCCCGAGACCAGATCCACGCTCCGGAGGATCGGAGCCCAGCGGCTCAGCAGCTCATCCGCCAGGCGCACGGCCCGGTCGAGATAGTCTCAAGGGACGCAGTACTCGATGACGACGTGGTGCTTGGGATCGATCACAGACCCGACTACCATGCCGCGGCGCCGGCTATTCCGAACGGCGCCCGACGGGTCGCGAGCTACGCCGTTTCCACTTGCGCCGGCTTCTTCTCCGCGGGTGCGGCCAGGTCCGGCCGGGCGGCGGCCATCGCAAGCTTCATCTGCTCGAAAGCGCCTTCCGTGTCGCTGCGCCGCTCGAGCAGGCGCGCGTACTTGACATGGCACGTCACCAGGCGGTCGGCCAGCTTGGCCCGGCGCAGGACGGCGATGGCGGTCCCGTACTCCGTGTCAGCGAACTCGCGTCGGCCTTGCGCTTCGGCCGCCTCGCCAAGGATTTCACGTGCGTCCGCGATGCTGGCGGGCTCGTGGGCATGCTCGGCGAGCATGAGCGCCTCGGTGGCGCGGCGACGAGCGCCGTCCGGATCGCCACCCGCGAGGTCGAGCTCGGCGAGGCTGTGGAGCACGTGCGACTTCCCAATCTCGACGCCGACCTCGTTGCAGATGTCGAGTGAGCGGGTCAGATGCTCGCGGGCTTCTTCCAGGTCACCCTGGCGCATGAAGACAAGCCCCAGGTTGTTCTCCGCCCGCGCGACCGCGAGCCTGTCGTGCAGCAGTTCGTGAATGGTGATCGCCTTCTGGGCGTAGGCGCGCGAGCGGTGCAGGTCGCCCAGGTGCTCGTAGGCGATGCTGAGGTCGTTGTACATCTTGCCCACCCGGCTCAGGTCCTTCAGCTCACCGGCGACCTCCACGGCCATCGAGTAGAACTCCACGGCCTTCGGCCATCGATGTTGAGCGACGTGAATCGAGCCGAGACGGCCGAGGATGCGCGCCTCGAGCGAGCGGTTCGTGGGGCGCAGCCGGCGGCACGCGTCTAGTGCTGCCTCCGCGACCGGGAGCGCGCGGCGATCGTCGAGCAGGTGCAGGCCCGTCGCTTCGAGGTCCATGCACTCCACGACCATCCAGTGATCGCCTGCGTCTTCAAAGGCCGCCCGGGCCTTCGTCAGCTGTGGAAACGCGGCGTAGGGATTCATACGGTAGAGCTGTGCCTGGGCGAAGAAGAAGCCGGCATATGCGCGGTCGACAGGCGTGGCTGCGGCGGCCATCGCCTTGTCGGCCTCGGCGAGTAGCTCGTCGTATCGCTCGGTGATCGCGAGGTCGCGGAACCGCTGCACGTCGATCTGCAGCGCGACGCCGGCGAGGTCGTCGGGCGCGAGGAAGTATTCGATCGGCTTGCCGGTCCGGGCCGCGATCAGCTGGATGGTGGGCAGGGTCGGCCGGGTCTTGCCCGTCTCGGCCAGGAAAATCGCGGTCCGGCTGACCTCGCCGGACGCGACCTGGGCCAGCGACAGACCGGCCTCAACCCGCGCCTGGCGAATCGAGCCCGGGCGCACGGCCAGGCCGGGGAGCCGGCGACGCTTGCCAGCCGGTAGTGAGCTGACTACCACAGCGGTGGAGAGACTATCACTGCTTTACAGCAAGCGCGCCCGGCTTCCCAAACCTTGTCGATGCTTAACAGCAGCCCGACGGCCAGCTGCTGGCGCCCACGGACATGGCGGTCGCGGCGACGGCGGAAACGGCGAGGATCATCGAGATGAGGAAACGGCGCATGGGAGCCCTCCTTGCGAACTCGAACTCGCCCAGGAGGGCGAGAGGCGTCCAGTAGAGCGCTAACCCTCCGCCATGTCAAGTGACACATAACACTTTCGGCAAAGTTAGGCGGAGGCGCACGACAAACCCGTGCCTATACTGCGAACGGGTGCGTCACTTAACAGCTGGGGGCGGGCCGCAGGGGTGGTGACCCGCCTGGCCGACGTCAGGGCGGCCGACCTTCCGGCCGCTGTGGTCGTCTTCGGGCCGGACGGCCGCCTCGAAGACGCCAACCCGGCCGCGTGCGAGCTCCTGGGCGAGGACCGCGAGCACCTCCTGGGCGGCGGACTTCCCGCCGCCATCGCCGCCGCCGGGTCGGGCTCCGCCCAGCGCGGGTTGCTCGTCCAGATCCAGCGCCGCGACGGCTCGGCGGTCTGGGTGCAGGTCGACGCGCAGCCCGCGCCGGCAGCCGAGGGCCCGGTGGTCGTGGCCGCCCTCACCGACGTCACGGCCATCGTCGGCGAGATGGCGCCGGCGGCTCCGGACTACGCGGCCCGGAGCCTCGCCGACATGACCCAGCAGATGGCCAACGCGCGCCTCGGTCCGGATGCGGTCCTGGCCACCGTGACCAGCGGCCTCAGCCGCATCCGGCCGGGCACCTGGGTGGCATCGCTCATCGGCAAGGATCCGCGCGTCGTGCGCGTGATCGCCGCCAACGACGCCGACCCGCTGCTGGCGAAGTACGTCGAGGAGATGCACAGCTCCGGGGAGGCCAGTGCCAGCACCATCGCCATGCAGGTGATCGAGTCAGGGCAGCCGGTCGTGATTCCGAAGATGCCGGCGGCGGCCTTCATGGAGATGCTCCGGGCCGACGTGCGCGACTACGTGGCCCGGAACTCGCTTCCGGTCCGGGAGCCGGCGGATACGATCGGGGCCCTCGTGGTGCCGATGCGAGCCCGGGGCGCGACGGTCGGCGCCCTGGGAGTGTACGAGGGCACCTCCGTCAGTCCGCTCACCCCGAACGACGTCGCGTGGGTGCAGGCGATCGCCGACCGCGCCGGCCTGGCGGCGGAGAACGCGCAGCTCTATTCCGACGCGGTGCGCCGCCTGGAGCGGCTGACCGCGCTGCGCAACATCGGCCTTGCGATCACCAGCAGCCAGAACCTGCGGCTGACCCTGCAGATGATCCTCGACCAGGTGCTCGTCGGCCTGCGCGTCGACGCCGCCGACCTGTTGCTGCTCGATGAAGGCGAGGGGATGCTCGTGATGGCGGCGCAGGCCGGCTTCCAGTCGACCTCGATCTCCGAGTACAGGCTGCCGGTCGACGACCGGCTGCCCGGCCGCCTTATCTCGCGGCCGCGCATCGAGTCGGTGACCGAGAGCTCCGCGCTGGCGCAGTTTCGCCGGCGGACGCTCTTTGCGCGCGAGGGATTCCGCTCTTACTGCGCCGCGCCGCTGGTGGCGCGCAACCGGCCGGCGGGCGTGCTGGAGGTTTTCACGCGCGCCACCTTGAACGCGGACGAGGAGTGGTTCTCCTTCCTCGAGGCCCTGGCCGGGCACGCCGCGGTCGCGATCGACGGCGCGCAGATGGCGGAGCGGCTGGAGAAGGGCGCCGCCGGCTCGCGCCGGCAGGCGGCGGCCGCGCCGCGGCTCAGCCATCTGGAGCGGCAGATCCTCGGCCTGCTGGTCGAAGGCACGACCAACGCCGACATCGCCACGGCGGTGCACCTCAGCCAGTCCACGGTCAAGTTCCACGTGCGCCAGATCCTGCAGCGGGTCGGGGCTTCGAACCGTACTGAGCTCGCCCGCAAGGCAACGCGTGAAGGGTGGCTTTAAGGGGCTGGGCCAATAGACCAAGCCGTTAGCCGATGGGTCAATGTTAATTAGCCGCTTGACGTTGATTTACACCTTTGGAGAGGGGCGCAGGCGAACGCGCGATGCCTAGCGTGGACCTGCCGCCAGACGGCACGCAATGGCTTCAGAAATCGTGGTCTCTGGATTCCGATCGGCGGGGATCGACACCCGGCGATCGACCGCTGCCCTTTCCGCCGCGGATGAAGACAGAGACCTGACACCCCGCGTCTCGAAGTGACCTATATGGGGGTTCGGTTCTCGCACGCCAGGCCTAAGATCCAGATAAAGAAGGACGAGAACCGTGTACCTGCAAGCGGGGGGAATGACCAGCAGAGAACGGCTCGAACGCACGCCCGTGTCGAGGCGGGCGAGATGAGCGCCGCGGCGTCGCGGCGGCCTTCGCACTATGCGCCGCTCGTGCTCGTCGTCGACGACGGCGAGACGAACCGCGCGCTCGTCGAGGCGTACCTCGGCGACCTCGACTGCCGGCTGCGCAGCGCCGAGGACGGTCCGGCCGCGCTGGCGGCGGTCGAAGCCGAGCCGCCCGACCTCGTCCTGCTCGACGTCCAGATGCCGGGAATGGACGGCTACGAGGTGTGCCGCCGGATCAAAGCCCGGCCTCGGGGCCGCCTACTTCCCGTGGTCATGCTCACGGCGCTCGACCGAGCACACGACCGAGTCCTCGCGCTCGAAGCCGGGGCGGACGATTTCATGACCAAGCCGGTCGACCGCGTGGAGCTCGTCGCTCGCGTTCGCTCCGCCCTTCGCCTCAAGTCGGTCTACGACAACCTCGACAGCGCCGAGCAGGTGATCTTCTCGCTCGCGGCCGCGGTCGAGGCGAAGGATGCGTACACCGAGAAGCACACCCATCGCGTGGCCGAGTCGGCCCGCCACATCGGCCAGACCATGGGCCTCCCGGAACGCGCGCTCGAGGCCCTGTACCGCGGCGGCATCATTCACGACATCGGCAAGATCGGAGTGCCGGACTCGGTGCTCCTCAAGCCTGGACCGCTGGAGGGGAGGGAGCTGGCCGCGATGCGCCGTCACCCCGAGATCGGCGAGAGCATCGTGCGCCCGCTGCGGTCGGGGGCGGCGCTGCTGCCGATCATCCGGCACCATCACGAGCACTACGACGGGACCGGCTATCCCGACGGGCTCGCGGGCCGCGCCATCCCCCACCTTGCCCGCATCGTCGCCGTGTGCGACGCATTCGACGCGCTCGTGACCGACCGCCCCTACCGCAGCGCCAAATCCGTCGACGAGGCCGTGGACATCCTGGTCGACGGAGCCGCCAAGCAGTGGGACCCCGAAGCGGTGCAGGTGCTCGTCGACCAGATGTCCAGCATCCGCGCCCTCGGCGTCGCGTGACATGCAGGACCTGATCACCTTCGTCGCCAACCTGACCGCGATCGCCTTCCTCCTGCTGGGACTGGCTGTGACCGCGCAGTGGTGGCGCGACCGCGATCGCTCCGCCGGCTGGCTGGCGCTCGCGATCGTGCTGCTCTCGCTGGTGATCCTGCTCGGGCGCCTCCCTTCGCTGCTCGGCTTCACGCCGCCGCTGATGTCGCAGCTCAGCCTGATCGCGTTCATCGGCTCCGGCTACGCCCTGCTCCGCTACCGCGTCGGGATCATCCCGCTCGCGGCCCGCTGGCACGTCGGAGCGCTGATCGTGATGGCGGCGGCCGTCGTCGCCGACATCGTGGCCACCGCCGCGCACGCGCGGCCGTCGGTGCTGCTGCCGATCACCATCGTCCTCGTCCTCATCTGGGCGGCGGCCGTGACCGAGCCGATCGTGCGGTTCCTGCTCGTGGCTCGCGGCCTCCCGGCCGTGCAGGCCTGGCGCCTGCGGTCCCTGAGTCTCGGCTTCGCCGCCATCGTCGCCATCCTGCTGATTGCGGTCGCCATCATGGGCGCCGGCGCGAAATCGATCGCGCCCGGCGTGCAGCTGGCCATCCAGCTGGTCGTCCTCCTGATCGTGCCGCTGCTGTACGCGAGCTTCTCGCCACCGGCCTGGCTGCGCCGGGAATGGCGTGCCTCCGAGGAGGAGGGCCTGCGCCTCTACCTCGAGCGCCTGCTGCTCGAGGACGACGACACGATCACCTTGAACGAGGCCGCCCTCGAATGGGTGAACAGGCTCACCGGCGGCGCGGGCGCGGTCGCGTTCAACGCGGAGGGCAGGCCGCGCGGCTTCATCGGTCTCGACAAGACACTGATCGAGGAGCTCGGCCTGCACGTGCCCGAGCTGAGCACCGGCATGCATCGCTTTGCCCGCGCCGACGGGTCGGCCGTGCGCCTGATCTCGCTTCCCTTCGACGTCGAGCACGCCAAAGGCCGGGTGGTGGTCATCGCCGGCCCGTTCACGCCGCAGTTCGGCAACGACGAATTGGACCGCACCAAGCAGTTCATCACCGCGGTCGTGGTCGGCCTCGACCGCAAGCGGCTGGTCGCCCAGCTGAAGCAGTCCAACTCGCAGCTCAGGGAGCTGAGCGAGCACAAGAGCGTGTTCCTCGCCAACATGAGCCACGAGCTGCGCACCCCGCTCAACGCGATCATCGGCTTCTCCGAGCTGATGCTCGACGCGAAGGAGTCGCAGTACGACGTTCCGACGCAGCGACGCTTCCTGGGCCAGATCCACTCGAGCGGCAAGCACCTGCTCAGCCTCATCAACGACATCCTCGATCTCTCGAAGGTCGAGGCAGGCCAGATGGAGCTGCGCGTGCAGACGCTGCCGCTGTCCTCGATCGTGCCGCAGGTGGTCAGCATCGTCGAGCCGCTTGCGGGACAGAAATCGATCAAGGTCGAGGCCGACATCCCGCCGGGAGTCGACGTCACGGCCGACCCGGGGAAGCTGAAGCAGATGCTGCTGAACCTGGTCTCCAACGCGATCAAGTTCACGCCCGACGGCGGCGAGGTGACGATCAGCGCGCGGCGGCTGCGCACCGCGCTCGAGATCTCGGTCGCCGACAACGGCATCGGCATCTCGGCCGACGAGCAGGGGAAGATCTTTCGCGAGTTCCACCAGGTGGATCCGGGTCCTGGCCGGCTCCAGCAGGGCACCGGGCTCGGCCTCGCCCTGACCCGCCGCTTTGCCCAGCTGCACGGCGGGGACGTGCGCGTCCAGAGCACACCCGGCAAGGGAAGCGTCTTCACGCTGCGGCTGCCGCTGCACCTGGACAAGAGCGGGCCGGTCGAACCGCCGCCGATCGAAGACGGCCGGCCCGCCGACACCTCGCGGCCGCTCGTGCTGGTCATCGAGGACGATGCGGGCGCCGGCGAGCTGATCGCGCGCCAGCTCCAGAGCGGCGGGTTCCGCGTCGAGTTCGCGCGCACGGGCACTGAGGCGATCGCCAAGGCGCGCACCCTGCGCCCGGCGGCGATCACGCTGGACATACTTCTGCCGGAGCTGGACGGCTGGGAAGTGATGACCCGCCTCAAGCACGACCCCGAGACCAGCGACATTCCCGTGGTGGTGGTCAGCGTGGTCGACAACCCCGAGCTGGGAATGGCGCTGGGCGCGCTCGACTACTTCGTCAAGCCGGTGGACGGGCGCGAGCTCGTCGACCGCCTCGCGCGATTCAAGGTCCAGCCGACGAAGGACAGCGGCGGCACCACAGTGCTGGTCGTCGACGACGAGGCGGCCAACCGGCACTACCTCACGCGCATCCTCGAGCCGGCAGGGTTCAATGTGGTGCTGGCGGCCGGAGGCCGCGAGGCGATCGAGGTCGCGATCGCCGAACCTCCGGACGTCGTGCTGCTGGACCTGATGATGCCGGAGGTCTCAGGCTTCGACGTGGTGGAGGCGCTCCGCGCCGATCCGCGCACGCGCGACACGCCGATCATGATCCTCACCGCGCGTCACCTCTCCGAAGCCGACAAGCGCCTCCTGAACGGCCATGTCTCCACCATCCTGAGTCGCGGCTCGGTGGGAGCATCCGACATGGTCGAGCTGCTTCAAGAGCTCGTCAACAAACGCAGCGCCGCCGCGGTATGAGCGCGCCACTGGTCCTGCTGGTCGAGGACAACGAGACCAACCAGATGCTGACGACCGCGGTTCTAAACCGCGACGGTTACCGGGTTTCGGTTGCGAGCACGGCGGAGGAAGGGCGCGCGCTGATCGATGCCGAGGCGCCGGACCTGATCCTGATGGACCTGCAGCTTCCCGGCCTCGACGGCCTTGGTTTCACGCGCGAGCTGCGCCGCGGAGCCGCCACCGCGTCGATACCGATAGTCGCCATGACCGCACACGCGATGCTCGGCGACGAGCAGGAGGCCCTGGCCGCCGGCTGCGTGGGCTACATCGCCAAGCCGATCGACACCAGAACGCTGGGCGAGAGCCTGAAACGGTACCTCCAGGTCGCACCGTGAGCAGGGTGCTCGTCGTCGACGACGAGCCTGCGAACGCCCAGCTCCTCGAGGCGATGCTCGCTCAGCACCCGGGGCTCGAGGTCCGGACGGTGACGGATTCGCGGCTGGCGGAGCGGGCGTTCTTCGACTTCAAGCCCGACCTCTTGATGCTGGACCTGCACATGCCCGCACCGGACGGCCTGGAGCTGCTGCGCCGCCTGCGAAGCGTCCGCGACAGCCTCGGCTTCCTGCCCGTGATCGTGCTCAGCGCCGACGAGACGCGGCTCGCCCGCAACAGCGCGCTCGGCCTCGGCGCGGACGAGTTCCTGACCAAGCCTTTCGACCAGGCCGAGGTCGTGCTGCGGGTGCGCAACCTCCTGCACACCCGCGACCTCTACGTCCAGCTGGCGGCGGCCAAGGAAGCCCTTGAACAAAGAGAGCAGCGCCGTCGCCGCAGCGCCTGATCTCGTGGGCCGTAAATCCGGCCATTAATATGCTGCTGCCCGGCGCGATCATGAACGACCCTGCCCTGATCCTCATCGTCGAAGACAACCCCGGCAGCCTGATGCTGGCGACCGTCGCCCTGGAGCTCGAGGGCTTCACCGTGGCCGGCGCCGAGACGGCCAAGCAGGCGCGCGCCATCATCGAAGCCTCGAAGCCCGACCTCATCCTCATGGACATCCAGCTCCCCGACACCGACGGCCTCGAGTTCACCAAGGAGCTGAAGGCCGACCCCGCGACCGCCGCCATCCCGGTCATCGCCCTGACGGCCCACGTCATGCCCCTGCACGAACGGGCGGCGAAGGCCGCCGGCTGCGCGGGCTTCATTTCCAAGCCGTGGGTGCCGGAGGTGCTGAGCCGCGAGGTGCGGGCGCAGCTCGCCATCGCCGAGACGACGAAGTGAGCGCCGCCGCCGGCGGCCGCGACGGCACCGACATCCCCGCCCAAGAGCTGGAGGACCGCCTCGCGCTGCTGCAGAGCGTGGCCGTGCTGTTCAAGCTGCCGGATCACAACCTGCGCCGCCTGGCGCGCCGGCTTCGGCCGCGCCACGTCGCGAAGGGCGCCGAGATCGTCCGCCAGGGCGTCGTCGCCGACCGCGTCTACATCATCAAGCGCGGCCGGTGCGAGGTCCGCGCGAGCTGGGACAAGTCGCACAGCGTGACCGTGTCGCTGCTGGGCGAAGGCGATCTCTTCGGCGTCAGCGCGCTCAAGCCCGGGGCGGCGCAGCCCGATTCGGTGAGGGCGGTCGAGCCGACCGTGCTCATGGAGCTCACGGCCGCCGATGTCGACGCGGTCGTGGAGCCTGGGTCGAGCGCCCGGCAGGAGCTCGACAAGGTGATCGCGCAGCGCGTGGCCACGATCGAGCAGCTCGTCGGTCGGGCGTCCAGCTATGTGGGCGGCCCAGACAGCCAGGTGATCGCCGTGTACTCGGTCAAGGGCGGCTCGGGCAAGACGACGCTGGCGGTGAACCTCGCCGCGGCCCTGGGCATGCGGCACCGCAGCGAGGCGGTTCTCGTCGACCTTGGCCTGCCTTACAACCACGCCGCGCTCACGGCCAACCTCGTACCCACGGGCGCTCTCGCGATGCATGAGCGCGAGTCCGACGCGAACCTCGAGGAGATGCTGCTCAGCGCGTGCATCCATCACCCGACCGGCATGCTGGTCCTGCCGGGTGCGCTTCGCGTCGAGCAGTCCGAGCTGATAACCGCGGACCTGGTGCAGCGCAGCATCTCCGGGCTGCTCAACACCTTCACCTACATCGTGGTCGACCTGGGGGTCGCGATGTCGGAGATGACGTTGACGGTGCTCGAGCGGGCCAGCCAGGTCGTGCTGGTGGTGACCCCCGAGCTCACGGCGATGAAGGACACCAAGGAGCTGCTCGACCTATTTCGCAGCGTTCTGAACATCCCGGATGGC
>Ga0070730_10003179_pt1 | contig 14797 bp, 16 predicted proteins | sample Coa_R1_3_FD_66447 | JGI IMG/M metagenome (GOLD analysis project Ga0070730, IMG submission 66447) | Surface soil microbial communities from Centralia Pennsylvania, which are recovering from an underground coalmine fire - Coalmine... | ecosystem: Environmental > Terrestrial > Soil > Unclassified ...
ACGAGGTAAATCCGTGATAGATGGAGCTGCCAATCGACGTGTACGCTGTGTGCTGCACTTGTCCGGTGGCCGGCGCATACAGCGGCCCGCCCGTGGGGTCGGTGCAGGCCGGCGTGGGGCAGAGCGGACTGCCCGGCGCGATCTCAGAGTATGCGGTTTCGAGCGGCAACGTCAGATGCACGCCGTGATACACGTTGTAGCCGAGTTCGAGGGAGAGGTTTTTGGCCAGTTCACGGTCGACGCTCAGCGCGGCCTGAATGGTGTAGGGATTTCTGTAATTGGGGGCGACGCTGTAGCCGACAGAAGCGCCGGGAGTCGTGGTGTTGATTCCGACGGCGGCGAAGTCTGCCTGTGTGAGATGCCCAAAGGGCAGCTCGCCTTTGGCTACGCCCAGTCCCCAGAGTTTGGCCACGGTGGAATCGGTGGGGCTGAGTACGGAAAGCACCTCGTTGATATATCGCCCTGAGCCGTTGAGCAGCGATCCATAGGAGGGAATCAGTACGGTTACCGGCGCCACGAATGTGCCTCCGCTGGCGCGCACTACGGTTTTGTGGTCGCCAAATGGGTCCCATGCAATACCCAGCCGGGGCGAGGCATAAAAGCTTCCGCCGATGGGCGCGGGTTCGCCGTCATAGTCGAGGCGTACGCCGGCGTTCAGTGTCAGGCGCTGGCTGATCTTCCAGCTATCCTGAGCATAGCTGCCAAAGTAGTGTCCCCAGCCGGTCCATACGGGATTGTTGAAGCCCGCGAGTACGTCCACGGGAACGCCAAAGGCAAAAGACTGCGGGCCGCTCAGGTTGGTATTGACCGGCCCGGTGGCGGGAAATCCATGCGTGAGATTGAAGCCCACCAGGTGGGCCTGCACGGCCGCGGGCGCGAGCGAGATAAGGGGAACGGCGCCATCGGCAAAATCAAACTGCGGGTTGAACCACAGATCGTTTTCCACGTGATAATTCGCTGGCCGGTAGGACGCGCCGAACTTGAAGGTATGTGCGCCCCGGCTCACGGTGATGTTGTCTTCGAACTGGAAACGCCACTGGTGCCCGATGTAAGGCACGAGCGAAGGGCTGCCGCAAGAGGGTGTTCCGGCAGGGCCGGCCGCGCAAATGCCAGTGTCGCTGCCCAGGCTGAAATTTACGCCGACAAAAGGATCGGGGAGAGCATCATTGCGGTTGCGCGCAAACTGAAACAGAGCCTGGTTGACCACGTTTGAGCTGATGCTGCGGGTCCACGTGGTGAGCACACTGAAGTCGCGGGCGAAGAGGCCATAACCGTCACTGGTGCCGTTGTTGATAAAACCCAGCGGCGACTTGAAATCATTATGGGCATAGATGCCGCGGAGATTAATTGAGTCCCGCTGGCTGGCCTGGTAGTCGAAGCGGACAATGGAGTTATGCAGCCGGTCGGGCTCATTGAAGATGCCGTTATCGCGCGTAAGAATCCGGTTCAGCGCGGGATTATTCAGTGGCGTTAGTCCTGGCGTGATTCCATTAGCGAAGCCGACCAGAAAGGGATCACCAGAAGCCTTGAGGGCATTTACATAGCTGGTCTGAGGGGCGCTCGGCCCCTGTACGCGAGGATCGGAGAGCGGGAAGTTGAAAAAAGGCGTATCGATTCTCTGGTATTCGTAGGCGGTGAAGAAGAAGAGCTTGTTGGCGATAATGGAGCCGCCCAGCGTGTCGCCAAGATAGAGGTTCTGGCTGAATGCCTTGTGACCGGAGGCGCCACTGCCGGCAAGTCCGTTGAAGAAGTTTGTGGCTGAGGTGGATTGATCGCGGAAATAGCCAAAGCCGCTGCCATGCCACTGATTGGTCCCGCTTTTGGTGACCACGTTGATGGCGCTGCCGCTGGTAAAGCCAAACTCCGCCGCAAAGCCGTTGCGGTTGACCTGGAACTCCTGAATTGCGTCCACCGGAAGATTCGTGACCCGGTAAGCGCCGGTGCCATAGTCATTTTCACCGCCGTCGAGAGTGGAGAGATTGTTGCGTCCGTTGCTTCCGCCGATGGAGTATCCGCTGGTGAGATATCCGGTAAAGCCCGGGGTCTGGCCGCTTTGGTGCTGTGCGTCCGCATTGCTCACGCCGGGCAGCGTGTATACGTTATAGGTGAAGGCGCGGCCGAGGTTGGGCAGATTCTCAATCCCAATGGTATTGATGGTATCGGCCTGCTGGCTTTGTTCGACGGCGATGAGGGCCGCGCTGTCCGGGCCTACCTCAATGGTATCGTTGACTCCTCCAACCTTGAAAGAAGCGTCAAAGACCAGGGTTTGCCCCACGGAGAGCTCAAATTTTTTTACGACAATTTTGCGAAAGCCCTGGCCCTCAAAATTCACAGTGTAGACGCCGGGAGGCAGAGCGGTGAGTTGATAGCTGCCGTCAGGTCCGGAGTGGGTGTTTTTGATAATGCCGGTGGCTGTGTTGGTGGCCGTGACCAGCGCATTGATCACCACGGCGCCCTGCGGATCGAGCACGCGCCCCTTCAGCGTGGCCGTGGAGTAGTCGGTTTGTCCATGAGCGGCTGCCGCCAGCAGAAATGTGGTGAAAACCAGAATCAACCAAAGCCCAGGCGCCTTTTTCATTGCTTTCCTCCGTCATCATTCAGTTCATTAGTTGATAAAGACCGCATTGAATAACTTATGGGGGATACTGGCGGGATGAACTATAGACCACATGGGCGGTAAAAAGACAGAAAAATTTGCTTTGACCATTTTTGCCACTGGATCCTCGAAAATCACACATTCAAGGCCGTACTTCTGTTTGGAGTCAATGTCCAAATTTGAATAATTTTTCTCTGAGTGTTACCGTCGCAGGTTCTCACACTGAATGCGATACCGGCTTGAATATTTTCCCGTCTGGCTTGTGGCGCGCCTGATGCGCCTGCTGCCCCGCCTCCTCGTGCGCGCTTTGTGCATGGGGCTGGGGCTGGTGGTCTATGCCGCGCATGGCCGCCTGCGCCGCACAGGGCTGCGCAATCTGGAGATCGCTTTTCCCGGTTGTGGCATAAAAGAAAAGAAGCAAATCCTGCGCGGCCTTTTTCTCAGCCTGGGGCGGCAACTGGCCGAGTGCTGCCTGCTTCCACGCTATACCCGGCACAACGCTTCTCGCGTCGCCACGTACGATGGCTTTGAAAATTTTGCGGGCGCTCTGGAGCGCGGCAAGGGAGTGCTGCTGCTCACGGCCCATCTGGGCGGATGGGAGATTGGCTCGTTCGTGCACTCGCTGCACGGATATCCCATCAACGTGGTGGTGCGCCCGCTGGACAATCCTTACATAGACAGGCTGGTGGACCACTACCGTACCCTGCATGGAAACCGCACGGTCTCCAAACAGAATTTCGCCCGCGCGCTGCTGAGTTGCCTGCACAAGGGAGAGGTGGTGGGCATTCTCATGGACACCAACATGACGCCTCCGCAGGGCGCGTTTGTGGACTTCTTCGGTGTGCCTGCCTGCACCGCGACCGGAGTGGCGCGGGTGGCCCTGCATACCGATGCCGCCGTGGTTCCGGCGTTCACCATATGGGACAAGGCGCTGGGCAAGTACAAGATACGCTTCGATCCCGCGCTCAAACTCATTCGCACCGGCAACGACGAAGCCGATGCCGTGGCCAACACCGCCGCGTTTACCAAAGTGATTGAGAGCTATGCCACGCGGTATCCTGAGCAATGGCTGTGGGTGCATCGCCGCTGGAAGACCCGGCCTGAAGGATCGCCTCCGCTCTACTGAAAGGTGAGAGAATACGCATATGGCCGTAGTGGTAATAGGCGGACACTCCCGCAGCGTGGGCAAGACCAGCGTGGTTGCCGGTCTGATCGCCGCGCTGCCTGAATTCCACTGGACCGCCCTGAAAATCACGCAGTTCGGGCATGGCGTCTGTTCGGCGGACGGCAAACCCTGCGACTGCGACACCGGCGACGACCACTTTCGCGCCATCAGTGACGAACGAGACACCAGCGGCGAGAGCGATACCTCGCGCTTTCTGGTGGCGGGGGCGGCGCGCTCGATCTGGGTGCGCACACGGCAGGGCAGACTGGATGAGGCCTTGCCGGACATCCGGCGCAAAATTGCCGGCGCAGAAAATGTAATTATGGAATCGAACAGCATTCTGCGGTTTATCCAGCCGGATTTGTATTTGAGCGTGCTGGATGCCGGGACCGAGGATTTCAAGGCTTCCGCCGCCGAGTTTCTTGGCCGGGCGGACGCCATTATTCTGCATCGCAGGGAGTACACACCCAAGTGGTACTCGGTCCCTCTGGAACCTCTTGCCGACAGGCCGGTTTTCTTGATTGAGCCGCCTGATTATGTGACTCCGGAGATCGCGAATTTTGTGCGCGAGAGGCTGGCTGCGGGTGTCGCCCCTCCGGGGCTACATCATTCTTAAATTTCCGTAGCCCAGAGCTTACGCGCTGGGCTACGGAATGCCGCGCCCTCCGGCGCTGAGCTATTTCTATTCCAAATAATAAAAAGGCGGATCCTCTTCGGATCCGCCTTTCATTTTGCCTGCTTACTGCCACGGTTTGCCGGTCAGCTGACAACCTGCTGCTGGTCAGCAAATTCGCTTTGCCTGCTCGGCTGGCGGCGCCGGTGGTCGTGGTTAGGTCCTGAGTGTTTCAGGTACTGTTGCTCAGCAGAAAGAACATCCGGCGCATGTGCTGGCTGCCGTCCTGAAAGACAAAACATCATGATGAAGCTCAGACCGCACTGATCTGGTCTGGCCCGGCGCCGGCAAACTGCCAGTGAAAACAGCCGATATGCCAGCTCAATCACGCAGCGTAATCACCTGATAAAATTTCTGGTTCTGAACAGGAGACCTGAAAACAATGCCCACGGAAGCTGTTGCCACCCCTGTCGTCTCACTTGCCGAGTTTCAGGAAGCCAGAAAAGTCGTCTCTTCCTTTGCCTACCACACACCGCTGCTCACCTCGCGGCTGCTCAGCGAGCGCACCGGCTTCGATGTCCGCCTGAAGGCCGAGATTTTTCAAAAGGGCGGATCGTACAAGCTGCGCGGGCCGCTGAACAAGTTCCGCCATCTCACGCCGGAGCAGCGGGAACGCGGCGTGATTTGCTCCTCTGCCGGAAATCACGCGCAGGGCGTGGCCCTCGCCGCCGGGGTGTACAAAATGAAGGCAGTGGTGGTGATGGCCAGCAACGCCACACAGTCCAAGGTGGACGCCACGCGCGCCTATGGCGCCGAGGTGGTGCAGCACGGCACGATTTGGGACGAGGCCAACGAAAAGTCCAAACAGCTCTGCGCGGAGCGCGGCCTTACCTACATTCATCCCTTTGACGACATGCAGCTCATCACTGGCCAGGGCACGCTGGGCCTCGAAGTGTATGAAGACTTTCCGCAAATCGATATTGCGGTGGTCCCCATCGGCGGCGGCGGGCTGATCTCCGGCGTCTCCATGGCGCTCAAGGCGTGCAATCCGAAGATCAAAATTATCGGCGTGGAATCCTCCGACGGGCCGGGCATGAAGAGAAGCGTGGAGGCCGGACACGTGGTCACGCTCGATAAGATCGACTGCGTGATTGACGGTTTGCGGGTCAAGCGCGTGGGCGAGCATACCTTCTCCGTAGTGCAGCGCTTTGTGGACGATATTGTCACCCTGCCGGACAAAGACATCTTCGAGGCAATGATCTGGATCATGTCGCACAGCAAGCTGGTGGTGGAAGGCGCGGCGGCCGCGCCCGTGGCGGCTCTGCTGCATGGCCTGGTGAAAGCTCCGGCAGGCTCAAAGGTGGCTTGCGTGCTCAGCGGCGGCAATGTGAATCTGGACCAGCTTCGCGGATTGAAGTGGAATTAACGCCGTTGTTTGCTGCTGACCGTTCGGCCCTTCGCGACGCGTCCGCGCGCGGTCACTGTTTTCGCGGTGCGGGTTTTGCGGAACCGCATCGCGGCGCGCAGAAATGCCAGCCATAAAGGATGTGGTGCTTCAGGACGCGAGGAGAGCTGTGGCTGGAACAAGGTGGCAATGAAGAAACGATGATCGGGTAACTCCACCGCGCGGGCTTCGCCGAGTTGTCCGCGCGCGCTCACCCGCAGACCAGCCTCCTGCATCTGCTTTTCGTATTCCTGATTGACGCCGTAGTTGCAGTAATACTGCTCGGAGTCATCTTCGCTCCCACAGATCGAATGCAGCAGCGTTCCTGGCACAATCTTCAGGCGCTCGTCACCCGAACCTTTCGGCCCGCCTTCGCGGCGATTGGGCAGAGCGCAGGAGAGCGGAGTGACTACGTAGTGAGGTGATCCGGAATTATTTTCCTCGCTGTCGGCATCGGCAATTCCCAAGACATTGCGCGCATACTCTACCAGAGTATATTGAAAGCCCCCTCAGGTACCGGCGAAAGGCCACTGCCGCGTCCGCGCAAACTCAATGCCTCGCAGCATTCCATGGAAGCTCTGGTAAGGGCTGCCCGGCGAGGCAATCAGGCCGTCCCACCGGCGCAAAATCTTTTCTGTGTCCGCTTCGGTCAGGGATGGAGTGGGCACCCAGCGGAGTTCGAGAGGAACTTTGAGCCGGGCGGCTGCGTCATAGAGCGCGGCATTGGTGGCAAAGTGTGAATGGTAAGCCGGCTCGAAGTCGCCGATGATTCCAATGCGAACTGAATCAGACATTTCGTCACTCCCGAAAAGCGCAGTATAACCGCGGGACGAAATTGTATCCGGACTGCTCACGCAGGTAAATAGTCATTGGCAATTTGTCTCTGGATGCTGTAGCTTTTACGCAAATGGCCGATTCACAGGATGAGCTGGCGATACTTCGTGCGCAGGTGCAGTCACTCACGGCCCGCGTTCACCGTTTGGAAGAGCGAATCGCTCCTGAAGCGCCCGCGGTAACCGCGCAGGCTACGGCGAGAGACGTGGCTGCTCAAAGACCAGCTCCACCACCGCATGCGCCCCCAGCGGTACAGAGGCCGGCGCCGCCGTTGCCGGTGATGCCGCCTCCGAGCCCTGCCGCCAGCCAGCCGCAGCGAGATAGCGCCGACCTCGAAGGCCAGATCGGTAAATTCTGGCTCAACCGCATTGGCATTGTTGCCGTGCTCATCGGCGCGGCATACTTTTTGCAACTGGCGATTCAGAACCAGTGGATCGGCCCCAGCGGACAAGTTGGCCTGGGTTTGGTTGCCGGCATTGCCGTTGTGGTGTGGAGCGAGAGCTTCCGCAAAAAAAATTACCAGGCCTTTTCTTACTCGCTGAAAGCGGTGGGAATCGGGATTCTCTATCTGTCGCTTTGGGCGGCGTCCCAGTATTATCACCTGATTCCGGTGGCCGGTGCCTTTGTGGCCATGATCGTGGTCACGGCCTCAACCATCGCGATGGCGCTGAGCCAGGATGCCGAGCTGCTGGCGTTTTATGCGCAGATTGGCGGCTTCAGCACTCCGCTCCTGGTCTCGACCGGACAAAACCATGAAGCGGTCCTGTTTTCCTATGTGGCCCTGATGGACCTTGCCGTCCTGGCCCTGGCGGCTTTCAAGCCCTGGCGACGGCTGTTCTGGAGCAGCTTTGTGGGCACGGCCATTCTCTACCTCGGCTGGTTCAGCACGTATTATTCAAACGATCAGCGCACTCTCACCGTACTGTTTACTCTGGGCCTGGGCGCCATCTTTGCCGCCATTCCCGTGGTCACGCCCCACGAGGAATCGCGGCTGTACAAAGGGACTTCCACCACTCTTACTCTGCTTCCGTTTTTCAACGCGGGCGCAATGTTTCTTTGCCTGTTCGTGATGTACGAAAGCGAGAAATCGACTCTTACCTGGTATGCTCTGGGCCTCGCCGCCGGTTATCTGCTTCTGGCCAGCCTGTTCAGGTACCGCACGGCCGCACCCACGCAATCCACTACTGTCATCCATTTGCTGCACGTGGCCATCGCCATCGTTTTTATCACGATTGCGATCCCGCTCAAGCTCAATGAGCACTGGATCACGATTGGCTGGCTGATCGAATCCGCCGCGCTGCTGTGGATTGCGGTCCGCACAAAAAGCGATCTGGTGCGAATTTTTGCCGGCTGCACGCTTACTCTGGCCATCTTCCGCCTGGTCATCATCGACAGCTATACGACCGATAATCTGGTATTCAATGCGCGCTTCCTCACCAGTCTTATCGCCATTGCCATTCTCGGCGGGATTGTCTGGGCAGGCGAACGGTATGCTTATCAGCAGGAGATGCCCCTGATCCACATTGCAGCCGTGGCTCTGAACCTGCTGGCGCTGTGGTCGCTCACTCTGGAAGCCCGCGATTATTTCAGCCGCCAGTCGTCGACGACGAATTACGCCACCGTCTACCATCAGCTTCAGCTGGGCCGTGATTTCAGCTATTCCGCCATCTGGCTGGTATATGGCGCGGCCCTGATGGCCACTGGCTTCTGGAAGAAATCGGCCTTCGTGCGCTGGCAGGCTCTGGCGCTCATTGCTTTTACTATCGGCAAAGTTTTTATCTACGATACTGCTGAGCTAGACCGCGTGTACCGTATTCTTAGCTTCATTGCTCTGGGAGTTGTGCTGATGGCTATCTCATTTGTGTATCAGCGTGACTGGCTGAAACTCTCTTCCCGCGCGGCTGGCAAACCCGCTTCGCCAGGACCCTCCGCATGAAAAGCCTGTGGCTGCTTGCGGCTCTGGCCATGTTTGCCGCTCCCACGACCAGCCATTTCAAATACCAAAGGCCTGTGCAGGCTTCCGGGACGGGCCAGCACTATCTGGTGGTGGACGAAACCGTGTGGAAACATGCGCGCCCCGATCTGGGCGACGTTCGGCTCCATAGTGGAGAAACGGAAATTCCATACGCCATGACCACGGAGCGCGGGGCGCTGCGTAGTGAGAGCCGTGACGTCCGGGTGTTGCAGCCGGGAAGAATTAGCGGCAGGACCCAGTTTTACCTCGACATGTCCGGGCTGGCCGAATACGACCATATCGACGTGCGCCTGGCCACCCGGAATTACGTGGCCCATGTACGCGCCGAAGGCCATGACGATTTGCATACGCTGCACTGGGCCGACCTGGGCGGAACGATTTTTTATGACCTTTCTCGGGAAACCCTGGGCGGAAACACCACGCTGCGCCTTCCTTTGACTACTTATAAATATCTGCGTATCACCATCGATGGCCCGGTTGCGCCATCGGACGTGCTGGGCGCATACGCCTCCGTTCGTGAGGAAGAGAAGGCGGTGTGGCGCGAGGTGGGCAGCCCGCCCAAAATCGAGCAGCTGGCAAAAGAAACAGTGGTCACGTTTACCCTGCCCGAAAAAGTACCTGTGGAGCGGGTGAGCTTCGGCATCGATTCCGCGCAGCCCAGTTTCCGCCGCGTGGTGGAGATACAAAACGACAAAAAGCAGTGGCTGGGTTCGGGCGAACTCAGCCGCATTCACATGGTGCGTCTGGGTGAGAAAATCGATTCCGAGCAAAGCCAGATCGAGTTTTCCACCGAAGGCCAGGGCACGGTCCGGATCGTGATTCACAACGGCGATGACCAGCCTTTAAAGATCACCGGCGCACGCCTCGAGCAGTTCGAGCGCCGAGTTTATTTCGACGTGAATCCGTCCGTCGCGGCCGCTTTGGCTGCCACGCCGATTGTCGCTTACTACGGTGACGAAAAAGTGGGGCCGCCCGAATACGATTACGGCAAATTGTTCCAAAAAGATTCCCACGCGCTGGCCGCGAGCTGGGGTAAGGAGCGCGCCAATCCTGGTTACACTGAGCGTCCGGACGAGCGCCCATGGTCGGAGCGTAATCCCGCGCTGCTGTGGGTGGCGATTATCGCGGCCGTGGTGGTGCTGGGCGCTATCGCTCTGCGTTCGCTGCGTGCGCCCGGGGTTGGGCAGAGCGGCTAAAATATTCTCTCTTAGCTTTTTCCTCAATACATTTTTCGTTACTGTTGAGGAAATTGGTTCACGCAACTTCAAAAGTAAGTCTGTGTTAAGTACGGTATTCAAAGCAACTCTTTGAAGGAGACCATAAAACTTTATGAGGTTCGTTTTCAAGCAAATTGCCGTTGTTGGTGTGGCGGCACTGGCTGTGTCCCTTGCTCCCGCGGCCTTCGCACAGACGGCAACCCATCCCCATTACATTCATGCCCGAAGCGATCTGGCAAAAGCGCGCCAACTGATGTCTCAGCCTGGCGAAGAGGGCAACGTCGCCGCTCAGCTTCGCAATGCCGTGAACGCCATCAATCAGGCTATCGGTGAGATTGATCACGCTTCCGTGATGGACCGCAAAGACATCGACGACCATCCTCCGGTTGACACTGGCCTGAAGTGCCTTAACAAGTTTCAGGAAGTCTTCAAGCTTCTGCGTGCCGCTCAGACAGACATAGACCAGGAAGAAGATAATCCAGCGTCTCGTGCATGGCGGAACCGTGCGAACGCCCACATCAACGAAGCCCGTCAGTTTACGAAGAAGGCGATTCTTCTGGACGAAGCGGACGACGTCAAGGTGCGGTAAAAAGTTTCAATCAGTATCTTTGAGTGAAGTGCTATAAACGCTATGGGGCTGGAAACAGCCCCCTGGCTTTTCATAGCATGACTCCGGAACTGCTTCCTGGAATCATATGAGCTACATCGACAAATATCTGCTCTCGGGTGAGACGGTGGCCTTTCGGACCCGTCCGCACTGGATTGCCGGCGCCAAACCGTTCTATGTGATGCTGGTGCTGCTGGTGACCGCCGGGCTCGGCGTTGCGCTCTATGGACGCAGCCTGGATCCCAATGCCGCCCAAAAAATCTACTGGGTAGCCGGAGCCGCGGGAGTGGCTCTGCTGCTGATCGCGGTTGTGCTTCCCATCCTCGCCAACCGGACAGTCGAGTGCGTGGTGACCAGCCAGCGAGTGATCATCAAGACCGGATTCTGGAGCCACCGCACCACGGAGATGTTCCTGACTCGCGTGGAAAGCGTGACCGTGGAGCAGAGTTTGCCCGGACGAGTCTTCAACTTTGGCAATGTGACCATCCACGGTTCAGGTGGAACCCCGGAGCCTTTTCGCCGCATCGCCCAACCACGCGAGTTCCAGCGGCAAATTCAGGAGCAGATCAGGAACGCGCAGGTCAGGTAGCCTTAGGTGACGCGTTCGGTTCGATCGCGAGGATTGCCTCACTGATTGCCTGGCGAAGCAATTCGCGCGAGGGCAGGCCGCTGCAATGCGGGCCTTCCAGATAAGTTCGGCAACTCAGCCCGAATGCAGTGGCGGTATGCGCCCACGGCTCAATGTCCGCTCCATCAATGCGGATGCTGGGAGAACCGACAAATGCCATTGCCACGGCGTCCGCCTGGCTGTGAACTACAACCTCGTGAATCTCATCCTGGCGTCGTAGTGACATCAGAACTTCACGGACTATTGCAACGGCTGGCGGATGGTTGGGACAACCCTCAAAATAGAGCACTTCGATTTTCATTCGTTACTGATTCGCTCCTCTTCTTCGAGTACAGGACAAACGCAGGTTTTCCGCGCTGCTGTTGCAATGCTCGGGCATGGATATAAAATACAATCGGGAGTTAAGCTCAGAGTCAAGAGCTATTTTCCCTTGAACATTGAATGCTGCTCCAGCATCGGTTTTATGGCCGCCTCAATGGCGCTGGTGTATTCAAAGCCGATGATCTTTTTGCGCAGTATGCCCTCGCGGTCGTAAATCAGGGTGGTGGGCAAGCCCTCGATTCCGCCAAACTTTTCCGTCAACTCATCTGTCGCCACCACCAGGGGATAGAGCACGCCGATTCGCTTCGCAAAGGCCAGCGGATTCTCCGTGTCTTTCATCATGCTGACTTTGAAGCCGACAACGGCAAATCCCTCTGGACCGTAACGATCAAGCAATTTTTGATATCCCGGCATTTCTTTTTTGCAGGGTTGGCACCATGTCCCCCAAAAATCGATGAGCACTACTTTTCCGCGAAGGTCAGCGGAAGAAACCGTGTGGCCCTTTAAATCGTGCAGGGAGAAGTCCGGCAGGCGCGAACCAATTTCGTCTGCCGCAATCGAGGTTGATTCAGACTGTGCGGCGTGTACCGGGTACGCTGTGTATCCGGCAAGTCCGCACATTAGAAGACTGAGATAGAGCAGCCAGTTTTTTGTCATCTATTCCTTTTTTTGCACTTCGAGAATGAGCAGTTTGAGCGGAGCCGAGGTGTCTGGTTTTTTTCTGCCCGCCGTTTTTTTGTAGAGCTGGCCATGGACCGTTACCGTTGCCGCGGAGCCGGCGAGAGGTTCCAGTCCCTGCGACAACTCGTTCGGTGCAAGCGCAAAGGAGCGGTTGGGCTCAATCTGCAGGGCGAGGCCGCCCGAACTATCCCGGATGATCTTTCCTGTTGCAGTCACATCCATTTCAGCAACGCTCACGCCACTGTCGTAAGTCGCCTTCAGAAGCTGGACAGGATCAATCTGCCCACCCTCCGCCGGAGTAACATCGACTTTTCCATCAATCAAGCTAACTTCAACTTTTTGGACGCCAGCCTGGCGTCCCAGGTGTTGCTTCACCCCATAGGCTCAAAAGTTTCAAGTCATGCCTTCAACGCGCATTTCAATATGTTTAATCTGTGCTTCTAAGGCGGGCACAAATACCATGGTTCCCCACAGAACCAGCATCGCCATTCTTTTTATGTTCATTCGTTCCTCCTTTTCCTGAATTTTCAAGATGTCGCCGAATCAAAGATGCAGCCGGATTAAAGATGCACTCGAAACTGCTGCGTAATGCCAAAACTGATATGGCGGCGCACCGGCATAAACGATGCGCTGTTCGAGTGCGCAACGTCCCAGTCCATACCCAGCCAAAAATGCATTCCCGGGCGCGGGCTTACATAGCTGGTGATTCCAGCCAGCAGCGTGTCTCCACCGCTGCCTTTTTGAGTGGTTCCCGCGATGTTGTCGTCCTGAAAATGCTGCCATGTAAGCTCCGGGCCGATAAACCACTCCCGCTTCCCGCTCTTTTCCTCATAAGGACGGTAAGAGAGCCAGAAGCGAGATTCGAAGTTGCTGCCCAGTTGCGTGGACTGCGTTCCCCGTGAGCGCACAAGCGAATGAAAGTCTTCGTCGGCTACCAGCCGTCTGATGTCGAAAAGCCCGGTGTAAGTCCAGTTGGCCGCGAGGAACAGATCGGTTGAACCTGTCCCCGGCTGCAAACTTGCGGGCAACTTTGTGCCGCCACTGGAGGCGAGGCCCGTGCTGCCTGTGGGCAGCTTTGGCCCGAGGGTAAGGGACGCCTGCGTGGTCCCGCGCGGTGAATCTTTGCGATAAAAGCGGTACTTGATGAGCACTGTCACGTCGCCTGGTCCGGTGCCGCCGGCAGACGTTGCGCCCGGAAGCGTAAAGCGAGTGGTCACAATGGGAACGAGGATCGTGAGATCGAAATTCGGATAGAAGCCCCAGGTGAAATTGAAATCACCCTCGTGCGAGAACGTGGGGCGGGCCGTGACGGGAATGCCGCCGGAATTTGCTGGCTGGCCGCGAGTAAGAAAAGTGGAGTTCCAGGACAAGAGCGCGCCGCCAGGGAACAGCGGTGGCGCGCTTTCCGGGGCCGCTCCCTGCGCCGTGGCTGTTGATGAGAGCCGCAATAATGACAATACAAAAATGAAATGCAAATGCAGCCTGCAATGCAGGCGCGCTTTTCGTGAAAGCAAGGGTTTTCCTCCCAGAACCAAAAAGAATATGAAACTTCAGGCAAACGAATGCCTGTGAGTGATCAGGGAGAAAGCTAGATTCTAAGGGGCAGTGGAGCCGATAAGTTGAAAATGGGCGGAGCGTGCGACTGGGCGGTGAGCAGTTCGCCAGACGAATTTAATTCCGCAGACAGGTTCTCCGCAGGCAGCACGGCAAAAACCAGGAGCGTGGCAAAGCTGTCATGCGAAGGCGCGGCAGACATCACAAACGGAGCCTGCGCGGATTGCATACTGCTGCAGCAGTCCATTGCCGAAAGGCCGTGCGAAGCACACTCCATCCCCATGGACTGGCAGCACTGCATCGCCTGTTCCGGGCTGGCCATGGCCGAGCAGTCGGATGCATAAACCGCCAATACCACGGCGATCAACGCAACAAGGATGGGTCTGGCCTTTCGCATTGCTGGTTTTATTAAACGCTTACAGTATTGGGGCGTCAAATTGGTCAGTTTCCAATTTCAACTTGCAATTTGATCATGATAGTTTGTCCACCCTAAGAACACGGTTAAAAGCCCCCAGACTAAATCTAAGTTTCTGCCACTGAAGATCAGGATTCGTGACAACTTTATCCAAATCTCCCAAATTGGGGACAAGGAACTCATGCTGATTCAACTTAATCGATAGCACAGGTTTACCTTTATCTGTAAAGGTAGCAGATACCGTTTTGAGTGTCCCCTCGATGATGCGGGGGCAGAACAGATTTCTGACTGGAACATAAATCATGAAACCGATTAACCAGACCCCAAAAACATACGCACACAAGACGAACAGGGCGAGCAGTATTGCCAACGTCGGCGAGGATCGCCATACAGGTGGAAAATTGCGAACATCTCTTTCGATATCTCCCGCGAGCTCGTTCAAAAACTTGGCAAGCAAAGCCAGGCCCAACACAAGAAAGAGAAATCCTGCGTACGGATGAACGTGCTTACGATCATTTCGCCAATCATAGATGCAAGTTGCCATTTGTAAATGATTCTGAAATCCCGTAGTGAAGCGGGAGAGGGATGGCTATAAGCCACCCTCTCCGAGAGGAGAAATTCTAAAAGGCCGTAGTGATCTCTCGCTTCGCTCGAGATGAGGAGCTTTTATCGCAGCGCCTCTTCCACTTCACTCAGCCAGTCCGGACGTTTCAGTATCTCGCGCGGCTTGGGGCCGTCGGCTGGGCC
>Ga0070730_10003180_pt1 | contig 14795 bp, 12 predicted proteins | sample Coa_R1_3_FD_66447 | JGI IMG/M metagenome (GOLD analysis project Ga0070730, IMG submission 66447) | Surface soil microbial communities from Centralia Pennsylvania, which are recovering from an underground coalmine fire - Coalmine... | ecosystem: Environmental > Terrestrial > Soil > Unclassified ...
GAACTGCTTTTCGGTGAGGTTGCCGTAATAGCCCTTCAGCTTCTGCTTGGCGCGCAGCTGCAGGCCGAAGTCCGACACCTTGTTCTTGCGGCGCTGGCCGTGCTGGCCGGGACCGTAGGCGCGCTGGTTGATCGGCGACTTGGGACGGCCCCAGATGTTCTCGCCCATGCGGCGATCGAGCTTGTATTTCGCCGAATGACGCTTCGACATGCTTCAGGGTCTCTTTCACATCCGATACGGTCCGGCCCCGTCCAGAAGCGGACGGCGCGATCTCAACGGCGGCGCACGTATCACCCGTCATAGGTCCATGACCCGTCGGGCGCGAACCCACGGGGCGAGGAAGGGGCGGCATATGACCGGAGGCCGGGCGGATGTCAAGGAAACGCGGCCAGCGCGGCTATTCCGGCGGGTCCTTGACCGGGGCGGGGGCCCTCGACGCCGCCAGCTTGGCCAGCACACGGCCGCGGCCCCTGGAGAGGGCCGTGACCACGCCGCGCAGGGTGCGCACCTCCTGCTCGGAGAGGCCGGCGCGGCCGAAGGCGACGCGCAGGTTGCGGACCATCGAGGCGCGCTTCTCGGGCGGGTGGAAGAAGCCGGCGGCGTCGAGCTCGGCCTCCAGCTGATCGTAGAAGCCGTGCACGCTCGCCTGGTCGGCCGGCGGCGGGGCGGCGGTGAAGCCCGGCGGCGGACCGGCGGCGCGGGTGAGGCGCCACTCGTAGGCGGTGATCGCCACCGCCTGGGCGAGGTTCAGGGAATGGAAGCGCGGATCGACCGGGATAGTCACGATGGCGTGGCAAAGGGCGATATCGGCGGTCTCCAGCCCGGCCCGCTCGCCGCCGAACAGCAGCCCGGTGGGCCAGTCTCGGGCGTGCGCCTCCGCAAGGCGGCTCGCCGCCTCGCGGGGCGTGACCACCTCCAGCATCGCCTCGCGGGGCCGCGCGGTCGTCGCCATCACCAGGCGCAGATCGGCCACCGCGCCGCGCAGGCTCTCGAAGACGCGCGCGCCGTCGAGCGGCCAGTCGGCCCCCGATGCGCTCGCCCAGGCGCGATCCTGCGGCCAGCCGTCGCGCGGACGCACCAGGCGAAGGTCGGAAAGTCCGAAATTGGCCATCACCCGCGCCACCGCGCCGATATTTTCCGCCAGCTGCGGCTCGTTGAGGATCACGCAGGGCGCGGACGCGTTCATGGGGCCTGCCATAGATCATCTGGGCCGTAGGCGGATAGTCTGGCTTGATGACCGTCCCGGAGCTCAACCCCGTCATGCCCCCCAGCCGCCGCGCCTTGCTGACCACCGCCCTGGCGGCGGCGACCGTCGGCGCAGCCGGCTGCGGGCGGCGGCTGAACCGTCACCCGACCGCGGCGGTCCGCGGTCTCGATTTCGAGCGACTGACGAGCGGTTTCGCAGCCCTGGCCGCCCGCGCCGCGCCGGGGACCTTCAACCTCGGCGTCATGACCTTCGACACCCTGGCGGTCTGGTGCGCCAACCAGAACAGGCGATTTCCCATGGGGGGCCTCGTCAGGGCGCCCGTGGCCGCGGCCGCCCTGGCCGAGGTGGACGCCGGGCGGCTGAAGCTCAACGACATGATCACCATCCGCGCCGTCGACCTTTCGCCGCCGCCCAGCCGCGTGAACCGCGCCTTCCCGCCCGGCGAGGACGAGCTCAGGCTGCCGGCGGCCGATCTCATCGCCCTGGCCGTGCAGGCGGCGGACGACACCGCCGCCGACGTGATCACCGCTCACATCGGCGGGCCCGGCGCGGTCACCGGCTGGCTGCGCCAGCACGACATCAAGGATATGCGCGTCGACCGCTACCAGCGCGAGGTGCAGAGCGACATGTTCGGCGTCGCGAGCTTCCGCGCCGCCTGGAAGGACGAGGCCGCCTGGGCCGCCGCCCGGACGGCGTCGCCGCCCGAGGTCCGGGAAGCGGCGATGGCCAGGTTTCTCGCCGACCCGCGCGACACCACCACGGCCGAGGCGTCACTGAGCTTCCTGAACCTGCTCTCGCAAGGGAATCTGCTCTCGCACGCTTCCACCGACCTCCTGTTGCGGCTGATGAGCACCGTGAGCGGTCCGGCTCCGCTGGGCGCCGGGCTGCCGGGGCGCGCCGCCCTGGCCCACCAGTCCGGGCGCTCGGCGACCGACCTGGGCTTCACGCCCGTGACCAACGACATGGGCGTGGTGATCTTGCCCGGCGGCCGCCGGTTCGCCATCGCCGCCTTCCTGGCCGGATCCACCGCCACCGCCGGCCAGCGCGACGCCCTGATCGCCCAGGCCGCGACCCTCGCGGTTTCCGCCCTGCGTTGACGCTACGCCCCGGCTTTGCGCGGCGCCTGGAACCCTCTATAGCCTCGGTGAAAATCCGCCCCGGCCAGCCTGGGCGATGTCGAACGACCCCCTGCCCGGAGCCCTGTCCCTGCCCATGGACAAGATCAAGGTCGCCAATCCCGTCGTGGATCTCGATGGCGACGAAATGACCCGCGTCATCTGGCGCATGATCAAGGACAAGCTGATCCTGCCGTTCCTCGATCTTCCCATCGAGTACTACGACCTCAGCATCGAGAACCGCGACGCCACCGAGGACGCGGTGACCGTCGATGCGGCCCACGCGATCTTGCGCTGGGGCGTCGGCATCAAGTGCGCCACCATCACACCCGACGAGGCCCGGGTGAAGGAGTTCCAGCTCAAGAAGATGTGGCGCTCGCCCAACGGGACCATCCGCAACATCCTGGGCGGCGTGGTGTTTCGTGAGCCGATCCTGTGCCGCAACGTCCCGCGCCTCATTCCCTCGTGGACCCAGCCGATCATCATCGGCCGCCACGCTTTCGGCGACCAGTACAAGGCCACAGACTTCGTCGTGCCCGGCAAGGGCAAGCTGACGATCAAGTGGGAAGGCGAAGACGGCCAGAAGATCGAGCACGAGGTGTTCGACTTCCCCGCCGGCGGCGTCGCCATGGGCATGTACAACCTCGACGAGTCGATCGAGGAGTTCGCCCGGGCCAGCCTGACCTACGGCCTCTCCCGCAAATACCCGGTCTATCTCTCCACCAAGAACACCATCCTCAAAGCCTATGATGGGCGCTTCAAGGACATCTTCGAGCGCGTCTACGAGGCCGAGTTCAAGGACCGCTACAAGGTCGAGGGCATCACCTATGAGCACCGCCTCATCGACGACATGGTGGCCTCGGCCCTCAAGTGGTCGGGCGGATTCGTCTGGGCGTGCAAGAACTACGACGGCGACGTGCAGTCCGACCAGGTGGCGCAGGGCTTCGGCTCGCTCGGCCTGATGACCTCGGTGCTGATGACCCCGGACGGCAAGATCGTCGAGGCCGAGGCCGCCCACGGCACCGTCACCCGCCACTTTCGCCAGTATCAGCGCGGCGAAGCCACCTCGACCAACTCCATCGCCTCGATCTTCGCCTGGACGCGGGGCCTCAAGCACCGCGCCGCGCTGGATGACAACCACGCCCTGGACCGCTTCGCCTCGACCCTGGAGGCGGTGTGCGTCTCCACCGTGGAAGACGGCCACATGACCAAGGACCTCGCCCTGCTGGTCGGCGACCACCAGGGCTGGCTGACCACCGAAGGCTTCCTCGACAAGGTCGCCGAGAACCTGACCGCGGCCCTGGCGGCGGAGGCGTAACGCCCCCTCCTCCCCTTCATGGGGAGGGACCGACGGCGAAGCCGTCAGGGTGGGGAACCGCGACGCCGGACCCCACCCTCGCCGACGCTGCGCGTCGTCTTTCCCTCCCCACGAGGGGGAGGGAGGAATGAGCGTAGTCCCCCCTACCCCGCGATCAGCGCCTTCACCGCGGCCACGCCTTCGGCGGCGCGGGAGCCGTCAGGGGCGCCGCCCTGAGCGAAGTCGGCCTTGCCGCCGGCGCCCTGGCCGCCCATGGCCGCGACGGCCGCGCGGGCGAGGTCGACGGCGCTGAAGCGCGACTGGGCGGCGCCGCTGACCACCACGGTGCTGGCGACCTTACCGTCGAGCACGCCGCTGAGGACGACCACCCCGTCGGGGACCTGCTTGCGGAAGGTCTCGGCGATCGGCCGCAGGTCCTTGCCGCCGACGCCCTGCAGCACCCGGCCGATGAAGGGTACTCCGGCGACGTCTTCGGGCGGCGTATCGCCGCCCCCGCCGCCGCCCACCGCGAGCTGGCGCTTGGCCTCGGCGAGGTCCTTCTCCAGCTTGCGCCGCTGGGCCTCGAGCGCCTCGACGCGCACCGGCACCTCGGCCACCGGAACCTTGAACTGATCGGCGAGGCCCCGGGCCACGGCGGCCTGGTCGAGCAGCCAGCGGCGCGCCGGCTCGCCGGTCAGCGCTTCGATGCGCCGCACGCCGGCGGCGATCCCCTGCTCGGCGACGATCTTGAAGAGGGCGATGTCGCCGGTGCGGGCGACGTGGGTGCCGCCGCAAAGCTCCACCGAGTAGGCGCCCTCCCCGGCCAGGTCGCGGCCGAGGGTGAGGACGCGGACGCTGTCGCCGTACTTCTCGCCGAAGAGGGCGATCGCTCCGGCCTCGATGGCCGCCTCGGGGGCCATTTCGCGGGTGTCGGCGGGCAGGTTCTGGCGGATCACCGCGTTGACCTCGGTCTCGATGGCGTCGATCTCGGCGGGGGTGAGCGGCGCACCGTGGCTGAAGTCGAAGCGCATGCGGTCGCCGTCGACCAGCTGTCCCTTCTGGGAGACATGGGGTCCCAGCACGTGCCGCAGCGCGGCGTGGGCGAGGTGGGCGGCCGAGTGGTTGAGCCGGGTGCGCGCGCGGCGCTCGGCGTCGATCGCCAGGCGCACGCGGTCGCCGGTCTTCAACGCGCCGCGGGTAATCCTCAGCGTGTGGACGTGCAGGTCGCCGGCCAGCTTCTGGGTGTCGGTGACCTCGGCCGCGCCGCCCTGCCACTCGACTTCGCCTCTGTCGCCGGCCTGGCCGCCGCTCTCGGCGTAGAAGGGCGTGGGGTCGAAGAGCGCCTGCACGCTCTGGCCCGCGACCGCCTCGCCGACCTCCGCGCCGTCCCGCACCAGGGCGAGGGTCTCCGCCGTGGTCTCGCTCTCCGAATAGCCGGTGAAGACGCTGGGACCGAGGCGGTCGCGCAGCGCCAGCCACACGGCGCCCTGCGCCTGCTGGCCGGAGCCCGCCCAGTTGTCGCGGGCGAGCGCGCGCTGGCCCGCCATGGCGTGCTCGAAGGCGTCCACATTGACTCCGATTCCCCGGGCGCGCAGAGCGTCCTGGGTCAGGTCGAGGGGGAAGCCGTAGGTGTCGTAGAGCTTGAAGGCGATCTCGCCCTCGAGCATGTCGCCGGGCCCCAGCCGCGCCGTCGCCTCCTCCAGCAGCGCCATGCCGCGGCCGAGGGTGCGCTGGAAGCGTTCCTCCTCCTGGCGCAGGGTCTCGGTGATGGTGGCCTCGGCGCGGCGCAGCTCCGGGTAGGCCTCGCCCATCTCCGAAACCAGGGTGGGGACGAGGCGGTGCATCACCGGCTCCTGGGCCCCCAGCAGGTGGGCGTGGCGCATGGCCCGGCGCATGATCCGGCGCAGGACATAGCCGCGACCCTCGTTCGAGGGAGTCACGCCATCGGCGATCAGGAACGAGGTGGAGCGCAGGTGGTCGGCGATGACGCGGTGGGAGGGACCGTTGGTCGCCCCGCCGCTCCCGCCGACGAGTTCGCGGCTGGCGCCGATCAGGGTGCGGAAGAGATCGATGTCGTAGTTGTCGTGCACGCCCTGCAGCACGGCGGTCAGGCGCTCGATCCCCATGCCGGTGTCGATGGAAGGCCGGGGCAGGTCGCGGCGGGTTCCGTCCGCGAACTGCTCATATTGCATGAAGACCAGGTTCCAGATCTCGGTGAACCGGTCGCCGTCCTCGTCCGGCGAACCCGGCGGGCCGCCGGCGATGTGCTCGCCGTGGTCGTAGAAGATCTCCGAGCAGGGGCCGCAGGGTCCGGTCGGGCCCATGGACCAGAAGTTGTCGTCGGAGTCGATCCGCAGGATCTTCTCCTCCGGCAGGCCCGAAATCCTGCGCCAGAGTCCGGCCGCCTCCTCGTCGGTGGCGTGCACCGTCACCGTGAGCCGGCCCGGATCGATGGCGAAATCGTCGGTGATCAGCTTCCACGCCAGCTCGATGGCCTCGTCCTTGAAGTAGTCGCCGAACGAGAAATTCCCCAGCATCTCGAAGAAGGTGTGGTGGCGGGCGGTGTAGCCGACGTTGTCGAGATCGTTGTGCTTGCCGCCGGCCCGTACGCACTTCTGCGACGTGGCGGCTCGGAGCGACGGCGGCGTTTCGGCCCCGGTGAAGATGTTCTTGAACGGGACCATGCCGGCGTTGACGAACAGCAGCGTCGGATCGCTCCGTGGCACCAGGGGCGCGGAGGGCAGCACGGCGTGACCGTGGGCGGCAAAATATTGCAGGAACTGGCCGCGAATGTCGTTCAGGCTGGGCATGGTCGCCCTCTACCATCTAGCGTCGGGGCGACAAAGAAAAAGGGGGCGCCTGCCGACCTCCCTCCCCCGAAGTGGGGAGGGATAGACGGCCCCCGGGTCCGGCCCCTGGCCGGCCCGAGAATGAACTCCGCCGTCAGGGTGGGGTACGGCGGCGCCGCGGTTCCCCACCCTGGCCGCCGGCGCGGCCCGTCCCTCCCCACAAGGGGGAGGGAGAAGCAGGCCCCTACTCGTCGCCGGGTTCGGGGGAGCCGATCAGCAGCTCCTCCTCGATCTTGGTGGAGTTGCCGCGCACCTGGGCTTCGATCTGGTCGGCGATGTCGGGGTTGGCCTTGAGGAACTCGCGGGCGTTGTCGCGGCCCTGGCCGATGCGGGTGCTGTTCCAGGAGAACCACGCGCCCGACTTGTCGATCACCCCGGCCTTGACGCCCAGGTCGATGATCTCGCCGAGCTTGGAGATGCCCTGGCCGTACATGATGTCGAACTCGACCTCGCGGAACGGCGGGGCGACCTTGTTCTTCACCACCTTGACCCGGACGTTGTTGCCGATGATCTCGTCGCGCACCTTCACCGAGCCGGTGCGGCGGATGTCCAGGCGCACCGAGGCGTAGAACTTCAGCGCATTGCCGCCGGTGGTGGTCTCCGGGCTGCCGTACATCACCCCGATTTTCATGCGGATCTGGTTGATGAAGATGACCAGCGTGTGGGTCTTGGAGATCGAGGCGGTGAGCTTGCGCAGGGCCTGGCTCATCAGCCGCGCCTGCAGGCCCGGCAGGCTGTCGCCCATCTCGCCCTCGATCTCGGCCCGCGGCGTCAGGGCCGCCACCGAGTCGATGACCACGATGTCCACCGCCCCCGAGCGCACCAGGGTGTCGGTGATCTCCAGGGCCTGTTCGCCGGTGTCAGGCTGGGCCACAAGCAGATCGTCGAGATTGACCCCCAGCTTGTGGGCGTAGGAGGGATCGAGCGCGTGCTCGGCATCGACGAAGGCGGCCGTGCCGCCGGCCTTCTGCACCTCGGCCACCACGTGCAGGGCCAGCGTGGTCTTGCCCGAGCTTTCCGGCCCGTAGATCTCCACCACCCGCCCTTTAGGGAGGCCGCCGATGCCCAGCGCGATATCGAGGCCGAGCGAGCCGGTATGCACCGACTCGATGTCCGCGATCTTGCCCTTATCGCCCAGCTTCATCACCGAGCCCTTGCCAAAGGCCCTGTCGATCTGGGTCAGCGCGGCTTCGAGAGCCCGCTGCTTATCGCCTTCTTCCTTGCCCACAAGCCTCAGCGCCATGTTGCTCATCTTCGATCCCGCCATTCTATCCCACGATTCCATCGCTCGAGGCCGGGCCATTGTGAATCGCATCTGCGCCCCGCCAGCTTGAATCAAGCCGTACCTGCTTTGTTCCATGTTCGCAAGATGTTCCCTACCCACAATATGCAAAAAGTTTTGCCTCAGGCGGCGCTCCCGCGCCTCACCCGGCTGAAACCATCAGATGGTCCGCTTGCAGCAAATCGGCGGACAGGGCCAGGCGATCGTCCGCCTACACCGTCACCGCGTTCGCACCGTACCGCTCGGTGAACGCTGCGGTGTCGATCTCCTCCAGGTGCGTCCGCCCCGCCAGCACGTCCGCCTTCCACGCCTCGTGCGCCGTCACGTTGGCGTGGAACTCCGGCATGACCGCTTCGGCGAACAATTCCAGGCTGTCGCAGATGTCACGATGGCTGTTCCTCCCCGCCTGGTTGAGCAGGATCACCTGGTCGATGTGGGAGGATTCGAACTTGCGCAGCTTGCGCCGGATCGTGTCGGGCGAGCCGATCAGGCCGCCGGAGAGGGCCTTCTCCGCCGCGCCGGGATTGGTCGCCTTCCAGCGCCCGTACTCGCTCCACATGTCCACCGCGCCCGGGGGCGGGCGCTTGCGGTCGGGGCTGTTGTAGAAGCGCAGGCAGAACTGGAAGAAGGTCGCCCCGTCGGCCTTGGCCCGCGCCTCCTCGTCGGTGGGCGCGCACATGAACATCGAGACGAGCGCGATATTGGGGTTGACCGGATAGTCGGTCAGGCGGTCGAGGCGGCGGGTGATGGCGTTGTAGTAGGCGTGAACCCAGGCGTGGGCGGCGTCGGCGCTGACGAACTGGAAGCCGAGCGCCCCCAGTCCCTTCTCGCCCGCATAGGCGATGGTGCCGAGCTGCGAGCAGGCGGTCCACAGCGGCGGATGCGGCTTCTGCCGCGGCTTGGGCAGGACGTTGCGCGGCGGGAAGTCGAAGTAGGCGCCGTGGTATTCCACCCCGCCCTCGCCGAACATCGGGATCAGGCAGCGCACCGCGTCCTCCCAGATCGCCCGCTTGTCGTTGAAGTCGACCTTGAACGGCTCCAGCTCTGTGACGCTGGCGCTCTCGCCCATGCCGAACTCCACCCGCCCGTTGCTGAGGAGGTCGAGCACCGAGATGCGGGCCGCGATCTTGGCCGGGTGGTTGGTGGTCAGCTGGACGATGCCGTGGCCCAGGCGGATCGACTTCGTGCGCTGGCTGGCGGCGCCCAGGAACACCTCGGGCGCCGAGGAGTGGGAGTATTCCTCCAGGAAGTGATGCTCCACCTCCCAGGCGTAGTCGTAGCCGAGGCGGTCGGCGAGCTCGAGCTGGTCGAGGGCGTTGTGGTACAGCGTCCACTCGCTGTCCGGGCCCCACGGCCGCGGCAGCTGCATCTCGTAGAAGACCCCGAACTTCATCGCTCCGCTCTTCCCTTCTCTTAGCGCATCTCCGCGCGCCTATGGCGCCTGAGGGCATATCTGAGACCCGGGAGAGCGGGACCGCAATGGGTTTACAATTGTGGCGAAATATGGATTAGTGAAGCTGTCGTGGGCGAACTCGCCCGCCGGCGTTCGCGAGTGACGAGAAGAGGAGAGGGGTATGAAGGCGAGATTGGTCCTGTTCGCCGCCGCCCTGGGCGGCGCGCTGTCTTTCGGAGCCTCCGCGGGGGCAGCTTCGTTCCTCTGGAGCTATTCGGGTGTGAACGGCGGTCCGGTCTCGGCCAGCGGGACCCTCCAGGCCACCCCGAACGGGGGCGGCGTCTACACCGTGACCTCGATCTCGGGGATGCGCAACGGCTTGGCGATTACCGGCCTGACCACCTACGCGGGCGATGACAACCTAGTCTACACGACCGCGCCCAACGTCGACTACCCGGGCCTCGCCTACACCGACTCCAACGGGAACGCCTTCAACGTCTACTACGACACGTCCCTGACCGACGCCTATGCCTGCGGTCAGGTCGGCTACTGCGAGATCGGTCCCGGGGCGCCCGGCTCGAGCGGCCTTGGTCCCCCCAGCGATTCGATCGGGCCGATCGCCTCCTTCACCCTCACCGCCGTGCCGGAGCCCGGCGCGTGGGCCTTGATGCTGATCGGCTTCGCAGGGATCGGCGCTCTCACCCGCGGGCGGATTCGCGCCATCGCGTGAGCGGCGTCGGGTCGGAGCCGACCTGCGCGCGAGCCTGAGCGCTCCGGGGCAGATTCGCCGTCCAGGGCCTGCGCTGTGCGCTGGCCGTAGGCGAAGATATGGTGTGGCCAGTCCCTGAAGTGGTCTGGAACATGACGCCTCACGTTACGCTTACTCAGAATCCGCTGGTGGTGACCGACCCGCTTTTTCTGGCCGGCGCCGTACTCGCGGCCGGCTTCTTCGGCGCTCGGTACTGGCGCGAGCGCAATCGCCTGGCGCACTTTCTCGCCCAGTGTCTGGTTTTCGCGGCCACGACGACGTTCATGTTGATGGCCGGTGTCGTACCCTATCGACCAGGCGTTGTGGCTGGGAACGAAGCGCGGCGCGTCTTTGCCAACGGCCTGGAAGTGGTCTGGTGGCTCGCCGCGGCGTGGCTCGTATCCGGCTTTCTGCGCGCCTTCCTGGTGCTCGGTCGGCGCCCACGTGAATCCAAGCTGGTCCAGAACCTCTTGTCGGCCCTGATCTACCTAGTCGCCGCTTTTGCCATTGTCGCTTACGTATTCGACCTTCCGCTGAAGGGGCTGCTGGCGACCTCCGGTGTCGTGGCGATCGTCGTCGGCCTCGCCCTGCAAAGCTCGCTCGGGGACCTGTTCTCCGGCATCGTCCTCAACATCGAGCGCCCCTATCGTGTCGGCGACTGGATCATCCTGGACGACGCCGTGCAGGGAAAGGTGATCGAGACGAATTGGCGCGCTACGCACCTGCTGACCGCTCGCCAGGATGTAGCGATCGTCCCCAACAGCGTTATCGCCAAAGCCAAGCTGGTGAATTGCAGCACCCCCACCGAGATCCACGGTTCAAGCATCCGGGTGAAGCTGGATTCCTCGCTGACGCCCGCGGCCGGTCGCAACATCCTCAATGAAGCGCTTCTCGGCAGCACCGGCATCATGCGCGCGCCGGCGCCCACCGTGACGGTGAAGGACATCAGCGCGGAGATGATCGAGTTCGAGCTGTCCTACTCGGTCGCTGACGTCGACGCGGTCAACTTCGCGCAAAACGAGCTGTTCGACCGGATCTACCGCGCCGCCGGGGCCGCTGGCGCCAAATTCGCGCCCCGCCTGGCTGGCCTTCCACAGCACGCCGCCGAAGAAGACCGGGCCATGGGATCGGCTGACCGCCTGCTGGCCGGCGTCTCTCTCTTCAAAACGCTGACGCGAGATGAGAAGACCGCCCTGGCGTCGGAGATGCGGCGCAAGGACTATAAGCCGGGCGAGGTGGTCGTGACGGCCGGCACGGTCCTTCAGGCGCTATGCATCGTCAGCCGGGGCGTTCTGGTGGGGTCGGCGGAAGAAGACAACCGCAAGATCGAGATCAATCGGCTGGTGCGTGGAGACTATTTCGGGGAGATGGGACTACTGGCCGGCGAACCCCTGAACGGCGAGGTCACCGCGCTCACCCGCGTTGTGATTTACGAGATCAGCAAGAACGCGCTTTCCCCCTTGTTGCAGGCCCGCCCGAGCATGGCCGAAGAGCTCAGCGAAAGCCTGGCGAGCCGCCGGATGGCGAGGCAAACGGTGTTGGACCGACTCCATCATGACCCACATCAGGAAGGCCTCGCTGATCGGGTCGCGGCGAACATCCGCCGGCTGTTCGCGCTCCGCTAGGGGTTTGGGCCGCCGATCGCTTACAAGTGCGCGATCACCTGAATTTCGACGACGCCTGTGTCCAGAGCCAGTCCCGTCGTGCCAACGGCTGTCCAGGCGGGGTGCGGCGGCGGGATGAACTCATCCTTCACTTCGATGAAGGCGGTGAGCTGCGCATTGCGGTCGCCCTGGAAGTTGTCGCTCGTCCACACATGAAACGTGTTGATCATCGCGATGTGCGAAAAACCGGCGCCGCCGGCGGCGAGCGTCGCCCCGATCTCACCGAAGGCCCGTCGCAGCTGCGTCTTGAAAGCCTCGACGTCGCGCCCCTCGCCGCGCGCCGGCCCGGCGATCACGCCTGAGACATAGATCGTCCCGTCGGCGCGACGCGCGGGCGCGAACTTGAAGGAATTGTACAACGCCTCCCCGCGTTCCGAGGCGATGATCACCTCGCCGCCGTGGGATGCTGTTCGCTTCGGAAAATCGGCCATGTGTCGTCCCTCGTGAATCGGCAACGCCGGTTGCGCGCGCTCGTCCGAGCCCAACGGTCGATCGCATGAGAAACCCTATCGCCACCAATCAGACAGGGGCAAGCCGGCGCCGACTTTCAGTGTTTCGGAGCCGTGGCGCTCCACGGAGATGATCCAGCGCCCACCGCGCCGTGGCGATCTATATCGATTGCTATAATATCCTTGACAGGCCGCGGAGAGAACTATATCGTCCGATATACTATTTTTGAACATGGCAAACCGCAGGAGTGGACATGGTGGACGCGGCTGACACCTGGCGGGTTGGCGATGTCGCCGTCACCCGAGTCATCGATCTGGAAGTCCCTGGGTGCCCGCCGGAAGTCGTGTTCAGCGGACTGACGGAAGAGCAGGTCCGCGCCGTTGGTTGGCTCCAACCCCACTATGTGACGCCCGAGGGCGCTCTCATCCTCTCCGTCCACGCCTACGTGGTCGAATCGAAGGGCGTGCGGATCATCGTCGACACATGCGTGGGGAACGACAAGCCAAGGCTCGGCCCGTTCTTCAATATGCTCTCCACACCCTTCCTGAAGAGGTTGGCCGCTGCGGGGTTCAAGCCAGAGGACATCGACTATGTCCTCTGCACGCATATGCACATCGACCATGTGGGCTGGAATACGCATTGGACGGGGGAGGCTTGGATCCCGACCTTCCCCAAGGCCAGATATCTGTTCGGGCGGGTCGAATGGGCCCATTGGCAGAGCGAGATTGCTCTGGCTCCGACGTCCGAGGAGGCGGCCGAGCTGCATGCGATCATGGAAGACTCGGTGAGGCCGATCATCTCGGCGGGCCTGCACGATCTGATCGAGACCGACCATCGCATTACGGACGAGGTTCGGCTTATGCACACGCCCGGGCACACCCCTGGGCACGTCAGCGTGGTGATCGCCTCAGGCGGGCAGACGGCGGTGATCGCCGGCGACGTCATGCACCATCCGATTCAGCTGGCGGACGCCGGCCTTCAGGCAAACTTCGACACGGACAAGACCGAGGCCGAAGCCACGCGGCGCGCCTTCATAAGAGACCACGCAGACCGGGACATTCTCGTTCTCGGCACCCACTTCGCCCGCCCCAGCGCCGGCTGGATCGTTCGTGACGGGGCGGCCTGGCGCTTCGCCTCGTCGCAACCCGCGGCGCAATAGCGGAGAACCTTTTCTAGGCGTCCATGGCCTCGTCAGCCTGGTTGGCCGGCCAGGCCTTCAGCGCCATCGCCACGTTCGCCCGGAGCTGAGCGCGCGTCGCCCCGGATTGCGCTTCGATCGCCATTCCCCAGCCCACCGTCAGAATATAACGGGCGAGCGCATCCGGGTCGGCGTCCTTGCCGAGGTCTCCGTCTTCAATGGCCTGCGCGAACCGGGACTTCAACGCCAGCTGTAGTTCGTGTCGGACCTCGGCGAGTTTGAGACGCACGGGGTCGCTGGTTCCCGCGGCGGGCATCGAATTGTTGATGGCGAGGCACCCCGGCGGACATGAAGGATCTGTCAGCGCATCCGCTATTCCGTAGAGCAGGCGCTCGGCAACAGCGCGGGCGGTCGGCGCGCGCAGAGCGTCCTCAACATAGCCCATGCGCTCGGACCGATATCGTTCGAGCACCCGCTGGAAGAGGCCTTCCTTGCTCCTGAACGCGAAATAGAAGCTCGGAGCGACAATACCCATGGCGTTGGTCAGATCGGATAGCGAGGTTCCGTCGTAACCCTTGCGCCAAAACAGCTCCTCGGCGGTCGCGAGAGCCTTGTCCAGGTCGAATTCGCGCGGGCGTCCCATCGAACTCTCTATCGGTTTTCACTGCCGGCCGCCCAGACACACGCCGTTCAGCCCTGCCCGATAGTATATCACCTCCTACAGTACCTGACCCGGTAAATCCGGCGTGCAGGTCGGTGTCGGGGCGCCACGCTATGCCTGCCGAATGTCCTTCCGGCGCAGCACGACGAGGTTCACGACATGCACCAGGACGGCCTCGTCGTGCTGATTGAGGGTGGTCGTTCGCAGCTTGATCAGCCCTTGCTCCGGACGTGACTTTGACGGGCGCACGTCGATCACCTCGCACTCCATGCGCAGCTCGTCCCCTGGGCGCACCGGCCGGGGCCAGCGGCACTCGTCGAGGCCAGCGCCGATGATACCGCCAGCTGGCTTGAGCTCGCTTTCAACCAGCAGGCGCATCGTCACGGCGGCCGTGTGCCAGCCGCTGGCGGTCAGTCCGCCGAATATCGAGCGGCGCGCCGCCGCCTCGTCGAGATGGAAGGGCTGCGGATCGAACTCGGCGGCGAAGGCGAGGGTCCGGTCCGCGTCGATGCGCATCGGCCCTGAGCCGAACCTCTGCCCCACCGCAAAATCTTCCAGGTAGCGCTCGCTCGCCTGACTCATGCTTCAACTCCGCTACGCGCTCTCGATCAGCTGGCCGCCCCGGGCTCAGGTTCGGGTCTCCGTTGTCGGCACCAGGATCGCCTGACCGGAGGCGACGAGGAGAGGCGGGCCTCTCGTAGCGGCGTAGAGATCGGCGACCGTGAAGACCTGCTTCCGGCCGGCCTTGACGATGCGTCCCACGACGACGAAGTGCTCGCCGCGCGCGGGGGCGAGGCAGTTGACGGAGAAGTGCGACGCCAGGACCTGTCCTGCGGTTGTAAAGGCCGCAAACCCGCAAGCGGTGTCGATCAGTGCGCCGATGACGCCGGCATGGAGGAAGCCGCTGTATTGGCCAAATTCGTCGCGCCATTGCAGCTTCAGCTCGACCTCCCCAGGCTCGGCCCGGGACACCAGCAGCCCGGCCCAGCGA
>Ga0070730_10003182_pt1 | contig 14790 bp, 16 predicted proteins | sample Coa_R1_3_FD_66447 | JGI IMG/M metagenome (GOLD analysis project Ga0070730, IMG submission 66447) | Surface soil microbial communities from Centralia Pennsylvania, which are recovering from an underground coalmine fire - Coalmine... | ecosystem: Environmental > Terrestrial > Soil > Unclassified ...
CAAGGCATCAGACCAGCCCGAGCCTGATCACTACTCTTCGACATCTTGGCGCAGCGGGACTTTTCTTTCTGGCCATTTTGGACAGTTCTCCGATTCCGACGTTTGCGGGCCCTGATATCCTGACGGCCATTCTTGCGGCGAGCCACCGCCCGCTTTGGTACGAGTATGCTGCCTCGGCGACGGCGGGATCGCTTCTGGGCGCCTATTTGACCTTCCGCCTTGCTCACAAGGCAGGCTCCGCCTATCTGGAAAGCAAGTTCAAGAAAAGCCGGTTAGCGAAGTTCTTGAGGTTATTCAAGCAGTGGGGAAGTGGAACCCTGTTCGCGTCGGCCGCCATTCCTTTGCCATCGCCGACCAGCATGTTTTTTGCGGCGGCAGGGGCTTCCGACTATCCAATTGGAAAGTTCCTCACAATTGTGGCAGCTGCGCGGGGCATCCGCTATTTCGGAATCGCATATATCGCCTCTCTTTACGGACGCCATTTCCTGCGCGTGCTGCGCCATCCCATGCAGCACTGGGGATGGCTGCTGCTTTTCATTTCATTGACTTGCGTGCTGGTGGTGGGCGGAATTGTGATGAGCCGGCGCCTGGAGGCGGTTCCTGCTGACTAAAACAGCAGCGAAACTGCGGAATCCGAGGTACAATCGCGGCCTGTCGAGGGCGACCAGCGTGTTCCAGCGTTGGCGCAGTGATCTTAGGGGGCGAATCGAATGGGCTCTAAAGGGAGAATTGCAGTTGGCGTGTTGACCGCTGTTGCGATGGCTCTGTTGACGTTTGCATTGCCGAGAGGGGGAGGAATTAGGGATGCGGCCGTAGTTCAGTTCCCTATGACGGCCGGAATCTGGGCAATTTTTGTGCTTCTGTTTGTGCGGCTGAAATGAGGTAGCGAGCCGCTGGATCTGGAGCGCCGTTACTCTACGTACAATCCCGCCGACGCTCCGACCCACTCCATATTCTTGTTGTGGTCCACGCCCATCATCAGTCCGCGGCCCATGCGGATGATGGTCAGCACCGGTGTCAGCTTGTCCAGCCAGATGTACATCACTCTGACTTCCGCCTTGGTGCCTCCAAATGGCGTGGCGATCACTGGCTCGAAATGCAGCCGTTCTTGCAGGATGTAGTACGGGCGTTTCTCCGCGGGAATGGCGGCAATGTCTTCTTTTTTCGGAGCGATGACCACGCCTAATCCGGCGAAAGAGTAGAGGGGCTTTAGGGCGTAATTCTCAAGGTCCTGCGGAATTTCTTTGAGTTGATCGAGGAACCACGTTTTCGGGACAGATTCGTGCTTCAGATAAGGAATGGAGAATTTGCTGATGCGGAAATACCAGTTGGGGTGACCGGCCCATTCCACATCAAGATCGTCGCGCCAGTCAAAGGCGAGCTTGACGCTCTTGCGCTCGAGTTCATCCACGATGGCGCGGTTGTAGATCCGCCGAATCGGCACGCGTTTTCCGCCGCGTTCGTAGTAGAGCTTTGAGCCGTCTTTCTTGATATCCACAATGTCAACGGCTCGAACGCCCAGTAGTTTTTCCGTCAGCAGAAAATCTGGCAGGGTTTTCTGCTGCTGCGGGTGAATTTCCATCAGGACGACATTTTCGGGATCGTGCGGGCCGACGATCGCGCGGCGGAGCAGTTCGGTATACGAACCCTCTTTCAGGCCACCTAAAAAATACTTCAGGTGAGCGGCGCAATCCGGAAACCGAAAAGCGGGAGCGTGAAGCTCGTAAACGTCCATGTAGGTCTGTGCCATCCAGCATTGATAGGCATATAGGGAAGGGAAGGCCTGCAGTTCGACGAGTTTTGGATGTAAGTCGCTGCTGGCATCGCGAACGAGGCCGAAGTCGACCTGCACGAACATCGGATGGGGAGCCTCGTTGGGAACCTTGAACTCTGCGGGGACGGCCTCGTCGGATTTCGCATGGTACGTCGGATTGTCGACAAGCTGCCGAATCAGTGCCTCACCATCGGTAGCCATCCGGCTCAGCAGTTCTTTCGGGAAGAAGCATGGTGTCTCGGAGAGCCGGAACTGCACATGCGTTCCGCAGGCGTCATCCAATCGTTTGAGAAACGTTTGATATTTTTCCTGCGTGAAGCTTGCGTTGAACTGCTGGCGAAGAGACGGGATCATGGCTGGACAGCGGTATGGTAACGCTTACTCGCGGATTTCCATACTCTGGATGAGCCCGTCCTGGAAGGTATAGATATGCTGAACCATGCGGTCCATCAGAACCTTGCCGGAAAGTTCGCGGATAACCTGGTGAACACCCACCACCACGCGCCCTGCGGGGTCAAGATCGAAACTGACCGGTTCGACATGCGGATCGATCATGTTCCACTGGCGTGTCCAGTAGGCGCGAACACCGTCATGGCCGTGGACGATACCGCCCTCCATGCCGTTGGGCCACTCGACGCCCGGACGCATTGTGGCGAGCGCGCCGTCCATGTTGCGGGCATTGAAAGCTGCATAGGCCCTCCGAAGTAGCTCAATGTTGGCTGCGAGGTTGCCCACGATACCCTCATTCATTCACCACAGGGAACACAGGGGTTCACAGGGGAGTATGTCTGTGAACCCCTGTGCCCTTCGTGGTGATACCGTTTTTACGCTTCGACCAGGAACTTTCCGTCACGCATAATCTGCTGGTCGTCGACCCAGATGTTGAATTTTCGGCCGACCACATCGATGTGAGTGGTCGAGTCCCACTCCGCCCCGGTATGTGCGCCGTAGGGATTGCCAAAAGCTATGTGAACGCCGGGATATTTCTCATCCTGCAGAATCTGGCCGATGACATCTTTGAGATCGATATTCGTTCCGATGGCGAATTCGCCCACGCGGTCGCTGTTCTCGTCGGTGTGCGTGTATTTCCAGAAGTCGCTCTCCAAGTCACGATTGTTCGAATGAGCTTCCGTCAGCCGGTTGCCTTTCATGCGCACGGTGAGGGGAGTGTCTTTCAAGTTGCCGAATTTTGCGCAGAGATAATCGCCCACGACGCCATCGATCACAAAGGTTCCATTCACTTCGCCCGGAGTGGTGAAGATTTCTCCGCCGGGCAGGTTGCCCCACTTCTCCCGGCTGATAATCCCGCTGGTTTTGAGCCACTTGTATTGGGGATTCAGATGGGCAGTCAGATCGGTTCCGGCCGGCGTGGTCGCCCGAATCCTGGATGCTTTGCGCACCATCTCAACCACCTTCTGGCTGAGCCGGTCGACACGCTGAAAGTCTGCCCGCATGCCTTCCAGCATGATCTGGCGGTTGATGTTCACCATGTGGGCGTGGCGTATCTTGCGCCGGTTCACTACGTCGGTCATCTGAATGCGCGAGCGCAGTTCGTGCGTCTGGGCTTGCACCGCGAAGATCGAAACCTGGCTGGTTTCGAGATCGTCGCGAATTTCGAGCGGTAGGTCGGTGAGCGGACGTTCCGCGAGTTCTTCCAGAATCCAGGCGTGGTACGGCGCGCCCAGTTTTTCGAGCTCCGCTACGATCGCGGCGGCGATTTCAATCGTGGCCTCGTCGGTGATGACGCAAACTTGTTCGTGAGGCTGCACGCGCAGGCAGACATTTACGGCGTTGAAAGCACCGGGAGTGAACTCCGGGTCGAACGGAATTTTGTTGAGCTGTTTGTGATTGGATCCGACGGAAATGCTCATTAACCTATCCGTTGAACGGCTGCCGGCTCTTCGGTTGCGGCCAGCCCCGCTTCTGTCTCCTCGATGATGTAATCGACGACTTTCTTCAGGTCCCCGGTTTGTTCGAATACGCGCAGTTGCCGGTCGGCGCCGCTGCCGGTCTCAACTATCTTGTGGATGTAGTTCAGTTCTTCGCGCGAATCCAGTTCATCGACAACGTCGTCAATGAACTCCAGGTACTCACGTACCAGATCGCGGGCTGGTACTTCCTTCTGCTTGCCGAAATCGATCAGCTTGCCGTCGAGTCCGTAACGCGCGGCGCGCCACTTGTTCTCCATGATCAAAGCGCGGCGGTACAAGCGGAATCCCTGATTCTGGGTATACAGCTTGTACAGCTTCGCTACCGTGGCTTGGATGAGGGCTGCCAGCGCGATCGTCTCGTCAGCCCGCATGGGGATGTCGCAGACCCGGAATTCGAGGGTATTGAAAAATGGATGCGGCCGGATGTCCCACCAGATCTTCTTGGCGTTGTCGATGCAGTTGGTCTTAATCAGCAGCTTGATGAAATTTTCGTATTCGCCCCAGCTGGGGAAGTAGTCAGGAATGTTCGTTCGCGGAAACTTGTCGAATACCTTGCAGCGATACGATTTCAGCCCGGTATTCATGCCCAGCCAGAAGGGGGAATTGGTCGAGAGGGCAAGAATGTGCGGCAGGAAGTAGCGCGCGTGGTTCATCATGTGAATCGCGGTCTCGCGATCCTCGATCCCGATGTGCACGTGCAGGCCAAAGATCAAGTTCGCACGCGCGACCAGCTGCATGTCTTCCACGATGTTCTTGTAACGCTCGTCGGGGTGGATCTCCTGCGTACGCCAGTCCGAGAATGGGTGGGTTGCTACCGAGGCTACCTTCAGGCCGTTTTCATGCGCTAACCGGATGATGTGCCGGCGAAGCTCCTTGACCTCGGCCTTGGCTTCCTTGATGTTCTTGCAGATGCCAGTTCCGACCTCGACCACAGACTGGTGCATCTCCGCCTTCACGCGCTCCTGCATAACCATCTTGCCCTTTTCCAGGAGTTCGACCTGAATATGAGAGCGCAGATCCCGCGTCTCGGGGTCTATGGTCTGATATTCCTCTTCAATTCCGATGGTGAAAGTCGGCAACATCACAACACCTTTGGCTCGCCCTGCGAACCGATTCCTTGAATTTATGTCATTCCGAGCGGAGCGAGGAACCTGCTTTTATCGCGTCGTCGGGAGGCAGAACTAGGCGGTAACAGTATAGCAATGCCAGGGGGTTCGACTGTGACGTGACATTTTCAGCCCGACTACTTCAGTCCCATTCCTTATTTTCCGCGACTCGCGCCTTCACGATCTTCTTGATCAGCGCATCCGGAAGAGGTTTATCGGCGGGGAAGCGGATCGTGCCTCGATTTGTGGAGTAGCCTTTCAATTCCTTCGCGAAGCGCTCGATTACCCCTGAACCGGTGGGGAAGAGGCTGCAGTGGTCCTTGAAGGCGGCATAGCCGACCAGCATGCCACGATATTTGAACATCGGGATAGCATAGCTGATGACCTCGGTCGCCTCTTTGGGTACGACCGACTGGATGACTTTGCGAATGTGCCTGAGCGTGCCCTGGGCGGGCTCTGGAATGCTCGCGAGATACTCATCTACCGTCTTGGCAACTTTCCTTTTTTTCATCATCACGGTTTTCTGCGGAGAGGGCTACGCTTTCGCTTTCTTTTTCGATGTCGGTTTAGTTACGCCTGGGCTGGTTCCCGCCAGCAGTCCAGCCCACCGCAGTTCCTTCGCTGGATTCTCTCCGCTCTGCGCGAATTTAACTGCCATCTCCGCGACGGCATTCACTATCCAATCGAAATTCTCCTGGCCCACGGAAGTGATCTCCGCATCAGGCGCGGGATTTAGAAAGTCGATCGCGTACGGAACGCCTTTTTCGACCGCGAACTCCACCGTGTTCAGGTCGTAACCGAGGGCGCGGCACAAGCTCAACGCATCTTTTTCGATACGGTCGCGGAGCGCCGGCGTCGATGGCGGCGGATTGCCCTTTACATAGCGCTCGTGATGCGGAGCCTTAGGATCGTACTTCATGATGTGGACCTTTTCCTGTCCCACCACGTAGCAGCGATAATATTCGTCAAACTCGACGCCGTGCTGCAGCGTCATGCAGAGGTCGCCGGTCTGGTTATAGTGATGAAAGAACTCCTCCGGAGAATGCACCTTGTACACGTGCTTCCATCCCCCACCGGAATACGGCTTCAAGAAGGCCGGGAAGCCCACGTAATCGAACAGTTCCTGCCAGTTCAGCGGATACATCAGGTTGCGCATGGAGCGGTCGGTCGTTCCCTCGGGATGCTTGTTGTGCGGCAAAATCACGGTCGGCGGAATCGCCACGCCCATTTTGTGCGCCAGCGCGTAGTTGAAAAACTTGTCGTCGGCGGTCCACCAGAAGGGGTTATTGACGACGATTGTGCCGTGCAGCGCGGCGTTCTTCAGCCATGCGCGGTAGAACTGGATGTCCTGTGAAATTCGGTCGATGACGACGTCGTATTTCTTCGGTTCATCCATGCGGATGCCGCCGATGTTGACGAACTCCGCCGTGATGCCGTCGAGCTTCATCGAGTTAATCTTTTCCACGACGGCGGGGGGAAATGTATTCTCCATGCCAAACAAAAGCCCAATCTTTTTCACGGTACCATCTCCAGAAGAAAACATTCACCACAGGGGGCACAGGGAACCACAGAGGCGGTTTCTGTGACCTCTGTGGTGAATTCTTGATTTCCTAAAAATACTTTCCTACCATCCTCAACCACAGCGGCCAATCGTGCTTCGAGTTATCGTTCCAGACATCGAGCCAGTGCGGGACCGCCTTGCCGTTCAGAATCGCCGAAAACTTGATGTTTGCGTCAAGGCAGATATCCCAGTCGGCCGAGCCGAGCACGATCTTCATTTGCCGATACCGGCTCAGGAACCAGTCATCGCTCATGTTCGGAACGAAATCGGGAGGATTGTTGAAATAGCAATCGTTGTCGTAATAACCGTCCAGAAACTGCTTGATGTCGAACGCCCCACTCATGCTCACGCAGTGCGTCACCACGTCGGGATGCTTCAGCGCGAAATTCATGGCGTGATACCCGCCGAAACTGCACCCTGTGACTGCCAGCTGCCACGCGGGATTCTTCCAGCGAACGAACGGCATGAACTCGTGCAGGATGTAGCGCTCGTATTGCAGGTGCCGTAGTACCCGCACTCTTGGGTGAACGCCCTTGTTATACCAGCTCTCGGTATCGACAGCGTCTGGGCAAAAGACCTGCAGCTCGCCACGCTCGATCTTCGGCGCCAATACCCCGATCATCCCGCGGTCTTCGTACTCGAAGAACTTTCCCATCGACGTGGGAAACACGAGCAAGGGCGTGCCCGCATGGCCGAAGACCAGCGCCTCCATGTCGCGGTGCAATTCCTGACTGAAGCCCTTGTGATATTCGCGATTCATTGATGGAGAGGGACGCCAGAGACGATCATCCATGTCTCTGTTTTGCAAAGGAAGTATCTTACCTGATCGCTGGCTAAGAGGGGGGCGGGGAGAACTTCGTCTCCTTGACAATGGCTCGCCATCGTGAAGACTGCTCGGCCACCCTCGTTCCTGCCTTCCTTATAGAGACTCAGGTTCGGACGACTCCGCGAGATACTCGGGGATTTCTGCGAGCAAAAGCTTTTGACCGCCGAGGGCGCGGAGAAATGCCGCCAAGGAACGCAGAACCAGAAAAGTCGCCAGGCGTCAAAACTGAGATCCTGGGGGCACTCATTACCTGCCAGCAAGCCAGGAGTTTCCAAACTTTCCTTCACGCGGAAATTTCAGATCATAACGCTGACGACCCTAGTGGGTTCTATGGATGAGGAAAGGGCGAACGCATCTACCAGGGCCAGGGACACTTTTTCCACTTAATCACAGACGACGCCGATCACGCCGGTACTGCATATCGCATCTCCGGAATGGCTACTTTTTGTAGAGGAAGATCGCCAGAGCAACGAGGGCGACCGTAATGATCCAGAGAATGACGTCTTTACTACCCTTCTTTTCTTTGTCGTCAGCCATGGTTGGAAGTACAGCATACCTGAACTTCAGGTTCAAGTGCTGTTCTGATTTCCTGAGGGGTTTGAATTTATGGTTTTGATGCCGCTTGGCTGGCGTCTGTACGCTTGTAGCCAGTGTATTTCACGATTTCCCGTACGTGGACCGAGGCGGTTCCAAAGTGGAGAGTATCATCCACGCGCGCGTACACGGGGAACCAGTTTCCATCAATGATTTGACGGTAACTCACGAAAGTCGGACGGACATCCACTGGTGCGTTCTTTTTCTTTCGGACGACATCGGGGACGCTCTTTCCGCATAATTTCACCACCTGCAGATCGCGGCTGTCGATCCAGACCCGTCCGTCGAAATAGCGCTTCTTCTTCTCTTCCTTCTTCGGCGCAACTTGAAAAACAAAGGTGTCGAGATCATCCACGTGCTGCTGTCCGGAATATGTCAGGTTGTATTGAACCACCTGCTCCGAGGAGAGTATCCAGGGCATGAATTCGCGAATGTCGTCAAAGTCCTCCGACGACATCTGAATCCCCCGCAACGTTGGTTGCTCGGAGAATGTCACCTGGTCCACACGTTTCCCTTTATTGTCGTAGGACACATTGGTGACCTGGTGAAACTGTCCGTCCACCTTCGCGCCGTCCAGCGTCTGGACTAAGACATCCTGCGTGTATTGGTAATGCGAACGCGCTGTTTGCACCCTGGTCTCGTTCGCGGTGAACTTGTGAATCAAATCGTCAACAGTGATTTCTTTCGGCGGCGTGATGTCAAGGGTGCTTCCCGCGCCGCAATCGGTCTGCGCCTGTGCGTTTAACAGCGATAAGAAAAGCGCGAGAAGAAACACCCCAGCGCATCGAAAGTAACCAGCAGTTTGCTCTCCGTGATACTTCATACGTCTCAGTGTTTGACTCCCTTTAACTTTTGCTTCAGCGGAACCATACAACGGATTAACTCGGTCCGCAAACCCGGGGCATTCCCTTCCTTCAATGTGCAAACACTTGCGCAAACGTTTCAATATGTCATGCAAGTGAAAGAAAACAAGTGGTTTAATTTGGAACCGAGGGTGCATTTTCAAGCCTGAGTTCGACAGGAAACTATGAAAACTACATTGCTCGTATTGATCGTGTTCTGCACCGCAGCCGCATTCGGCCAAGCCTCCTCAGGGGTTTCCAGCGTGGCGCAACCCATCCACATCCCAGACCATCCCATCCACGCTTCCCAGGGACAAATGGGAAACGAGGTCTCTCTGCTCGGCGGAGGCCCCGGTACCTATACCTACGCTCAAGGTGAGCGGCCATTGTGGGAGTTTGGCCCGGTTACAGAACCGACGCCGCTTGGCGACGTAGCACGCGCCTGTCGCAAGGAAAAAGAAGGCGCGAAAAAGGCCGCCATCATTTACGAGAAACAGGGTTCGTAACGCCATCGGGGATGGGCCACTCCCATCCCCACCCTCGCCCAATCGCTGCTCCTCTGTTCGCAGTCGTCTTCACGCGCTAAAACAAACCGCCACTAGCCCTCGGACGCACAAAACGATTACCCTATCAGCAGCATCAGACGAATAGAATCAAGAATTCAGACCACAGCCGCTGTCGGTCCGCTGGTACGCGCGGAAGTGTTCTTTTGTTCCCACAGGGGGAGGCATCGTCAGGGATGAAGCGCTGCAAGACGCATGTGCTGTACGTGTGTGTAGTTCTCTTGACCGCGGTTCCGGCGTTCTGTCAACGGATCACGCTAGGAGTTGATGCGGGGCAGACTTCAGATAAGTTTGGCGCCTTTTCTTCGACGACCGCTTTAGTTTGGGGCATCGACGGACAGGCAATCGTTCTCAAGGCCAACGAAAAGAAGGGTGGCCCCGACATCGTGGCGGGAGGAGAAATGATTGTTCCCTCCGATTCGCAAAACCATGCAACCGAATACGCGCTGTATGGCGGCCCCGTGTTCAAGATTCGCGCTTTCTCGATTGGAGTCAATGCCCAAATCCGTAAGATCATCTTGCCGCCAGCAGTCGAAGGCACCCAGGTTTTAAATCGCGACAAGATGGAACTTCTGGAACTGCCGGTCACGATCAAATACAACTTTGGTCCGGGCAAAAACGCTTTCGTGCAGGCCCAGGGCGCGCCCGAATTTAATCCTCGGTTCCGCCACGGATCCCCGAATCCATTTAGCTTGCCTACACCAAATCTGGATCACGGATATTTCCTGCGGGGCACCGTGGGGTACAACTTTGGCCGGTGGTACGCCAAGGCCAGCTACGAAACGCGTTACTTCAAGTTCGCACCCAACTCGGGCAATCCCAACGGCGTTTACAACTGGCGGACGGACCGGATCCTGGGCGGCGTGGGTTTTTCATTCTGACGCGCTTCCCGGGCTCAACCGCGAATGTCAGTTGACGGAACGGAAGATAGAGTACTGGTGCGTACCAGCTATCTTTTCGAAGTGTCCACCCTCCCCGACAATTTTTTCCAATTGCGGGTTGTGATAGAGAACAAACGCAGCTCGCGGCGATTTCTCCAGACTCTGCCGGAGGTTCTCGACCATTTTGCGCAGCCCCGCTTCCGGAAATGGATTGAACAGAAAAATTACCAGCGGACCAGGAGGAAGCGGGAAACTGGTTGCGTCTGCGCAGATGGATTCGATCACAAAACAGCTCTGCGAATCGCTTTGGTAGCGGGAGATGTTTTGCTTCGCAATTTCATGGAGCGAGGACAGTAGTTCTACTCCGAGGATTCGACGAAAGGGATAATCGGAGGCCATCAGCAACGTGCGTCCTTTGCCCGATCCGAGATCAATAAACACAAAGTCCTCGAGGTTCAGGCACGCGTGCCGTTGTAGTGCGTCCAGCATCTCGCGAAAGAGTGCGGGCTCGGTCGGCTGATAGGCGGAATGAAACACTCCAAGCAGCCGGTCACGCCATCCCACGGCGCCGCTGGTCGTGTTGACGCGATGATCCCAATCGTAGTCGGCGTCGCCGTAGAGGCTTCGCTGCCGGGCGGGAGTGGAATCACGCAGGAATTCCCAAATCAGGGTCAACATCTCGCGCAGCGCGACAATGGTGCCCACACGGGCAGCGCGATCGCACCAGTAACTTCGGGCTGCGGACAAAATGCCGGGGCCGGCCTGAGTGCGAGCATCCACGCCAGCATTGTCGCAGGAATCAAGAGTGGAACAGGCCGAAATCTACTACTGGGAATGAAATTTTGGCGGACCTGGTTTGTAGTCTGGGGGAATCCCTTTGGTGATGAAAGAGAAGTCCTCTGGATGGGCGACCAGCACCTGGCCGTCGACCCCCAATTCGTAAGGATTGCCATCTGGATCGACCGGAATGGCCGGCAGGTGTTCGGCCGCAACTACTTCCCACAGACTCGTCGGAAGCCTGCCGTTACTGTTCGTGAAACGGGCAACGGCAGCCTGTAAATTGCTGACCTCTTCGTCCACCCGGATGGAGCGCAGGTGTTCAAGTGCGTTATGCCGAATGTTTTCCTCGTGGCTCGATTCGTAAGTGGCAGACCACAACATTTGAGCTGTGGAGTAGTCCTCGGCATGTTCTGCCATCTGCGCCGCCAGAATCTTCAAGAATGGATGTGCGTTCGGAACTTTCGAGCCAAGCTCGAAAACCGAGCCAGCTTTCTTGAAATCCTTGAGCTCGGTGTAATAAATGAAGCCTAGATCGTAATAGAGCTTCCAATTATCGGGATTGTTCTGGATCCCGTACCTCATGAGCTGGATAGCACGCATCGGCTCACCCGCCCCGTTCGGTGGACGTGGCGCAAGGAAGCTGGCTCCGAACTGGTATGCCGGAATCATGTGAGGATCGAGCGTGGTCGTGATCTCCAGTAAGGGAGCAAGTTCGTTGTAGGTGTGCGAACGCAGAAAATGGCGGTGACCGAAATATTGGACGGTCCGCGTCCAGTAGATGCAGGCCATCAGGCCGTCAAACCCCAGGCTGGCGCGCTTCACCGTCTTCGGGGAGCTGATGTAGAGAGCATCGGAGATCGTGGCCCGCGGACGGATCGCATCGATATGGTGCAGCAGCAGAATGCTGGCAATCAGAGAGACAGCCAGGCCAGTCGCGGCGACAATCGTTGTCCATTGCCGGGATGTCATCGCGCTGCGCTCCAGCCTGAGGTTACCGCAATCATTTCAAATTCCTGCGCTCGAAAATGAGAACGGCGCCGCAAAGGGCCATTGCTGTGTAAAACAAGGCGTAAAAGCTATTTTGTAAAACGAGCTGCATGGCGACAGGCTGCTGATGTGCGACGGCGCTGATCACGTTCAGGGCAGAAAAGTTGGGAACGATGAAGGCTGCCGCCGTCGCCACCCACTTCGTGATGCCGTGCGACATGTAGGCGAATCCGCGAAGGTCCTCGGCAAAGCTACCGATCACGAACAGCGAGAACGCGAACACCGCTGAGAGCAGGGGCGTGGAAAACGATGAGAACAGCAACGCGAGCGAGCACACGATCAGAAATTCAAGGATGATGAAGTAAAGGGCGACAAGAATCATCGCGTCTGGCCGCGAGAACGAGTGAGCCACATACAGAAGGGCGGCAAAGACGCCGATCGCCATGAAAAATGTGTTTACCGCCAGCGTGCCGGCCAGACCAAAAAACTTCCCGACGATGAATTCCCAGCGCCGGACGGGGCGCGAAAGCACGGTGTACAGCGTGCGCTTCTCGATTTCTTTCGATACCAGGCCGATCCCGATGAACGTGGCGATGACCACTCCAAACAGCGAGACCGCACTTAAGCCCAGATCGACCACCACGAGCCGTTCAATATCAATGGAAATCTGCCCTACCAGAATCGCGGCGCCGGAGAGCAGAAGAGCGAAGGCAATGAGGTTGTAAAGTACCCGGTCGCGTACCGCTTCGCGGAACGTGTTGGAGGCAATGTGGATGATCCTGGCGCTCATACGGATGTCCCCGCGGTCGTTTGGGAATGTTGCAGCTTCTCCACGAAGTAAGCTTCCAGCGAGGTGCGCAAGGGCGTAATCGCGATCAAGCGCATGCGCTCCCGCCGGAGCGCGTCAATGGCAGCGTCTTGCTGGTTCTCTTGGATGACGGCCCGTACCCGGTCTCCAGTCACATGGCACTCTGCTGACAGAGCCTTCATCGACGCCGGAATTTGTGTACCCTGCCATATCACTTCCACTTTTCCTTGTACGCTGGAAGTCAACTCCTCCACAGCCCCGACGCCCCGTAATTCCCCTTTGTGGATGATGGCCACGCGATCGCACAGGGCCTCTGCATCTGACAGAATGTGGGTGGAAAAGAAAACCGTCTTGCCCTCATGTTTCAGCTGTTCCATCAGATCGCGAACTTCGCGGCGGCCGAGCGGATCCAGTCCAGACATCGGTTCATCGAAGAAAACGAGCTTCGGGTTGTGCAAGATCGCTTGCGCGATCCCGGCGCGTTGCAGCATGCCCTTTGAGAATTTGCGCAGCTGCACACCTTTGACATCCGTCAATCCAACTTTCGCCAGCACTTCTTCAATGCGCGGCTTGCGATCTTTGGCCGGCACGCCGGAAAGTTGGCCGTAGTAATCGAGCAGTTCGTGAGCCGTCAAATAGTCATAAAAGTAGGGCTGCTCAGGAAGAAAGCCAATCTGCGCCTTGACTTGCGGATCGGTCCATTCGTGCCCCAGGAGTCGGGCCGTTCCCGCCGTCGGAAACACAAGGCCCATCAGCATCTTCAGCGTCGTGGTTTTACCGGCGCCATTGGGCCCCAGAAAACCGAAAATCTCTCCCTCCTCCACCGTGAGATGGAGAGGCCGCAGGGCGCGCTTCGGCCGCTTGCGCCAGAAGCCCACCAGATAGGTTTTTTCCAGACCGAGGATTTCAATTGCAGGCATGGGCGTCAACAGTTAGAACAAGTCTTTCGAAATAATTATAAGCAGACCATCGGCAAAATCGGATACCACGTGAGTTACCAGAGTCATGTGCGATACCCACGCTCACCGCGGAGGGATCAAAATGCTCTGTCTCACAGCCGCTTCTGGCACGGTACGGGTCTCAACTTGACGTGAGACTGGCAGGACTACTGGGCCACCGGGAAAGCAACGCAGGAGGGAATGTCGGTTACCGGAAGGTCTCCGGAAATCGCCATTTTCGAGCGCAGCACACCGTCGTTGGTCGTACAGAAGTCATGGTTGCCGGTACTATTGACGGCCATTGGCGCTGCCCCGGCTACAAATGCGGTATAGGTAATCGCCCCCCCCGGCATGATGCCCGTCACCAGATAAACGTACCCACTTTTGCCCGTGCTGCCCGGAATGGATGCGGACAGAAAGCTATCAATCAGGCATGCGCTCGTGGACGAGGGAGTGCACGGCGATGCTCCGCCAAGCGACTTGATATCGGCAGAGAACCCAATGCTTGGATAAGCGGAGGTATACGTAACCTCAGCGCTTTTGATTGCGTTTAAAGATCCTGCTGCGGATGCTTCATTGGCTGAGATCTTGGCCTGCAAAAGGCTGGGTATGGCAATTGCGGCGATCACAAGGATGATGGCCACCACGATCAACAGTTCTATGAGTGAAAACCCTTTCGTTGAAGTCATCGTCGCTCCTCAACGGACGAAGTTTGAGCTTGGGGGAACTGAATTCCTCTGCATCGTTGGTACCAATCCAGCGTAGGCAGGTCGAACTTCAGTAATGCTGCTCACGCCAACATTTGAGCCAAACAAACAACTGAGAGCAGCGAACCAGGTTCGCTGCTCTCCGGCTTGTACCCTCCCCCAGGTACTTTGCCAAAACACCAGAATTACTGGTTGAGCGGGTTGAAAGCCAGGACGCCCGCTTCGGAGTTCGAGCACACGCCCAGTGGATCGACGCGGAGCACAGCATCTTCTTCCGCGCAGAATCCACGAATACCGGTCTGGTTGATGTTCACGGGCTGAGCCTGGACCGTGTAGCCGACTGCCAGGCCGCTAATGGTCGTGCCCGCGCCGGTGTTGAAGGTGTAACCGCTCTTGCCGCTGCCCGCCGGGTTGCCGTTGTTGGCCAACACGGAGTCAATCAAGCACGCGGTCGTCGACTGCGGCGTGCAGCCTACGTTCAGCGGTCCACCG
>Ga0070730_10003183_pt1 | contig 14789 bp, 7 predicted proteins | sample Coa_R1_3_FD_66447 | JGI IMG/M metagenome (GOLD analysis project Ga0070730, IMG submission 66447) | Surface soil microbial communities from Centralia Pennsylvania, which are recovering from an underground coalmine fire - Coalmine... | ecosystem: Environmental > Terrestrial > Soil > Unclassified ...
TGCAAATTCAAAAGCTGCAAGAATTAAAGTGTATGCAAGAGTATGCGTACTGTACGGGTTGCTATATGGAATATCTGACAACCTATCTGGGCGATCTGCCAGGATATCGTTGTGGGGTATGTGGACATTGCCAACCGGCAAATTTTCCGGTTGTCTGGCCCTCAGCAAGAATACAAGATGGAGTAGCTCGTTTTCTCGACGAAGAATTGTTACCATGTATTGCGCAGTGCGGTGTCGGCAGTGATAAAGCACATGAAGCCGGCTGGTCGCTCTCATATCACGGTAATAGCCATGGTACGACTGCTACTGGGAAGCTAGTGCAGGCCAGCAAATATGAAGAGGGGGGACCGTTCGCCCTGAGCCTGGTCACGCGTGCTGTTGATGTGATTCGGACTCGCTATCCACTGGCCGCGATAACTGCTATAGTAAGTGTGCCACCGACCAGAAGTGGTATTCTGGTGGAGCATTTTGCGCGACAGGTAGCGGCTGCTCTTGATATCGAATATGTAGCAGCCCTGGCGAAAGTACGTCCAACGCGGGAGCAGAAGGAACTCAAAAGCGCTGTGCAAAAGCAGGAGAATGTCAAAGGGGCGTTCGTCGTACGTTCAGCTGAACATGTCGCGGGTCGCACACTCCTGTTGATCGATGATATTTATGATTCGGGGCAGATGCTACATGAGGTGGGGCGGACGTTGATGCAAGCTGGAGCGCGGGCCGTCTATCCTTTTACGATTACACGGAATGAGAGCAATCTATGTCGATAACGACGCTTGACCTGCATCGCCAGTCTGTGTTGAAAAAATCAATATTTTAGCGTGTTAAACTCATCCGATGATAAAAGTGTTTGGGTGCCTGGGCGACGGCGTTCTGAGATATAATGGATGAAAGGAGATTGAACTATGAATGAGGATGCGATGACCTATCTGGGCAAGGCTCTGGACTATATCCAGGAGCACTCGATCAAAAGAGAGCAGATCGACTGGCAGCCCTTGCGTGAGGAGGTATACACGCTCGTCGCCTCTGCTCAGACAACAGCAGAGACCTATCCAGCTATCGAAAGGGTACTGGAGCTGCTCGGTGATCGCCATAGCCATTTTTATACTCCACAAAGAAGGCGACTGGTAGAAGAAGGGCTGGTGAAGCAGTTCGGGTTCCGTTTTGTTTACCCAGAAGGGATCGTCGGTATCGTTTGGGCTGGAAGTCCTGCAGAGCAGGCTGGTATTCGAGTTGGGGATCACATCGAAACACTCAATGGCCTTCCTTTACAGACCTTTCCCTACGAACAATATCGAGCTATGTTTGTCCTGCGTGATGCCCCCACCCATATGGCGCTGACACTGAAATTAGCAGATCAGGGCATAGTGCGTACTGTGCAGTTGGAAGCTGCACAATATCCTGCAAGAAGGCCGATCCAGGGGCAACGATTGGAGCAGAACATTGGATATTTGGATCTGCCTGGCTCTCCAGATGCCAGTCCATCAGAGGAGGGCAAGGCGTATGCACAAACTATCCAGCAGCTTATTCGGGAGATTGATCAGGCGCAAACAGTTGGCTGGATAGTTGATCTACGGCGCAATAATGGCGGAGGGTGCTGGCAGATGTGGACAGGAGTCGGACCCCTATTAGATGAAAAGGAATGGGTTGCGTTTGTCTCGCCTTGGGAACAACTAACGGCCCGCTATCTGAGCGGTCGAACGTATTATGATGGCAGCCAGGCAAGTCTTGACCGTCTCTTTGAGGCGTTTCCTCTGCTTCAAAGAACAGAAAAGGGGGTGGTTATCTGTGAGGTAGACGATTCCTATCAGCTTCGTCAGAAAGAGCCACTTGTGGCTGTGTTGACCAGTCCGTTGACAGCGAGTTCGGGCGAGTTCGCAGCCCTGGCATTCCGTGGGCTACCCCGCTCAAGGAGTTTTGGGGAGCCAACACAGGGGGTTCCAACGGGGAACGAGAGCAAAAAGTTAAGCGATGGGGCGCTGATCGCTCTGACGACGTCTTTGGGGGTTGATCGAGCTGGGAAGCCCTATGATAGCCCGCTTGTGCCGGATCAGCAGGTCAAGATTGATTGGACACGGCTGGGAATCCCTGACGATCCAGTGTTGCAGGAGGCTGTGCAGTGGCTTCAAACTGAAGGAGGAGGATTGTAACTCCACTCGGTTCATCTCCAAAGGCATTTGATATACACCTGCGTGGGACATCTGATCCCAAACCACCCTACGTAGAAAGAGACGAATCCCCATGACAGAAGAGCTAAAAGCCACCACGCTTGACCTGCGGGGTCGTGACCTGATTATTACACCGGAGACCGAGTGGTTGCACCTGTCTTTGCCAGAAATGCTCAGCAGACTTTTTGGCAGCCATCTGCCTGCTGAGGTCCGTGCCAGTATGGTGCAGGATCGGAGACACCACTTCTTACGTACCCAGCCGATGCATTTTTTGACGATCAAACACGCCCTGCGGCAACAACAAACGCCCTTTAGCATTCTCTTTGATGAGCATCCGGCGTTGCCACGCGCTTTGTCGCTGGCGCTAGAGGCGCGACCATACCAACAAGAGGCCCTTGCGGCCTGGCTGGATGCTGGAAGCGCTGGTGTTGTGGTTTTGCCGACTGGGGCTGGCAAAACATTTGTGGCGGCGATGGCTCTGCAAGAGATGGGTTTATGGACGCTGGCGGTGGTGCCGACAATCGATCTCTTACAACAGTGGCGCGCCGCACTGACCGCCGCGCTCTCATTGCAGGCGGAGGAGATTGGCGTCTTTGGCGGAGGCGAGAAGGATCTGAAGCCCATCACGATCATCACCTATGATTCTGCCGCCCTTTACCCGCGTGAGTTGCGCCGCTTCGGCCTGCTGATCTTCGACGAGTGCCATCACCTGCCCGCTCCCACCTATCGGCTGATTGCTGAAAGCGCCTTTACGCCATTACGCCTGGGGCTGAGCGCGACCCCCGAACGCAGCGATATGGCCCATACCGATCTCGACGAGTTGATTGGTATGGAGGTCTATCGCCGCTCGCCCGCGGAATTGACCGAGGGGCGCTACCTGGCGCAATATCAAGAGCGACGGGTTGATATTGCATTATCCAGCGATGACGAGGCGCGCTATGCCCAGCAGCGACGTATTTATCGCTCATTTTTGCAGCGGCATCGCATTACCATTCGCAACCCCGAAGATTTCCAGCAGAAGGTCATCTACAGGAGTGCGCGCGATCCAGAGGCACGGGCTGCCATGCTGGCCTGGCGCGAAATGCGCAATATTGCGATGAACGCGCCCGCCAAATATGGAGAGATCGAACAGATTCTACAACGCCACGCCGATGATCAGGTTATTCTCTTCTCAGAATACAACTATGTCGTAGATGAGATTAGCCGCCGCTTCTGCATGCCCAGCATCACCTACAAAACGCCCGCCGAGGAGCGGCGCATTATTCTGGAACGCTTCCGCTCCGGTCAATACAGCAAACTGGTCACAGGGCGTGTGCTCAATGAAGGGGTGGATGTCCCGGACTGCCGCGTCGCTATCATCGTGAGCGGCAATAGCACAAAGCGCGAATATATTCAGCGGTTGGGAAGAATATTGCGTCCCAAAGAAGGCCAGGCCCTGCTCTATGAACTGGTGACGGGTGGAACGACCGAAGAAGGGATTGCGAATCGTCGCAGGTAACATCCTACCGTCTCAAGCCTGGTTCCCGATCAGAGACAACTCTGCTTCAATTTCGACCGGGACTCCCCAGGGGAGCCCAGCCACCCCGATGGCGAGACGCGCATGGCTGCCGCAGGTCTCTCCGAAGATATCTATGATCAATTGTGAAGCAGCATTCATGACACGTGGATACTCCACGAAAGTCGGAGCAGTGTTCACTAACCCGCTCACATGTAGCCAGGCCCCAATGCGGTCGAGGTTTCCTAGCCGCTCTTTGAGTGAGGCCAGGACCGCTAAGAGTGTGCGCCGTGCCCCTTCCTGGGCCTGCTCCAGCGACACATCCGCGCCTACTTTACCGAAGGGGCCACATACCTGACCCTGACTATCCAGGGGCACATGTCCTCCTACGAAGATGCGTTCTGCTTGTACCCGCACGAGAATAGATCCCGTCAAAGTGCCTTGTGGAAGGCTCCAGGGAGCAGGAAGACTGAGTCCCAACTCTTGAATTCGCTGTTCAATCTTGCTCGTCATAATCTTGTTTCCTCCATTCTTTTATCAACGTTGGTTTATTTTTACAGTGCATGTGACATATTACTGCCTGCAACTGGAGTATAACACTGGAATAGTTCATGCTTCACTGAACTATGTAACAGAGGGATATTGCGGGCGAATTGCTTTCTTGACAGTAGGCATCTTCTGAAAATACCTCTTTTGTTGTGATCGTAGGGAACTTTTTGTAAACAACGAGCGTATTCTCTCTGGTAGAAATATTTGAGAGAAAATACGAAGGAGAACGCTTTCTATGGCAACTACATCGTTGAGAGGCAGGAGTCAGAAGCGTCCGCGCACTCTTTTCTTGTCCTCTACTTTTTCTTTGCTCTTGAGTGTCTTGTTTGCTATCTCTGGTTGTGGAACAGTAACCAACCCGCAAACTGCCTCTGTTGGGCCATTGCCGGGATCACCAGCAGTGACATTTACCGCATCGGTCACCTATGAAAAAGCATTACGACTGCTCACTGACCTGGGACTGCAACCTGCCTTCACTTGTGCGATAGGCAGTGCAATGATCACGCCAGGTTCTGGAGGAGTGGGTATGCCACAAGTATTATGGGAGCCGGTAGGACAGAGAGAGAGTTATGCAAAAAATCATCAGTTGCTGATTATGCCAGCATCCCCTTCTACTGATTGGTGGAATCGCTTGCAGGCTGCATCTGAAGTGAGCAAGATCGGGTTTCTTGATCCCCCCCAGTATCTCTGTGATCATTCGGCACTTGTCTATGGGACGGCTTCGGCCAATACACCCCTTCCCTTAGCGGCCAAAGAGCCTCTCCAATATGCTCATATTGTCTTCCGTTCCCAGGAAAGCTATGACACCGCCCTCTTCGTCATCAGCGATGAAGGCTTGCGTCTGGCTGATCCGTGCTACGACCAAGCTAAGCAGAAGGGGAAGAAAGTGGATTGGCATCCCATGGGACAGGAGAAAGAGTTTGATGCCACTCATGCGCTGTTGGTGGCAACTAATAAGGGCATTACTTCCAATTTGTGGCAACAACATCTCAGAACGCTTCCTTCAATAGTCTCTCTCACATTGCTTCCGGGGTGTGGGAACTCGTAGCTTATTCTGAGCAGGCGCTAATGCTCACAGTACACTTCTTGATATCAAACGTAGTAGCGGACGTTGGCGTGAGGATGGCGTAGTAGCGTGGTGCGTTTGGGTCGCTATAAGGATAAGGCACGATGGGTGGGGTTGTGTTACTCTCTGTTGTGATAAGCAGAATACGATTCGGCAGCAGCAGGTTGGGATAGCCACTGTAGTTCAGATTGGTGGCGTGGACCGTTCCATTATTGACGGTCAGGGGCCAGTGCGGCCTGTCTGCTTCGGTACTCGCCGACTCCAGCCATGCATAATAGACTTTGCCCTGCGGTGGGTCGGGGATAGCATGCAGATCAATTTGCACCTGATTGTAGCTCCCGGCCGGGGCCTGGCCGCTCTGGATAAAGTGGATCTGCCCAACTGGCGTATCGGCTGTGGCTGGCGGGTTGCTACGCGAGAAGAGAGCAAAAGAGATCGCACCCGAGACAAGCAACACAACGAAAAAGAGCGAGGCCAGCAACAGGAATCGCCGTTTTCCGCTCCAGAGGGATGGCGGGCGATGTGTTAGCGGCGGACGCGATAAATCGGTCCCTACTACGGTACCTGTGCTGGCTGCTGGCTTTTGAATCATGGGAGCGCGTGCCTGATTGAGCGATTCCATCGGTGACGTAGAGGGAGGGCCAAAGACGCCTGCTACTGGTGTGACTGGTCTGGCGGGATAATAGGCAGGCGGATTGACGCTCTGGATCTCTGCGACAGGAGTGTGGTAGGGCGTTGTCCCCGCTGATGACGAGAGTGAGGGTGGTGGTAATGAGTCAGCCGGGCCAGATGGGAGCGAGATGCTATTGGAACTTAACAGGCTTTTGGGGACCGTTACATGCATCGCCTGGGCCAGGGCAATCGTCATTTCGGAGGCGCTCTGGAAACGATCATCTGGCTCTTTCGCGATGCTTTTCAGGATGAGGCCCGAGAGTTCGGGCGGAATATTCGGGTTGATGAGCGCCGGAGGGGTTGGCATGCTACGAATATGCTGGATAATGATAGCCATGGTGGTATCGCCACGAAATGGCGTGACGCCTGTAGTGATTTCATAGAGGATAATGCCGAGCGAGTAGAGATCGCTGCGTTTATCACCATGCAACCCCTGCGCCTGTTCGGGCGAGATATAGTGAGGTGTGCCCATCAGCGTACCGACCACAGTACCTGTGCTCGCACCCTGCAAACGAGCAATGCCAAAGTCGGTGAGAATTGGCTCGCCCATAGGCCTGGCCGAGGGGAGCCGTTGATCGAGCAGGATATTGGCTGGCTTGATGTCGCGGTGGATCATGCCTTTGCTGTGAGCATAGTCGATGGCGAGGCTGGTGGCTGTGAAGAGATAGATCAGGTCATCTGCTGAGGGGAATTTCCCTTTGCGTGAAGTGTGGCGGATGTAATCTGCCATGGTCTGGCCCTGGACATAGTCCATCACCATATAGGCCTGCGTGTACTCTGTCTCAGGAGGATAAGAGATATGAAAGTCATGGATCTGTACAATGTTGGGGTGATGGAGGGCCGCGATCAGTTGAGCCTCGCGTTTGAAGCGTACCACGAAGTCTGGATCATGCTGTAAATCTGCGCGCAAGAGCTTGATCGCGACAAGACGCTGTAACTGGGTATCGAGAGCTTTCCAGACCTCGCCCATGCCTCCTTGCGCCAGGCGCTGCTGCATTTCATATTTGCCGAGTCGTCCAGACTTTGTGTCCATGCTCCCCCTTTCTTTTGTTTATATGAGCAAGCCTTACCATGAAGCAAAACTACCGCCCCGCGCCAGCGGAGGCGCTTCATCTGTCCCTGACATCCCATCCCTGACACTTTTTGGAAGCCTTTCCTCCTTCGGTCAAAAGCGGTATTACCGGAATGTTGCTGAGCCCCCTATGAGTGTAAGATTGGAAAAGTGTAAGATTCAGGCTCTCAACCGGCTCTACAGGCCGCTCTAGCCAATCTTACGCCAATCTTACACGCCAAAAAACGTAAGATTGATGTCAGATTCTCCCCTGGTCTCATGGCTGGTAACAGCCATCTTTCTATCATTATAGGCTTTGCGGAAGGTTGGTTGTCAGCGTAATCGTTGACAACTGCTGGATTTCATAATGGGCCTGTAGCACGCCGGTTTGCACCAGGTTGGTATTGGGATCAAGCTGACCTATGTAAGCATAGGTAGCCTTTGTAACCATATCGTCCAGGATCGCGCCAGCGTTGGCCTGCTGTATCTGCGCCGGATTGTTCCTGAGCTGGAAAAGCTGTACGGCATCCTTGCGCACCTCTAAGAGCCAGTTTTTCGCCCGATTGACTGCATCGAGAATGCGGGCGGCGCGCTGACGAGTTTCAGGCGTGATGTCAGTTGCTTTCCCCACCTGGCCGACATGCAGCTGCACGTGATCGACGTAACCGGGAGGATTTTTATCCAGGTTCGCCAGGGTTTGTCCTCCCTGTGGATCGACGGTCAACAAGGCCACTTTCGATGCCAGAGGATCGGCTAGAAAAGGCGTATCGCCTGGCAGATCGACATGCACATTGGCTGAGCCATCCAGGTAATCGAGAATGCGTATAAATTGTGCATCCATGAGATTAATATCTGAACTACTGGTGTTCGTCCCGTGCCAGTCATCACGGGCGCTTACAGACCATTCCACAAGTTTCTCTGTATCTCTAAACATCCAGATATCGAGTCCACCAAAGAGACCCAGCACCTTGATGTCAGTTTCATTGTAAAAAAGGTGACGGATATGTGTCAAGGCGCTAAAGCCTGGTGAATCGCCCGGTATTTGTGACTGGGGAATCTCACCATAGTAGCGCCAGGTACTGCGATCGGTCGATGGTGTAGTCGGTGTTTGACCAGCTGGCCCCTCCGTAATCAAGAGGCGACTGGTATTTGATAAGAGATTGTTGTGCTGAGCATCTCCTGGGAAGGCGAAATGCACCACACCATTGTGGACCGGCAGATTATTGCTCAGCAGAATGGGTGGCTGGACTGGCCGCGGCCCGGTCAGGTCCGGGGTGGTGTCCGGGTGCCGATCTCCCAGCAACCAGGCATAGTAGCTTTTGCCTGGTTGAGGATCACGAACGTTTTGTAAATCAAGTTGTATTTGATCGGCGATACCCTGGGCCGTGTTGGGATTCAACTGGCCACTGCTGGTATAGAATGCGCGGCCCGCAATAGGGTTCGCCGGGCCTGAAATGGTCGCTGAGAACAGCAGATAATAGGCGCCCAAACCGGCCGCGATAAGGATAACGATGAGCGAGGCGATCAACAGGATCAAAGGGCTGTTGCGCCGCCGTGGTCGCGCTGGCGGCGCAGCTATGGGTGGAGGCTGTGAAGGAGCCTGAGGCGCGGATGGTTGTGAGTAGACCATCAAGGGCGTAAAATTGGGGGTGCCAGAAGGCGTCTGGCCCGCTCCCCCTGTTGAGGCAATGGATTGGGAGATTGGTTGGGATGCCCTCTGCTGAGGGTTGGAGGTCATCCCTTGTGGATTGATCTGCCCTGCTGGCGGGCCACTGGCGTAGGTGGGCATATTCTCGGGGTCCACAGGAAAGGCTGGCGCTCCCAAAATTTCTGGAACCGGGATATGCAGTGATTCGGCAAGCGCGGCAGTCAGAGCCGATGCGCTCGAATAGCGGGCGGCAGGATCTTTGGCCAGGCTGCGCATAATGACCTCGTTGAGCGCGGGCGGAACCTGTGGGTTGATGAGCACTGGAGGCGTTGGTGTGGCATTGACATGCTGCGCAATTACCTCTTGAGGCGTATCGCCGCGAAATGGCATCACACCCGTGACCATTTCATAGAGGATGACACCCAGCGAATAGAGATCGCTGCGTTCATTGCCTGGGTAGCCCTGGGCCTGCTCCGGTGAGATGTAGAGGGGGGTGCCGAGCTGCGTGCCACTTAAGGTAGCGGCAGAGGTACTCAAGAGTTTGGCCACGCCGAAATCGGTGAGGATCGGCTCTCCCATTGGATTGTGGATGACGTTACGCGTATCAAGCAGGATATTGGCTGGTTTGATGTCGCGGTGGATCATCCCGGCGTGGTGGGCGTAGTCGATGGCAAGGCTGATCGAGGTAAAGAGATTTACCAGTTCTTGAGGCGAGGGGATCAGTCCTTTGTTGGACGTATTCTGAATATAATCGGCCAGCGTTGACCCTTCAACGTAATCCATCACCATATAGGCAACGGAGGGAGTTTCTCCTTTGTCCGGCCCCTCGGGTTGGAAGACCTGAAAATCATGAATCTGGACGATATTGGGATGGTGGAGCGAAGCGATCAACTGTGCTTCACGCCGGAAGCGGGTGATAAAGGTAGGATCTTCCCGCAAGTCGGGTTGTAGAACTTTGATCGCTACATGGCGCTGTAACTGGGTATCGAGGGCTTTCCACACCTCCGCCACCCCTCCATGGCCCAATCGTTCCATCAGCTCATATTTCCCAAGTCGCTTCGGAGTTGTACTCATGCGAACATCCCTCTTTTCTCACACAGACACTGTCAATCACTTGCCATGTAGGAGGACCCCGGTGGGCCTTCGGTGCTGACTGTAGATGTTCAGCAGGGTCCTCCTACATGGGGATGATTCGACGGATTGAGCGAATGGAGCGCTTAAGCCGCCTTGTAAGGTAGAATATTAAACGTTGCCAGGCGCTGGATATTGTAGTGGATCTCTACTACCCCTTCCTTGACCTGGTTGGTATTAGGATCGGTCTGCCCGACGAAAGCATTGTTGGCCTGGGTAAACAGGTCATCAAGAGTGGTGCGGGCATCGCTTTGCTGTAATTGATCAGGGGTCATTTTCAGGATTTTCTCAGCGTCCAGATGGACCTTATCCAGCCAGAATTGCACATTGTTGATCGCAGTATTGATCTGGATCGCCAGCACTTTCTGATCATCTGTAACGCCTGGTGTCTGGCTGAGTTCGCGCAGATGATTGCCAATGTGCTTCAGGTAGCCGGGTGGATTCTGATTCTGGACATCAAACTCCAGCAACGCTACCCGGGCGATGGTTGGATCGACCAGCAGACCCTGTAGATCAGGTGGCAAATTCTCTGTCTGTACATATTGCGAGCCATCGAGATAATCCAGGATACGCACAATCTGACGGCGCACCAGGCCGGTATCGCCGCTGCTCTGAGCATCGCGTGCGCTGCCGGCCCACTCTAGAATCTTCATCGTATTCTTGAAGAGCCAGATGTCGAGCCCTCCTGGTAACCCGACCGCTTTCAGTTTGGGGTCCTGTGCCAGCAGGTGCCTGAGGTGATCAAGTGCGCTATAGTGGTTCTGAGTATCCGTCGGATTAGGTGTTTGCGAGATTTCGGCATAATAGCGCCAGGTCGTCTTATCGAGAGAAGGATTGGTGGGTGCTACATCTGAATCCTCTTCAGTGATGAGGAAACGACTGTAATTGGCGAGCAGATCACTATGCTGAGCGTCACCCTGGAACGTGAGATCGACCCTGCCACCATTTGAGGCGGTGCCAACCAGTATCGGCAATGCCTCCGACTGACTTTTATTATCGCTCTCCAACCAGAGATAATAGCTTTTATTTGGATGGGGATTGGGCAGACCAGCCAGGTCGACCTGTAACCTGTCAGCAATGCCTTGCGTGGTGTTCGACGTCAACTGTCCACTACTTACGAAAAAGGCGTGTCCCGCCAGAGCCGACTGAGGAGGAACAGGCGGCGTAGCCGGCCTGAAGTAGATAAAGTAGGCCCCCAGTCCGGCCGCTACAACGAGAAGGGCCAGCCCAATACCTACAAGCGTGTAGAGCAGCCCTCGGTTCCGTGATCGGCCCTTTGGTGGAAACGGAGCCGTGTATGGCGGTGCTTGCTGCGGTGCGACCATCGCCGGGTAAGCGCCCGACGGGCGACCATCTATGCGGGACGCGTTCCCGGCAGTTGCAAACGGCTGCGAAGTTCTGACGGTTGGAATATTATCCTGTACAATTGTAGGTATGCCTCCCGAGGGCGTACTGCCCGGCGGTGTGTTCAAGATAGGCGTATAGGACGGCGAGACGATGGGTGGCGGAGGCAATGGATTGGACGGGCTATTGAGAATAGGTGTAGCGGACGAGACCATGCCCGGCGGTTGTTGCCTGGGGCTGGCGCTGACCGCTCTCATAGGACCGGACGCACTCAAGGAGCCAGATGCCTTCACATTGAGACCCGAGATCGCCGGAATTTCCTGGGTGTTCATATTGAGCGCTCTGGCAATTGCCACGATCATAGCAGAAGCGCTGGAGAAGCGTGCTACGGGATCTTTGGCAATGCTGCGCAGAATGACCGCGGTGAGTGCGGGGATCATATGCGGATTGATGAGAGCTGGGGATGTCGGCACGGTATGGATGTGCTGCATCATGATATCATTTGGCGTCTCACCCTGAAAGGGGAGCGTGCCTGTACACAGCTCATAAAGGATAATGCCAAGCGAGTAGATATCGCTACGAGCGTTTTCGGTATAGCCCTGGACGCGTTCTGGCGAAGTGTATGCCGCATCATCGAGGGAAAGGGTGAGCGGCGTCTGGATGGAATTGGTGCCGAAACCGGTGAGTTTTGGCTCACCTGGCGAAGTATTGGCACGTTGATCAAGTAGAATATTGCCTGGTTGAATGGCGCCATGAATGATGCCGCGTTGATGGGCGTAGTCGATAGCAGCCGCGATGGGAGCCAGTAACTGGAAAATGTCTCGCGCGGACGGAATCTTGCCGGTATGGGCTGTTGCATGAAGATAGTCGGCTAAGGAGGGTCCTTCGAGATAGTCTGTGACAATGGAGACATCATTAGCGCTAGAACCGGGCACTGGCAACGTATACACATTGCGTATTGGCACGATATAGGGATGTTGTAAGGCCACCAGGCTGCGGGCCTCCTGCTGAAGGCGTGGGATGACGGTGGGGGCAGCCTGTGGTCCCACATGATAAATGTTAATAGCAACATCACGACGATTCTGCTTATCGAAGGCCTTCCAGCATTCACTGTTCGCGTCGCTTCTCAGCCGCTGCTGGAGTTCGTAAGGGCCAGGATTGGGCGGATATGTACTCATCGAAAGGCCCCTCTTTCTCTAGGGAAAATCGCCTCGCTCACGAGGCACCACCTTAGAACAACCATCAATCTTGTATAGATACCGCTGTTAGTTACGCAATGATCGTATCTTAGGTTCAGGGTTGAAAATGTACAAGGGTGATGTGTAAAGAAAGCGCTACTACGATTATCAAGTAAATCCAGGTTGATGTCAATGAACTAATTCACTATCTTAACGCTGCCTGATTGCCCTGTATGGCCTTTTTCGCTTCATACATGATAGGAGGCTCCCTTGTGGACCTCCGGCAATCACGCAGAGGTCTACAAGGGAGCCTCCTACGTTGGAAACTCCACAAATATGCTTTCAGACCGCTTGTATGTCGAGCGTGGCCAGATACTGGGCTTCGATATAGGCCTGAATTGCTCCAGCGGAACCAGCCGTTGATTGAGCATCCTGGCCAGGCGTGATAACGTGACCGGTATAAGAATCGGCTGCTGTCTGCTTAAGTTGGAGAGCTACACTGATAATCGCTGGGTCACGCAGATCAACAGCCTTCAGGATTTGAACGGCGTAGGACCTGATTTTTTGCACCCAATCTCGTAAATCGTTAATAGCGTTCTGGATGTTCTGGATATGTTGGAGTAATGAGCTATTGTTGGCCGCCGTTTGTTTGAGCTGATCAATCTGGGTAGCCAGCGTGTCGATATAGCCCTGCTGTGTCGGGGAAGAGAGCAGACCCAGCTGGACATGTAAGAGGGGTGGATCATTGGCTGGGAGATCATTATTGCTCTGGGCAAAACTGGTCCCATCAATCATCTCAATGATACGGACCGTCTGACGGCGGGAGAGATCATAGTCGTGATTGCCCTGCATCGTGTCTACCACGCTTCCGGCCTTGTCGTTCATGGATTTGATGGTTTCCAACAGACCGCTGATCACCCCCCGGTTGTCAGGAAAATTGGGAGTTGAGTAGAGGATGTTCTTGATATATTGGAAGGTTGCTGTCGTAAACAGGGCCTGATAGACCATCTTGTTGGCTGGTGTATGCGGATTACTGTCGGTGGTTTCCTGGGTGATAAAGACGCCTTGCGCGATGGAGAGCAGGTTGGTGTGCTTGTTATCCCCCGGATAGAGAAATGAGATGTTCCCATTCTTGAGTGTGAGCTGACCAAGTGGCAGAGACTGCTGGTCGGTCGTCTTTAACCAGGCGAAATAGCTCGTGCCATTGGGAGGCGCAGCCACATTCGGCATTTCCAGGCGTAACTGATCCTCATGGCCCAGCGCATCATCCTGGAAAAAGACATGTCCCAGCATAGCTGTCTGATTGGGCTGCCCTTTGTTGATAGCGAAGATCGCACCTATGATAATGACCAGCAGCAACACCAGAGAGATAATAATAATCAAAATGGGTGTATCTCTGAAACTCTGGCGTGCTTTACCCCTGAATGGAGGCGGTGGCGCGATCATTGGAGGTGCGACCATTGGCCCCTGAGCATAAATAGGACCAGGGGCTGGTAAAGGTGGAAGCGGTACAGATGTCCTTGGAGAAAGAGATACACGAGGGCCGGATGTCATCCCTTGCGGATTATTCTGGACTGGCATCATAGCTCCTGTTGCCTGAGCAGCGACGCTGAATGGGCCAGGTTGCAAAGGTGCCGATATCCTTGAAGGAATATTTGCGGGGGATTCCTGTACAGGTGGTGGAGTGGCTGGAATCTTATATGTCGTAGGGGATACGGCCATCGTATTCGCCACCGTTGGGAGCGCGGATGCAGACCAGTTGGGTGCGCCTGTGAGCGGTGGTAGTGGCGCCGATACGATTGGGCGTGGCGCCTCGGGTATGTGAGGGGACATCCTGGTCGGCTGCCCAGTCGTTTCCGCGGAAGCATAGATATCATTAATGAGTGGCTGTGAGACGCCCAAAATGGACGCCTGGGCTCCGAGTCTCATCGGATGATAGGGACTATACTCTCCCTCACCACCCTGGGCGGCTGTAATGCGTGGGAGTGGTTGCATAGAACAGGCATCGGCAATGGCTGCTGCTAAGAGTGAAGCCAGCGCAAAACGGGTTGCCGTCTCCTTGGCCATCGCGCGCAAAATCACCTCTGAGAGCGCTGGTGGGATATGTGAGTTGATGAGTATTGGCGGGGTAGGTAAGGTATTGATATGTTGCATCATCACCGCAACAGAACTCTCATCGCGGAATGGCTTTACTCCCGTACATATTTCGTAGAGGACTACTCCAAGAGCGTAAATATCGCTGCGCTTGTTAGGAGCGTCGCCCTGCGCCTGTTCTGGGGACATATAATGTGGTGTGCCTACGCCGGTTGTGTTGTCTAAAATAAGCGGGAAACCGAAATCGGTCAATAGAGGTTCGCCCGCCTGGAAGCGAGCGTGATCCCGCTGATTCAATAAAATATTCTCAGGCTTGATATTGCCATGAATCACACCGTTCTGATGAGCATAGTCAACCGCAACACACAGACTGGTGAAGAGATACACGATCTGAGCGAC
>Ga0070730_10003184_pt1 | contig 14787 bp, 16 predicted proteins | sample Coa_R1_3_FD_66447 | JGI IMG/M metagenome (GOLD analysis project Ga0070730, IMG submission 66447) | Surface soil microbial communities from Centralia Pennsylvania, which are recovering from an underground coalmine fire - Coalmine... | ecosystem: Environmental > Terrestrial > Soil > Unclassified ...
GCGCATTGGTTTCGGTATAGACGGTGAACTTGGTCATGATTGCATTCATTCGTGGTTCGTTGCTGACAAGACGAATTTAAGTCCGGGGCCGGTGGTCGGTAGTGCTCTCGGAAGACTAACGATCATTCCCGTCAGGAATGCGGGCTGACGGCGACGGGCGCTTGCGTGCTCAGGGCCAAGACTTGCGCGGCAAGTGGCACTATCTCGAGCATGACTGGATCTCTTCGGCCGACGATTACGCGTTCAAGCCGCCGGGCGAGGTCAGAGATGGAATCGGCCGTCCCATAGCGGAGGTCTTCTATTCCGATCGATCGCTCGAAATGACGTTCAGCGCCTACGTCGCTGACATTCCAATCGCGACCTTAGAATGGATCATAGCGACCGCTAAAGGGCGCCTGGCTGGCCAGCTGGACGTCGGATACTCCATCGACATTGTTGAGCAGGCGCCGCAGGGCCTCGAGGTCGCCAGCATCGGCGTCTGGCCGTGGATCGTCGCCATGAGCTCCGCCCCTGTACCTTTCCCGTCATTTCCCGCGCATGCGGGAATCCGGAGTGGCAGCAAAGGCTTTCAAAAACGGCGAAAATCCTTGGCGATACCGGTCAGCATCTCGCGCGCGGCTCTGGATTCCCGCCTCTCGCGGGAATGATAGTGGACGTTAAACCAGGACAACCGCAGCGGCGATCGTCAGCAACGCTCCCCGCCGCTATCCGTTCAGCTCTGCCCACGCAATGTCCAGAACCGCATGGCGCTCACCAGTAGTAGGTGTGGGGCGCCCGGTTCGGGCTCTGGGACCAAACGACGGCGTCAGGATCGAGGCCGCTCAGAACGGCACGTTCGAGAACCCGATCGGCCCGCCGAGCTGGCCGGATATCGCATAGACGGAGATGCCAGGCAGGCGCTTCACCGACGCGACGCGACCCGGCCCAAAAGATTCTGGGATGACGGTTGCGGGCCCGCACACCGCGGCTGCGCGTCCCCCAGGTTTGGCTGTGGTGATGTGATCGAGACACGCTGGAAACCTCCAGCGCTCCATGCCGACGGGCCTGGCCGGACCATTCCGACTGTTGGAGCGCTAGGGTTCCATCGACGTTCTCCCGGTCAACTTGGTCTCTGCGAACTTGCTTATAGCGCATTTCGCGGCGCTTGGCAGACCCAGCCATGGCGCCTCAGCTCTTCGGCGAGGCTGAGCAGGCGAGCCTCTTCTTCGCCTCGGACGACACCGATGCTGGCCTCGATCGCGCCATCCAGCGCCTGATGCGCAGCAGTTGCGCTCTTGTCCAACTCCTGGCCGAACTGGGCCAATTCATCCGGGGTAATGCCGATCGCGGCATCGAGCGCCTGGATGGCGGCCTCAGTATTGGCCTCTGCCTCCGCGAGGTTGGCGCGCGCCTTGTCGAGGACATCTGCGGAGAGTTCGCCGACGCGCTCGCCAATAGCCAGATCAGTCCGGCGGAGGTCGCCTATCCGATTAACTTCAGGCCGATGGAGCCAAAACGATTGATTACCAGCTTCATTACTTCTTGAGCGCGAACGGTGCCATTCGCGTTCCCCAACCCTTGCCGAAAAACGAGGGCGCGGACCCGTTCAAGTACGTCAGCGTGCGGCGGAAAGCGATGCGGCAGCCAGCGCCAGGGAGATGGTCCGCAACGCAAATCGACTGCGCCGGCCAATCCACCCTCGGCGCTCGAAGCGGGCACGAAGGCGAAGCATGTTCGCGTGAAAGCGGCCCAGCAGGGGTCCGTACCACGTGCCCGTGGCCGCCGCGAGCACCCTGGTATGCCGGCTCTCTTCGAGCGCATCGCTTAACTCGGCCGCGGTCGACGCGATGATCGCCTCGCTGAGCAGGAAGCCCAACGGAATCCGGTGATGCAAAACGCCCTTTCCGCCGAGGAGATTGGCGATTGCTGTTGCTGTGATCCGGCTAGGGTTCTCGGAAAGCGACTCGACCCGCGCGAAGAACGCGGCGTAGCGCGGCAGACGCAGGGCTGCGCGCTGGGCCGGGATCTGCTCGAGCAAGCGGAGGCCGAACGCAGCATAGGCCTCTCGCGCCCACACTTGCTGGAGGCCGGCCGCCCCGGCGGCGATCGCCTGGCGGGCCTTTGCCCGCCAATAGCAATCCTGGCAGCGGCCTAAAGAGTGCGGCCGACCGGGATTTCCGCACGCGGGACAGATGAATTCTCGTCCCTGTCGCGCGAAGCATCGGGCACAAATGGGTCGTCCGTCGCTCACTCCCGCGCTCGGGCGATTTTTTCCGCATGACGCGCAGGTGATGTTGTGGCGGTTCCGGCAGTTTTGGCAGGTCGGTTCGGCAAATCCCGCTTTGAAATCCCTCGTGACATAGCGCGATAGCTTGCCGCAGAGGCTGCAAGGCATCTCCGGCTTGAAGAATTTTGCGCACGAAGCACAGGCGACGCCGACGTCCGTAGTGAAGGAAGCACGGGGTGTCGGCTTGCCGCAGCGCACGCAGGACCGATCGCCGATCCAACAGCGTTTGCACAAGACCGGGCCCCGCCCGCCCGGTGTGCGGAGGGTCTTACCGCATCCTATGCAGATGGTCTGCTTGAACTCGCGCCAATAGCACGGGGCGCAATATTCCACGCCATCGAACCGGGCTTGCACTTTGTCCATGGCCCGGCCGCAGCACCCACACGTGTGCAGGCTCTCCGCGCTCATCGGCCGCCTCGTTTTGGCGGGACGAACGCACCGTCGAACGATGGTCCGAGCAGCTCCAGATCATCGAGCGCCTGCCCGCGCCGCGATCTTCGAGGCGATTTTCTGACTGCGCCACCGGTGTGGCCGGGCGGTTCATCCCGCTGGTTCGCCGGGATCGGCTCATAGACCATGAGATCGGTCAGATCACACTGCAGCACGCCGGGCAGGGCGACGAGCAGGCGGGAATTTATGCGCTCGGGGAAGTGGTGCACCACGCGCGCGAGCTGCTTCGACGAGATCGAAACGCCGCGGTCATTCAGCCGACGGGCCAACTCGGCGACGGAAGTGATTTTGCGTTCCGCCATCATCACCCCAAGCCGCCAGCGGATGTGGTGGGTCTCGGGCGTCATCGCCTGATCAACTCTACCGCGTCGTATTGTGCCTGGATGTGCCGGCACAATTCGTCGACGATGAACTCCGGTGGCGGGTCATTATAGCCCTCCGTGGTATGGGGATTGCGATGTCCGACCTTCAGCTGCACTGCCCCAGAACTCCTGGTCATCTGGACGATCCGGCCCAGGCCTGCGCCCGCGCGCCGCGCTGTGCCCAGGACTATCAGGGCAAGATCTCCGGGCCGCTGTTCGACCGCATCGATCTGCATGTCGCGGTGCCGGCGGTGCGCGCGGTCGATCTGGCACTGCCGCCGCCGGCGGAGGATACGGCGACGGTCGCCAAGCGCGTTGCCCGCGCCCGGGCGCGCTAGGCCGAGCGCTTCGCGACCCTGCCCGAGGACCAGCGCATCCGCACCAATGCCGAGGCCGACGGCGCGCTGCTGATGGCGATCGCCGATCCGGATCCCGACGGCAAACGCCTGCTGGTCGATGCGGCCGAGCGGCTGCGGCTGTCGGCCCGCGGCTATCATCGCGTGCTGCGCGTCGCCCGCACGCTCGCCGACCTCGACGGCAGCGACGGCGTGCGCCGCCTGCACATCGCCGAGGCCTTGAGCTTTCGCCGGATCACTTTCAGCGGCTGATCCGCCCGCGCATCGGCGCCGCCCCCTGCAAAGCAGGGTTGTCGCGCCCGATTGGTAACGAGTCGTCAAGCGTCCAGCTTCAAGCTTACCGACGGTCTGCCACGCGCCGACGGACCGGATCGAGAGCGAAGAGGCCAGCGTGAAGCGTCGCGAGGGATTCAGCCAGGTTCGAGTGCTGCTGATCGAGCTGCCCATGGGGCGGCGCGTCTTGCGCACGGCGCTCGCCTCGTTCGAGATCACGCTCATCGAGGAATGGAACGAGGTGAAGACCGATCCGGCCGCGCTCGCCAGCCTGGCCGGCTTCGACCTGATCATCGCGAATATCGACGAGGCGAGCGACCCGGCGGCGCTTCTGCTGCGGGACCTGCGCAACGGCACGATCCCCGGCAATCCGTTCGTGCCGATTATCGTCACCTGCAACAACTCCACGGCCGCGACCGTGCGCGCCGCCGTCGACTGCGGTGCCGACGCAGTGGTGCTGAAGCCCTATTCCCTGCAGCAGATCATGGATCCGGTCGACGCCCTGGTCGACCGCCGCCGGCCGTTCGTGGTCACCGCCGACTATGTCGGGCCGGAACGCCGCACGGCCGCGCGCGCGGGCCAGGTCATCGAGCAGATCACCGTGCCGAACCCGCTGGCCGCCAAGGTGCTGGGCCTGGACGTCGCGGCCCAGGCCGCCGCCGCCGAGGCGGCCCTGGCCGAGATCGAGCGGCTGAAATCCCAGCGCATGGTGTTCCAGGCCCTGTTCCTGGTGCGGCTTGCCGCCGTGGTCGCCGCGGGTGCTGCCGCCCCCGCCGCCCGCCGCGATCTTGCCCGCCTGCCCAGCCTGGTGCGGGAACTGGCGGTGCGGCTCAAGGACCCGGTCGAGCATGCCTATCTGCAGGCGTTCGCGACCTGGGCCAGCGTCTATCCCGGCCTGACCGACCAGGCGGCGCGCAAGGCCAGTTGCGACAACGCGGCCGCGGCGCTCGGCGGCCTGCTGATGCTGCTGGGCGCCCCCGAAGACCCGACCGAAACCATCGCCCGCGCCGACGAGACCGTCGCCAGCTATTGCCAGAGCTTGAGCGCGGCCTAGAGCGCTGCTTCAGGCTACAGCGGCAGCCAGAGCCGGCGGTCGAATTCGAAGCGCCGTATGGCCTGCACGCTGGCACCCGATGCCAGCGGGTGCGCCGGGTTGAGCAGCAGGTTCGAATTCTCCGGCACGATGGCGGACGGCACCTGCAGCAGCGGCGTCCGCTGTTCCTCGAGCCAGGCATCGCCGAAGGACCTGGGATCGGCCGGCAGCTCGGCGAGGATTTCGATCGGCAGCGCCCCGAGGTCGATCGTCACCAGCACGTAATCGTCGGGCAGCAGATCCGGCGGCAGATCGAGATGCACGCGCACCTCGAGCAGCGCCAGGGCCGCGGTCGACGCGGCATAGACGAGCGGATGACCGGGCGAGTTCCAGCGGCCGCCCAAGCGCCGAGCACCTTCCCCCGTCAGATCGGCAAAGGGCTCCCGACAGAGCCGCCACGCGAGCATCCGCGGCCGGGCCCAGCGCTCAGGCCGCTATGCCATGGTCGATGCGGCCGAGCAACGTCTCGACCGCGCGCGCGCCCTCGTCGGTATCGAGGAGATCGAGCGGCCGCTGATCCATCAGGCTGGTCGTCGGCCGGCGCAGCCAGGTGCCGGCTTTGTTCTGGCCGCCGAACGTATCCTCCGCGGCGGCAAGGACACGGGCGACCCGGAGCAGCCGATCGGATTGCTCGGGGGTCAAGGTGCCGAGCTTCCTGCGGTTTTCCAGCGTCTTGCGCGGCATGACGATCCGGTCGATCTCGGCAAGCGTCAGCCGCCCGGAGTCCAGGACGAACTGCACGGTGCCGACCGGCAGGCCGCTGCGAACCAGCCTCACCACGTCCATGGCCGCCGTGACGTTCTCGCCGACGACGGTGGCGCCGCCGACGATCTCGAGGGTGTTCGAAGAGGTCCGCATGTCCGGCTCCTGGCGAAACGCACCTATGATATGTGCATTTGGCCGCGACATTCAAGCGATGCGGATGCTGGCTCCCGCCCGTGCGACTTGCCCCCGGGTCGCCGCTTCCAGCCCGTCCTCGAAGAATTCCATCAGCCGGGCGAGGCGCGGGCCGTAGCGCGCCGGGTCCTGGTCGGCGGCGCGGCTCAGCAGCACCTCCGCCAGGCCGTGCAGCTGGGTCCAGAGGGTGAGGGCGGCGAAGCCGACGATGTCGGCGTCGGCGCCCCAGGGCAGCATGCGCCGGGCAACGGCGGCGGCGAGCGGGGCGAGCGTCGCCTCGGACAGCGCCGCCAGCTCGTCGTGCTGGGCGCGGTCGAGCGGCAGGCGGCCCATCAGGCGGAACAGCCCGCGCGCATCGAGCGCGAAGCCGACATAGGCGGCGGCCAGGCGGCGCAGCTCCTCGCCCAGGCCGGACGCGGCGAGCGCAGCCTCTAACCGGCCGGTCAGGCGGCGAAAGCCCTCGGCCGCGAGCGCGCGCTCGAGCGCCTCCTTGTCGGCGAAATGATGATAGGGCGCCGCCTCGGACACGCCGACCGCCTTGGCGACGGCGCGGAGCGACAGGCCGGCGGCGCCGTCCCGTTCCAGCATGTCGAGCGCCGCCTGCATGAGCGCGGCGCGCAGGTCGCCGTGATGATAGGCGCGCGCGGGCTTGGCGGGCTTGCGGGTCTTGCGGCGCGGCATATCTGAACGGCTCCATCGAGAGGGCTTCCGGCCCTGGCGTCTGCCGCGCCAGCGAAGGATCTTAGCGCCGTCAGGTTAGCGCTTTTCCCAATCGTTTGGAAACCTTGTCGAAGAAGGAGAAGCCGTCAGGTGGTGGCCGGATTCAGGCCGCCGCGGCCGCGTCGGGTCGCAACCGCGACCGGATGGGGCATGACCGGCTCGGGTGCCGGGGCCGGCGTCGGCGGCTCGTTCATGGCCGCGGCCAGGTCGCCGCCCATGATCGCCTCGAGGATCTTGACCAGCCGCTTGCCCTTGGGGGTGAGCTGCACCAGCTTGCGCCGCCGCTCGCGCGGGTCCTCGTGCGCTTCGACCAGGTCGTGCCCGGCCTTGCCGAAGGAATGCCATTTCGAGAGCGCCGCGATGTTGCGCGACGCCGAGGATTGGGCGATCCCGAGATGCTGGGCCAGTTCGCCCATCGACATGCCCTCGCGTTGCGCGATCGTCAGGAACGACAGCGCATATTGGATCGGCAGGTCGGGGTCGAGCCGCCGGAACTCTTCCAGGACGCGGACCACCAAGGTGATCTCGTCCGGCTTAGGCGACCCGACCATCAGGACATGACCTCGACGCCGCGTGCCAATGACCCGGCGTATAGATGAGGTGCCAACGACCGATCCATATCAGGATCTCCCGTTCCTGGACGTGCCATTCCAGCCAGCGCTGCGGCGTCGACCAAAGATCGCGCTCAACGTAGAGCTGACGGCTGGTGCCCAGTTTGATCAATACAGTCATTTCCAACCCCTTGTCCGATTGCTTTCGGCTTCACTGCGTCCTTCCAGGTAATCGCCATGGCGAACCCACGGAGGTTGCCGCCATAGACCCCGGTCCCGACTCCAACGAGTGGGCAAACGTGAATGGTCGACATGGCAGTCCTCCTACGCAAATGAGGGGGTTGAAACGCGGCGGACTATGCACCCGTTCAAGGAACGGGTGCAAGCCTTAAAATAATCTGTTCGGGGGAAGTTTCCGATTCCGGATGGATTCGGACGACAAAAAGTCGTCGATCTCCCGCAGATTCAGGTCTCGTTGCAGGTGGAGCGACAGGTCTCGCACCTCCACCACCGGCGGCAGGGCTTCCGGGTCCCCGCGGCCGCCGGCCTTGCGCCACAGACGCAGCATGACGGCTCTCCTCGTTATCGTTCCGATGGAGAGATATATCCGATATCGGATGTATTAGTGCAAGGGAGAATTTCCGGAAATCCGGAACGCCCCTCAAAAGGTCAGGCGGAATGTGGCGCCGGCGCCACAGGGCACGGGTTCGACCGCGCCGCCGTGGGCGACCATGATTTGGCGCACGATGCTGAGGCCGATGCCCGAGCCCAGCGGCTTGGTGGTGAAGAACGGCACGAAGATCCGGTCGGCCTCATCCGCGGGCAGACCCGGGCCATTGTCCTCGACCGTGACCGCGACCCGGCCGCGCGCATCGAGGGCGGCGGTCAGCGCCACCCGGGGTGTGCTCCGCCCCGCCACAGCCTCAAAGGCGTTCTTGACCAGGTTGATCAGCGCCTGGTCGAGCAGGTCGGGATCGGCCTCGACCGCGAGGTTCGGCGGGTCGACCCTGAGCGTGAAACTGACGCCGGCGCCGGCCGGCGCCGCCTGCATCAGCGCCCGGACCCGGCCGAACGCCTCGGCCAGCGCAACGGCGCGGCGCACGGGCTGCGGCGGCTCGGCGAAGCGTCGGTAGCCGTCGACGAAGCGCATCAGGCCGGCGCTGCGCCGGGCGATCGCCGTCATCGCCTCGGCCAGCTCATCGAGCGCCGGCGCCGGCGGCGCCGGCAGCTCCTGCTTCAGCTCGGCGACCAGCGCCTCGGCGGTGCCGGCGAGCGAGGCGACGGGGGTGAGCGAATTCATCATCTCATGCGCCAGCACCCGGACCAGGTCGGACCAGGCCCTGAGCTCGCTCTGCGCCAGCTCGCCCTCGATGCTGAGCAGCGAGGCGATGGCCTGGGCCCGGCCGCCGGCGATGGTCTGGGCCGTGGCGACCAGCACGCGCGCGACCCCGCCCGGCAGCGCCACATGGACCATGCGCCGGCCGGGCGGTGCCGCCAGCGCCGCCGCGAATTCGTGGGACAGCGTCTCGGCCTGGTCGAGCCGCACCAGCTCGACCCCGTCGAAGAAGCGGCGGGCGGCGCGGTTCAAGAGCGTGATCTTGCCGTCTTCGGCGAGGGCCAGCAGCGGCACCGGCGCATGTTCGACCTCGGCGGTCAGGCGCGCGATCGCGGTCTCGCGGGTGGCATTGCGCGCGCCCAGCTTCTCGACCGCCCGGCCGAGCGCCACGCCCAGCGGGCCGAGCCGCCGCGGCAGCACCGGCATCAGCTCGCCGGCGGCGATCGCCTCGACCACCCGGGTCAGGTCCCGGCCGAGTGCGTCGGCATAGCGTCCGAACTCGACCACGCCGATGACCAGCAGCACCGCCACGATCAGGGCACTCGCATAGAACTGGGTCTGGGTCAGCAGCAGGCCGAGCAGTGCCGCGAGGCCGGCGATGAGGCCGATCCGGAGCGCCAGTCCGAGGGAAAAGCGGCTAGAGCCCATGCTTTTCCATTCGGCGATAGAGCGCCGCACGGGTCAGGCCCAGCGCCGAGGCGGCGCGGCTGATGTTGCCGGTATGGTCGGCAAGCGCCCGGGCGATCGTCCGCCGCTCGAGCGCGTCGAGGTCATAGAGGTCGGGACCGGCCTCGGCCGCCGGCCCCCCGGGAGCCGCTGTGGGGGTGACCGGCACCACCGCCGGGAAGTCCGTCGGCGTGAACCATTCACCGGCGGCGAGGATGGTTGCGCGCTCGATCGCGTGCTTCAGCTCGCGCACATTGCCGGGCCAGCGATAGGATTCCAACAGGGCCAGCGCCTCGCCCGAGAGCCGTCGGCGCGCGACATTGTATTTGCGCGCGTAGATGGCGATGAAATGCTCAGCCAGCGCGCCGATATCCTCGCGCCGGTCCCTGAGCGGCGGCAACGTCAGCTCGACCGTGTTGATGCGGTAGAGCAGGTCCTGGCGGAACACCTGCTCGCGCTGCAGCTCCGCCGTCGGCACGTTGGTCGCCGAAACGACGCGGATGTCGACCGAGACCGGCTTGTCGCCGCCGACCGGCACAACCTCCTGTCGTTCCAGCACGGTCAGCAGCTTGCGCTGGAGATGGAGCGGCAGATTGCCGATCTCGTCGAGGAACAGCGTGCCGCCACTGGCCGCCACGATCCGGCCCGGCCGGTCGTCGCGCGCGTCGGTGAAGGCGCCCTTGCGATGGCCGAACAGCTCGCTCTCGAACAGATTCTCCGACACGGCGCCGAGATCGATCGAGACGAACGGACCGTTGGCACGAGAGGACAGCCGATGGATCTCGCGCGCCACCAGCTCCTTGCCGGTGCCGCTTTCGCCCAGCAGCAGCACGTTGGCGTTGGTCGGCGCGGCGCGGCCGATGACCTCGAACACCCGGCGCATGGCGGCGGCATCGCCGACGATGCTGGCACCGTCGATCGCCGGACTGGCCGAGAGCGCCTGATGGCGGAGCCGCAGATCGTCGGCCTCGCGCCGGGAACGGGCGAGGCTCACCCCCGCCATCACGGTCGCGACCAGCCGCTCGTTCGCCCAGGGCTTCAGCACGAAGTCGCTGGCGCCGCGCTTCATCGCCTCGACCGCAACCGCGACGCCGCCGAATGCCGTCATCAGCACGACCGACACGGCCGGATCGGCCGCCTTCAGCCGTTCGAGCCAGGCGAAGCCGTCGGCACCGTCGGTCTTGCCCTGCGTCAGATTCATGTCGAGCAGCACGACATCCCAGCGCTCGGTCGCGAGACGGTCCGCCAGCCCCTCGGCCGCGCGGGCGATATCGAGCGTGCCGACGCTCCGGCGCAGCAGCAGCCGGGCGGCGGTCAGAATGTCCGGATCGTCGTCGACGACCAGGATCCGTGAGTCAGCGAGGGCGTTGGCGTTGTCCGACATGTCCGATTCCGTACACCTTCTGTCCGTATTCGCACAAGACCACCAGCGGGGTCAGAGGCTAGTGCCTTGGAAATGCTCGATTCCACCTTTTGGCGTGCGCCTTGCTGGTTACCATCGCATGAAACATGCCGAGACCCCCGTTTCCGCCCTCCACGTTGCCCCAGGCCCGACCGCGGTCGGGGCAACTTCGGGCATGGACCGCAGGCGCCCGCGCCGGCGCTGGACCCGCAACCGGCTGCTGGCCGGCGCGGCGCTGCTGCTGCTTGCGGCTGGCGTCGGCCTGGTCATCGCCAACCAGGGCACCCGCAGCCTGCGCCTCGATCGGCAGAAGCTGACGATCGGCACGGCGAGCGAGGATGTGTTCCATGATGCGATCCCGGTGCGCGGCGAAGTGCAGGCGCTCGAATCCGTCGTGCTCGACACGACCGAGGCCGGCCGCGTCGAGGAGATCCTGGTCGAGGCCGGCCAGACAGTGACCGCCGGCCAGCCGCTGGTGCGCCTGAGCAATACCGACCTGCAGCTCGAGACGATCGCGCGGGAGACCCAGATCATCGAGCAGATCAACAACCAGCGGAACGTGCAGCTGCAGTTCGAGCAGGCGCAGACCAACGACGCCAATGCGGTCGCCGGCGCCGAGTACAACATCATCAACCTGTCGCGGCAGATCGGGCGCCAGTCGCCCTTGACCGCCCACGGCTTCACCGCCCAGGCGACGCTCGACAGCCTGACCGACCAGCTCGACTACCAGAAGCGCCTGAAGGAGATCGCGCTCGACGGCCAGCGGCGCGACACCGCGTTGCACGCCGATGTTTCGGCCCAGGCCGGCGAGATCGCCGCCCATCTGGCCGACAATCTGGCGATCGCCAAGCGGGTGCTGGACAGCCTGGTCGTGCGCGCGCCGGTCGCCGGCCAATTAACCGCACTCGACGTCAAGCTCGGCGAGCAGAAGGACCGCGGCCAGCGCCTGGGCCAGATCGACCGGCCGACCGGCTTCAAGGTCGTGGTCCAGGTCGACGAATTCTATCTGGCGCGCGTCCATCCCGGCCAGCCGGTCAGCTTGACCCGTAACGGCCACAAGATCCCGCTCATCATCGCCAAGGTCTTCCCCCAGGTGAAGAACGGCCGGTTCGAGATCTGGCTCACCTTCGCCGATGCCGACGCGCCCAAGGACCTCCGGCCCGGCGAGGCGCTGCAGGGCAGCCTGCAGCTGGGCGACGACCAGCCGGCCCTGATCCTGCCGATCGGCCCGTTCATGGAGGCGACCGGCGGCGGCTGGGCCTTCGTGCTCGACGCCGACGGCAAGACCGCCTCGCGCCGCCCGATCAAGACCGGCCGCCGCAACGGCAGCCAGATCGAGGTGCTGGGCGGCCTCAAGCCCGGCGACCAGGTTATCCTCTCCGACTATGCCGACCTGGACCGGATCGACCAGATCCGCATCCAGCCATGACATCCCATTCCCGCTCCTTCGAGAAGGCTCTGCCCATGCTGAAGCTCGCCCAATTATCGAAGACCTATCTGGCCGACGAAATCGAGACCACGGCGCTCCGCGAAATCTCGCTCGAGATCGGCCAGGGCGAGTTCCTCGCCATCATGGGCCCGTCGGGCTGCGGCAAGTCGACCCTGCTCAATATCCTGGGCTTGCTCGACAGCCCGAGCGGCGGCGAGTTCTGGTTCCTCGGATCCGAGGTCTCGCGCTGGCCCGAACGCAAGCTGACCCTGCTCCGGCGCCAGACCATCGGCTTCGTGTTCCAGAGCTTCAACCTGATCGACGACCTGACCGTGGCCGAGAATGTCGAGCTGGCGCTGCTCTATCAGGGCGTGGCGCCGGCCGAGCGCAAGCGCCGGGTCGCCGATGCGCTGGAGCGGGTCAATGTCGCCCACCGTGCCAGCCACCGGCCGAAGCAATTGTCCGGCGGCCAGCAGCAGCGCGTCGCCGTCGCCCGCGCGCTCGTCGGCCAGCCCAAACTGATCCTGGCCGACGAGCCGACCGGCAACCTCGACACCGCGAACGGCGACCAGGTCATGGGCCTGCTGACCGAGGTCGCCGCCGCCGGCACGACCGTCATCATGGTCACCCATTCGCCGTCGCACGCCGCCTATGCCCAGCGCCAGGTGCACATGCTCGACGGCCAGATCGTCGCCGCCACCCTGCTCGCCGCCTGACCCGGAAAGGCGCCTATCCCATGTTCGGCAACTACCTCTCGGCCGCCCTCGGCAACCTGATCCGCAACAAGCTGCATGCCGCGATCAACCTGCTCGGCTTGGCGCTCGGCCTGGCAACCGCGATCCTGATCGGGCTCTACGTCCGCGACGAGGTGACGTTCGAGCGGTTCCTGCCGGATTACCAGCAGGTCTACCGCATGCAGTCGATCGACACGGACACGGACGGCAAGCCCTGGATCTATGCCAGCACGCCCCATAACCTCGCCGCCCTGCTGCGCGAAGGCTTCCCGGAATTCGCCGAGGTCACGCGCATGATGGGTGGCAAATACGGCGTCCGCCATGGCGAGATCGAGGCGACGGAGACCATGCAGTCGGCCGACCCGAACTTCTTCAAGGTGCTGGGCTACACGCTGATCCAGGGCAACCCGGCGACGGCGCTCGCCACCCCGGACTCGATCGCGCTGTCGCGCGCCATGGCGCTCAAGTATTTCGGCACCGAGGATTGCCTGGGCATGACGCTCGAGCTCGACCATAAGGAGACGGTCCGGGTCGGCGGCGTATTCGAGGACATGCCGTCCAACACGAATCTTCACGATCTTAAGTTCGTGCTGTCGGGCCTGGTCCCGGCGAGCACGCTCGCCAAGGCCGACCTGCTGCCGCCGCTGCCGGTCGGCGAGTACAACACCGACAGCAACACCTATATCCGCCTCAAGCCCGGTGCGTCGCTCGCCGCGGTCAATGCCCGCCTGCCGGCGTTCATCGACAGCCATTATCCTCAGGACCAGCCCGGCGCGCCGCCGCGCAGTGGCTTCCTGGCGCCGATCGCCTCGATCCATCTCCATGGCCGGGAGCTGGGCGACTTCTCCAACAGCAGTGATCTGGCGACGGTCTATGCCATCTCGGCGACCGGGATCCTGGTGCTGGTCGTCGCCGGCATCAACTTCGTCAACCTGGTGACGGCACGCGCCACGCGCCGGGCGCTCGAGGTCGGCGTGCGCAAGGCGGCCGGCGCCACGAGGCGCCAGCTGATCGGGCAGTTCATGGGTGAATCGATCGCTTATGCCTTCGCGGCCCTGATCCTGGCCGCGGCCCTCGTCGAGTTGGCATTGCCGAGCTTCAACACCTTCCTCGACCGGACCATTGCGTTTGCCTATTGGCGCGATCCGCTGTTGCTGCTGGGCCTGCCGCTGCTGGCGATCGGCATCGGCCTGGTCGCGGGATTCTATCCGGCACTCGTGCTGTCGAGCTTCCGCCCGGTCGCCGTGCTCAAGGGCGCCGTCGCCGCCCAGGGATCGGGAACGCTGCGGCAGGTCCTGGTGGTGCTGCAATATTCGATCTCGATCACGCTGCTCATCGCAACCGCCGTGATCTATCGCCAGACCCAATATGCCACCGAGGGCAGCCTGGGCTTCGACAAGAACCTGATCGTCGCCGTTTCCCTGGGCGGCATGCCCGGCGAGGTCGACCCGGCCGGCTCCCATTATGTCTATGATCCGGCGACCGTGGAGCGCATGCGCGACCGGTTCGCGGCCTTGCCCGGCGTCAAGGCCGTGGCGGATTCCTGGGTCATTCCCGACGCCCAGTCGATGTCATCGACGACCTGGCACGCGCCGGGCGATCCGGGCGGACGGCCGATCATGGCCGGTCGCGTCGTCCAGGGCTTCGGCTTCTTCGAAACCTACGGCATCCACCCGATCGCCGGCCGCAGCTTCAGCCGCGACCATGGCGACGATGCGGTGCCCGAAGACGCCGCCCGCGAGGGCACCGCCATCCTGAACCAATCGGCCGTGAAGCTGTTCGGCTTCGCTTCGCCCCAGGCGGCGATCGGCCAGGAACTGGGCATGGACATCGAGGGCAACAACCAGGTCCAGCCGCGCCGGATCGTCGGCGTCGTGCCGGACTTCCCGCTTTCCTCGATCCGCACGCCCATTCGGCCGAACGTGTTCCTGGTCGAGCCCGACTGGTCGAACTTTCTCAACATCAAGCTGACCGGCGACCGGGTGCCGGAGACCCTCGCAGCCATCGACCGGATCTGGAAGGAGATGGTGCCGACCCGGCCGATCACGCGGCAGTTCGTCGACGACCGGATCGAGCATCTCTACCGCGACGTCACGCGCCAGGGCCAGGTGTTCGCCGGCTTCGCCCTCATCGCCGTGGTCATCGCCTGCCTCGGCCTGTTCGGCCTCGCCGCGTTCACCGCCGAGCGCCGGACCAAGGAGATCGGCATCCGCAAGGCGATGGGCGCCTCGACCCGCGACATCCTGAAGCTG
>Ga0070730_10003185_pt1 | contig 14784 bp, 13 predicted proteins | sample Coa_R1_3_FD_66447 | JGI IMG/M metagenome (GOLD analysis project Ga0070730, IMG submission 66447) | Surface soil microbial communities from Centralia Pennsylvania, which are recovering from an underground coalmine fire - Coalmine... | ecosystem: Environmental > Terrestrial > Soil > Unclassified ...
GTCCGGCCAGGATGTCGTCACCTGGACGCTCTGCACCTGCCTGATCGTCACGACCCGCGCCGCGATCTGACTGGTGTTCACGCGGATCAGCGGCGTACCCAGGCGGACACCCGCGACCTTGAGGACTTCGGCCTTCGTGACCAGGTGGGTGCCCGTGACGAGCACGGAGCGGACCGCGATCAGCCGCGAGCCGAGCAGCGCCCAGGCCGCGCCGCCGAGGAGGCCGGCCACGGCCAGGACCGCGACCACCACGGGCCAGGTGCGGCGCCGCCGGCGGGCGCGGCCCGCGGGGACAGCACGTCCGGGGTCCGGGCCGTCGGCGGCCGCGGCGTACGCGGATTCGCCAGCCCAGGGCGTGCTGCCAGGCCCGCTCACTCGTGCCGCCTCCCGAGGGCCTCGACCAGCTGCGGCCCCAGCGCGGTGACGTCCCCGGCCCCCATGGTCAGGACCAGGTCGCCCGGCCGGGCGATCCGCGAGACCAGCGGCGCGACCTGCGCCCGGTCGGGCACGAACTGCGCCCGCCCCCCGGGTACCGCGTCCGCGATGAGCGCGCCGGTCACGCCGGGTTCCGGGTCCTCGCGGGCGGCGTACACGTCGAGGACGACGATCTTGTCTGCCAGGTCCAGCGCGGCGCCGAACTCCGCGGCGAAGATCCTCGTCCTGCTGTACAGGTGCGGCTGGAAGACGGCGATCACCCGCGCGCCGGCGGTGCTGGTTCCCCCCGAGCCTACAGTGCTGGTTCCGGGGGGGACGACCCCCCCGTGCCCCCCCGAGCCTGCGGCGAGGATGTCCCGAGCGGCGCGCAGGTCGGCGGCCAGCTCGGTTGGGTGATGCGCGTAGCTGTCGAGGACCCGGACGCCTCCGGCCTCGCCCTTGAGCTCCATCCGGCGCCGCGTGCCGCGGTAGCCCGCGAGGGCCGCGGCGACCCGCGGCGGCGCGAAACCGAGCTCGACGGCCGCGGCGAAGGCGGCGGTCGCGTTCAGCGCGTTGTGGTGACCTGGCACGTGCACGGTCAGCTTGGTGAATATTTCTCCGAACGGACTATGGTCGGCCGTGACCGTGAGACTGACAGCCATCCCGTCGGGCCGCACGTCGCCGAGCCGGTAGTCGGCTCGGCAGGACTCGCCGTACCTGCGCACCCGCGCCGGGTAATCGGGGTCCAGGCGGGCCGCCACCTCCTCGGCGCCCGGGTCGTCTGCGCAGGTCAGGACCAAACCGCTGGCCCTGCGGCCGAAGGTGGTGAACGCGGTCTTGATGTCCGCCAGGCTCGCGTAGTTGTCCAGGTGGTCCGCTTCCACGTTGGTGATGATCGCGACGTCGGGCGACAGCAGGAGGAACGATCCGTCGCTCTCATCCGCCTCGGCCACGAAATCCATGCCCGCGCCGTCCTCGGCGCCGAGCCCGGTCTCGTTGAGCACGCCGCCGATGACGTAGCCGGGATCGGCACCGCAGTCGCGGAGCACGGTGGTGAGCATGGAGGTCGTCGTGGTCTTGCCGTGCGTGCCCGCGACCGCGATGACCCGGCGCCCGGCCATGACCGAGGCCAGCGCGGCCGCTCGGTGCATGACCCGCATCCCGCGCCTGGTCGCCTCGGCCAGTTCCGGGTTGTCGGCGCGGATCGCGCTGGACACCACCAGCGTGTCTGCGGCGCCGAGATCGCCCAGGTGGCCCCCGGCGTGCCCGACGTGCACGCGGCCCCCCTGAGCGTGCAGGTCGTCAAGCACCGCGGAGGCCATGGTGTCGCTGCCGGACACCTCGATGCCCCGGGCCAGCATGATCCGGGCGATGCCGGACATGCCCGCGCCGCCGATCCCGGTGAAGTGCACCCGCCCGAGACGGACGGCGGGCACCGGTTCAGTCGGCGTGATCAGCCCTTTGACCGCTAGGGTCCCCACCCGCGCCCTCCACTATCTTGATTATCGCCTCGGCGATCAGGCGGTCGGCGTCACGGCGTCCCAGCGACGCGGCCGCCTCTGACATGTCCGCGACCTGGTCGATGTTGACCAGCACGGGCAGCAGGGTGTCGCGGATCCACTCGGGGGTCAGTTCGGAGTCGGATACCAGCATGCCGCCGCCGTGCTGAACGACCGGCAGGGCGTTCAGCCGCTGCTCTCCGTTGCCGATGGGGAGCGGTACATAGGCGGCGGGCAGGCCGACCGCGGTGAGCTCGGCGCAGGTCATGGCGCCCGCCCGGCACAGCGCGAAGTCCGCCGCGGCGTAGGCGAGGTCCATCCGGTCGATGTAGGGGGTGGCCACGTAGGGCACGCCGGTGGCGGAGACGGGGGCGTCGACGCCGTTGCGCGGGCCGATGACGTGCAGCACCTGGACGCCCGCGGCCTTGAGCCACTCGGCCGCGCCGAACACCGCCAGGTTGAGCGAGCGCGCCCCTTGCGAGCCGCCGGTGACCAGCAGCACGGGCAGGTCGGGGCGGAGCCCGAAGTGCGCGCGGGCCTTGTCCCCGATGGCCAGCCGGTCCAGCTCGGCGATCTCGCGCCTGATCGGAATGCCGACGTACTTGCCGTTCCTGATCTGGGTGTCCGGGTGTCCGGTGTAGACGTGCGTGGTGAACCTGGCGCCGATCCGGTTGGCCAGGCCGGCCCGCGGGTTCGCCTCGTGCACGACGATCGGGATTTTCCGCCGCTTGGCGGCCAGGTAAGCGGGCGTCGCCACGTACCCGCCGAACCCGACGAGGATCTGGGCCCTGGTCCGGTCGATCACGCCGGCGGCCGCGTTGACCGCGCCCGCCAGCCGGCCGGGCACCGTGAGCAGCGTGGGCGTCATCGACCTGGGCATCGGCACCGCGGGGATGAGTTCCAGCGGGTACCCGCGCAGGGGGATAAGCCGGGTCTCCAGGCCGCGCTCGGTGCCCAGGCAGGTCACCTCGGCGTTCTGGTCAAGACGCAGCACGGCGTCGGCCACCGCCAGAGCCGGTTCGATGTGGCCGGCCGACCCGCCGCCCGCAAGAAGTACCCTCATTGTCTCGTCCCTGAATGGCCGCCGCTCAGCGCCGGCGCTTTGCTAGACCGAGCCAGCTTAGAACGCGCAGCGGCCAGCCGGGGCCGCGTGCGGCCAAAGCCTCCCGGGCGCCCGGCTCGAGCCTGGCGAATGACATGAGCATACCGAGGGCGACCAGGGTCACCAGCAATGACGACAACCCGGCCGACACCAGCGGCAGAGGTACGCCCACGACGGGCACGATGCCGATCACGACGCCGATGTTCACCGCCGCCTGGATCACGATCCAGACGGTGATGGCGGTCGCCGCAAGCCGGGCGAAGGTGTCGGGCACGCGCCTGGCTATCCGCAGGCCGGCGAAGGCCAGCCCGCCGAAGAGGAACGTCACGCAGAGCGTGCCGACCAGCCCGAGTTCCTCGCCGATGATGGCGAAGATGAAGTCGTCGGTCGATTCGGGCACCCAGCCCCACTTCTCCCGGCCGGCGCCTAGGCCCACGCCGAAGACGCCGCCCGATCCGACCGCGTACTGGCTCTGGATGCGCTGCATGTTAGCGCCGGTGGGGCTGCCCTGCGGGCCGAGGAAGCCGGTCAGCCGACCGAGGCGGTACTGCGCCGTCACGATCATGAGCCCCATGGCCAGCAGCATCAGGAGCAGTATGCCGGTGAACACGCGCCCGGGAACGCCGATGACCCACAGCAGCGCCAGGAAGATCATCAGCAGGATGAACGTCGTGCCCAGGTCGTCGCCGGTCATGACGAGCAAGCACAGGACGGCGGCGCCCGGCATGAGCGGGACCAGCATGTGCCGCCAGTCGGTGAGCAGGCCCAGCTTGTCCTTGCGGGCCAGCAGGTCGGCCCCCCACACCACCAGGGCGAGCTTGGCTAGCTCCGACGGCTGGACCTGCTGTCCGCCGATGGCGATCCAGCGCGCCGCGCCGTTCTCCGAGACGCCGACTCCCCGGATCAGCGTCAGGCTGAGCCCGACGACCGAGAGTGCGAGCAGCGGGTAGGCGAAGGCCCGGAACAGCCTGGGTGACGAGCGCGCGGCCACCCACAGCAGCGGCAGGCCGACCGCCGCGCCGCGCAGTTGCTTCTTGAAGTCGGAGTAGGGGGACAGCCCATGGCTCAGGTCGGCTACGGACGCGGTGGACTGCACCATCACCAGGCCGAGCCCGAGCAGCAGGACGGTGATGCCGAGGACCAGGTAGTAGGAGGTAAGCGGGCGGTCCAGGAGCGCGCGCCAGGAACCGATCCTGTCCCGCGCGGCACCAAGGCTCGGCAGGCCCAGCCGGTTACGCCCCGGTGACTCCAGGCTCGGCAGACCGGGGTTGTCCTGGTAGAGCATGGTCCAAGTCTGTTAGCTGGCCAGCATCAAAACAGGGACATCCGAGGCGTGTCGCCCGTGATTTCCGCGCGGACCGCTCTCCTGGACGGCTAGCTGCGGGTCCAGGTGCGACCGCCGTCCGCGGTGCGCCAGGTGGCGTTGCCGATGACGAGCCAACCGTGGTTCGCGTCGCTGAAGCCGAGCAGGGTCCCGTTCGGCGAGTTCGCGGAAATCCCGATCCGGACGCTGTAGCGCTGCCAGGTCCTCCCGCCGTCGGTCGTCTGGGCCAGGGACAGGACGGCCAGGGCCGAGGTCTTGTAGTTGAGGGCCCAGGCAAACCCGGTTCCCGGGCTGATCAGCTGTAGGTAACCCGCCGGGGTCGCGGCGGGCAGCAGCCGTATCGGCCCGCCGTCGGTCGCCGCGACGCGCTGGGCGAAGCTGGGGGCGGTCGCGATGTCCAGCCAGCCAGACCACCGGGCTGAGCCGGTGGGCCCGGAACCGCCGTACGGCGCGTAGCTGACCTGGCCCTCCAGGGTGTCCTGGCCGAGCGGCAGCAGGGCGCCGCGGGTCCAGTTCAGACCGTAGTTGCTCGTGGTCCAGATCCGGACCGGCGGCTGGCCGCCGTTGCCGGGTTCCCAGGGGGTGCCCCCGCTCACGGTCAGCAGGAGGCCGTTTCCGCTGGCGGTCATCCACGGCCCGTCGATGGCGGTGTTACCGCCGGGCAGGGGGCCGTAGGGCTCCCAGATCGAGCCGCCGTCCGTGGTGTCGAAGAGCTGCCAGGGCGCGGCGGCGTCCGGCGAGTACGAGGCGGCGACGCCGTCGTCGGCCGACCAGAAATCCAGCCGGGTCACCACGCCGGGCAGGTGGGAGATCTCGTTCCAGCTGCGCCCGCCGTTGTCCGAGCGCAAGATGGCGCCGGCGTCAGCCTGGTCCTGGGCGGCCAGGGCGATGGCCGGGCTCAGGGGGTCGACCTGCCCGGCGGGCGCGGGGGCGGGGAGCACCTGGGCCCAGTCGTGCCCCCCGTCGCTGGTTCGGGACAGGACACCCTGGTCGCTGAGCGCGTAGGCGACATCCTGGCCGACCGTGTCCAGCGCGGTGATCTGGGTCAGCTGCCACGGCGGCAGTTGCACCCAGCCGGACGGGCCGTACTGGTACGCCAGGCCGTACGGCGGGGCGCAGGCGGCACCGTTCCGGCCGGTCGCGGCCAAGGCGGTGCCGTCCGGCGCGGCAGAGAACACGATGCTGTCGCCCGCGCACTGGTCCGGGTAGGCGTCGGCCAGGGCGGCCGCGCTCCAGGTCCGGCCGCCGTTACCGCTGTGCAGCAGTTCGGCCGCGGTGCAGCCGTGCATGGCGCAGCTGAGCTGGTCGAACACGGTGGCCCAGGCCAGCCCTGAGGGAGTGGCAGCCAGGGTGACCTGCACCTCAGGCGACAGCACGCCAAGGTGGCTGAGCTGGCCCAGCAGGTGCCAGGTGTGCCCGCCGTCGGTGCTGGTGACGAACTTGATGTCGGACGGGCTCGCCCCGTTATAACCGAAGGAGCTGGGGAATACCTCGGCCGCCCAGAGCTGCCCGGTGGCGCTCGCGGTGGCGAACTCCGGCCCGGCTCCGCTCAACACCGACGTCCAGTGCGCGCCGCCGTCGCGGCTGACCAGCACCTGGCCAGGGCAGTGCATGAGGGAGAGGTCGGCCAGGCAGCGGTCCGACGTGGCCACGCCCAGGGCGGGAGAGAAGAACTGGACCTGGTTCACGGCCTTCGGCAGCGTGGCGATCATGCGCCAGTGCCGGCCGCCGTCGGTGGTGGCCAGGAGTTCGCGCCCGCACGCCGCCTTGGCCGAGCAGGCGAGCAGCGCCCAGGCGTGCGCGAGGTCGGTGGCGGTGATGGCCAGCGGGTTTCCCGCGCCCTGCCACTGCACCTGCCAGGTTGAGCCTGCGGTACCGGTACGCCAGATCTGCGCCAGGGCCGGGTCGGCCGGGGTCTGGGCGAGCACCCAGCCCGCCTGGGCGGTGGGGAAGGCCAGCGCGGTGAATGAGGGCGCAGAGCTGGCCGAGATCGTCCCGCTGCCCGGTGCCGTCGCCGACCCAGCCGACACGTGCGGTCCGGCTGGCGCGGCAGGCGTGCGCGGCCCGGCTGAGGCGGCCGGTGTGGCGCAGGAGGTCAGGAGCAGGGCGCAGGCCCCGGCCGCCAAGGCCGGAGCCAATCCGGAGCGTCGCGGCATCTGCCACCTCCAGGTAGGACGTTCTGCTCGCAAACCTGTACTACGCCTACCTAGACGCCGACGGTTCCCCTGTCGTTGGGCCGTTTTGCTCCGCGTCGGGGCCGGCTGGGGGCGGTGCGACTGATCTGGCATCATGTGAACCGATGAGCAGGTCAGATTCTTCGCGATTTCCCGTGACGGTGACGAGGCTTCCCGTCACGCGCTGCGAGCTATGCGGGCGTACGCTGGCCTACCGGCCTGGCCAGGCGAGCGCTGTGCTGACGGAGCACTACCACCGCAAGCACCCGGAGGCCATCATCAACGCGGCCGAGGGCACCCGCTGAGCGCACCCGGCAGGGTTTCGGGGGTATCACCGCGACAGCGCGAAAGGTACGCTGCGGTTTACCTGCTGCGGATGTGAACCATGACCACGGGTATCGCGGCGCTGATCGTCTGGTTGTTCACCGCGAGCATCGGCGCCTACATGCTGCGGACCTGGATCGCGCGAGGCGGTCTACGCCGGCAGCGGACGACCGGCGTGGGGGCGCCGCCTAGCCTGGTGTTCAGTCATCCGTGCGCCGCCTTGTCCGGGCTGGCGATCTGGATCGCTTACCTGGCCAGCGGTGTGGACACGCTGGCCTGGCTCGGTGTCCTGTTGATCGCGACCGCTATCACCCTGGGCATCTGCATGGTCACCCTGTGGACTCCCTACCCGGTCAGGCCCGATGTCGCGCGCCCTGCCGAGGAGGTGCGGCACGCTGGGCCCGGGCAGCACCCCGACCCGTTCACGGTCACCGACGAGATGATCGCCAGCCTGCTCGCCAGGCCTGATCAGGCCAGGCGGCGGCGCAGGCTGGAACTGGTCCCGCTGGTCCCCGTCGTCCACGGGTTCGCCGCGCTGGCCACGTTCGTCCTGGCCGTGATGTCCGCCATCAGCGCGCGGTTAGGGCCGCCCCGATTGGGCGGTTGAGCCACTCGTCAGGCAGGCTGGAGTCATGGCAGAGAAGCTGACGATGATGGCCGTCCACGCGCATCCCGACGATGAGGCGTCGAGCACTGGCGGCGTGCTGGCCGCCTACTCCGCTCAGGGCATCCGGACGGTGGTCGTGACCTGCACCAACGGCGAATTCGGGGATGGCGCAGCCGGCGTCAAGCCGGGGCAGGACGGGCACGACGAGCAGGCGGTGGCCAAGCAGCGCCTGGCTGAGCTGCGCGAGTCCTGCGCCATCCTGGGCGTCACGGACCTGGAACTGCTCGGCTACCACGACTCCGGCATGCCGGAATGGGAGTACAAGGACCGGCCCGACGCGTTCTGCAACATCCCGCGGGCGCAGGTGGTGGCGAGGCTGACGGGCCTGATCGAGAAGTACCGCCCGCAGGTCCTGATCACCTACGACGACCGGGGCCTGTACCAGCATCCCGACCACGTCCAGGCGAGCGTGTGCGCCCAGGCGGCGTTCGCCGAGTCCGGTATCCCGGCCAAGCTCTACCTCAGCGCCATCCGGGGCAGCGACTGGCGCAAGATAAACGATGCGCTGCGCGAGGCTGGAGTAGAGGTGCCCGAATGGGAGGAATCCCCCGAGGCGCTGCAGCAGGCGATCGAGGCCGAGCGGCGCATCACCACCACCGTCGACATCCGTGCGGTACTCGACCGCAAGCGCGACGCGCTGTTCGCGCACGGCAGCCAGATCGGCGAAGCCTCCTGGTTCAGCAAGATCCCGGCGGACGTCGCGCAAGAGGCCTTCGGCCGCGAGCACTTCATCAGGGCCGGCGACACCACCGGGGCGCCGCTGCCCGAGGACGACCTGTTCGCCGGGCTGCGCCCCGCGCCCGGTCAAGCGGATCAGCCGGGCCTGGACGCCGCGCGATGAGTGCCGGGCCCTACGCGGACGCGGCGGGCCTGGTCGAGCGCTCCGCCGCCGCCTACGCCGCCGCGGTCCCTGAGCGGCCCGAGGACGACGGGTACTTCGGGCCTGCGAGCGTGACCTGGCGGGTCAGCGGTGACCTGTCCGCGCCGGTCGCGGGGCTGCGCTCGCTGCTGATGCAGGCCCTGCACCCGCTCGCGATGGCCGGCGTCGACCAGCACAGCGACTGGCGCCGCGATCCGGTCGGCCGACTGGCCGCCACCTCGGCGTACACGGCCACCGTCACGTACGGCGACCGGGCCGGCGCCGACCGGGCCGCCCGGCGAGTGCGGGCGATCCACGAGCGCGTCCGCGGCGTGGACTCGGTCACCGGCCTGCCGTACGCCGCCGGAGACCCTGCGCTGCTGCTGTGGGTGCACGCGGCCCTGGTGGACTCGGCCCTGGCCGTCATCGACCTGTTCGGCACGCCGGTCGGGGAGGCGGACGCCGACCGGTACGTCGCCGAGATGGCCGTGGCGGCCACGCTGCTCGGGGTCCCGGACGAGATGGTCCCTTTGACGGTGGGCGACCTCGCGCGGTACATCACGGACACGCGCCCCGAGCTGGCCTGCACGCCGGCCGCGGCGGAATCGATGAGCTACCTGCTTGACCCGCCCGGCCTGGACGAGGAGATCGCCGACCTCTGGCAGGACATCAGGGACGCGGCGGTCGCCGCCCTGCCCGGCTGGGCGCGGGACATGTACGGCTACCCCGCGCCGCCGACCCTGACCCCGCTGACGCCCGCCCGGCGGACGGAGATCCGCCAGACCCTCGGCGTGCTCGACGCCGTCTTCCTCGCCGAGCCCGGGGTGCTCGAGGCCCGGCAGCGGCTCACCGCGCGGATGCGCGGGTGAGCAACGGGAACCCACGGGTGAGCGGCCGGGCCAGGAAGGTGGCCGTGGCGGTGGCCAGCACGGCCCTCGCGGCCGCGGGGGTTCTGGGGGCCCTGGGGGCCCTGCGGCGCACGGGCCGGCTCCGGGCGGGACGCCCCGTGACGGCGCTAGGGCGACGGGTCGGACGCCTGCGGGTCGAGGGTGGCATGGCAGCGCTGGGGCGACGGGCCGGGCGGCTGCGGGTCGAGGGCGGGATAGCGGCGCTAGGGCGGCAGACCGGGCGGCTGCGGGTCGAGGGTGGCGTGGCGGCGCTGGAGCGGCAGACCAGGCGCCTGCGGGTTGAGCGGGGGATGGCGGCGCTGGGGCTGGCCGCGCGCGGAGGCGTGCGATACGCCAGCAACGCGCCGCGGCTGTTCGCCGCCGCGGGTGAGCACCGGGAGCAGCTGCGGCACGACCTGGCGCTGCAGACCGCGGAGGACGTCACGGCCACCCTCGGCACGATGAAGGGCGTGCTGATGAAGCTCGGGCAGATGGCCAGCTACGTCAACGACGGCCTGTCGCCCGCGGCCCGCCGGACGCTGAGCAGGCTCCAGGACAGCGTCCCGCCGATGAGCCCGGCGCTGGCCGCGCAGGTGGTCACGGAAGAGCTGGGCCTGCCGCCCGAGCGGGCCTTCGCCACGTGGGATCCCGAACCTATCGCCGCCGCCTCGATCGGGCAGGTGCACCGGGCGATCACGCACGACGGGCGCGCCGTCGCGGTCAAGGTCCAGTACCCGGGGATCGCCGAGACCATCGAGGCCGACCTCGGCAACGTCGCCCTGCTGCGCCGGATGCTCAAGATCAGCGTCCCGAGCCAGGACGTCGACGGGCTCCTCGCGGAGCTGAGGGAACGCGTCACCGAGGAGCTCGACTACCGCAAGGAAGCCCGCAACCAGCAGATGTTCGCCGACTACTACCGCGGCCACCCCACGATCGTGGTGCCCGAGATCATCGGGGAGCTGTCCACGCGCCGGGTCGTGACCAGCGAGCTGGCCGAGGGCGCCAGGTACGCCGAGCTGGCCGACTGGTCGCAGGCCGAGCGCGACCTGGCCGCGGAGACGATCTACCGCTTCGTGTTCCGCAGCCTGTACGAGGCGCACGCGTTCAACGGCGATCCCCATCCGGGTAACTACCTGTTCCACGGCGGCGGCCGGGTCACCTTCCTCGACTTCGGGCTGGTCAAGTACTTCACCGATGATGAGATGCGCCCGCTGGCCGCGATGGTCAAGCACCTGTGCCTCGACAACGACCCCGAGGCCTTCAGGCGGGCGATGGAGGAAGCGGGGTTCCTGATCAAGGACGCGCCGCTGCCCACGGAGTTGATCGTCGAGCACATGGCCGTGTTCTACGACACCGTCCGGGTCCGCGGGCCGGTGACCATGACCGGGGACTACGCCGCCGCGGTGACCCGGCGCTTCTTCGACTTCCGCAGCCCGCTGGCCGCATACGTGGCGATCCCCCGTTCCTACGTGATCCTCCAGCGGATCAACCTGGGCCTGTTCGCCCTGCTCGGCGACCTGTCGGCGACCGCGGACTGGCGCCGCATCGCGGAGGAGATCTGGCCGTTCTTCCAGGGCCCGCCGAGTACGCCGATGGGCGAGGCCGAGGCTACTTGGAAGTCGGGGAGGTCGGGTCGGAGCCTGCCCGCCCCTACATGAGACCCGACCCGTGACAGCCTGGCGGGCCTGCTCATTGATCGGAAGGCTGACCAGCGGTTTCGCAGTTCTCGGCGGCCGGCAAGATGACCTACGTTTGGACTTTGATCAGCTTCCCATCAGGTCCCATGCGGTAAGAGGTGCGCCTGTGGGTCCGCATGAACTCGGCGAGCATTTCCTCGGTAATGGGGTTCGCGGGCGGAACCTGAAAACCCGCGAGCTTGACCGATTCCGCGTCGATATCCGCAGGCTGTCGCCGTCCCGCGATGACGAAGCCGAAAAGCGCGCGCAGGGCCACATCGTTGCCGAGTTCGAGCGGGTGGAAGGGAAGCGGGTACCGGCCGTCGACTGGATGCTCACCCGCCCAGTAGGGTGCCTCGAACGGCAGCGGATCCCCGATGTTCTCGGCGATCCCGGTATCTGGCGACAAGTACAGCGAGCGGCCCAGGCTGCCGTTCTCCCAGATGGCATACGCGAACGTGTCAGTGACGCTATGCATCGCGTGGAGGATGACGCGTCGGCCGGCGGCGGCATCGAGGTACCGAGCCGGGAACTCGGACGGCAGGTAGTCCATGACGTCCTGGTCGCACAGGACGTCAATGCCCGGGAAACTACCTGCATAGACCCATCCCTCTGGCGGGTAGCAGCAATAGAACAGGTCGCCGTCGTGCGATGAGGCTGTCCCCTCCCATCCCGGATGAGTCGCCGCAACGAGCGCGCGGGTGGCCGACGGATCGAATTCACGGGCCTGGCGGAGCGACTCCACGGGATCTCCTACCGCGTAGGCCAGCAGCGCGGTCTTGACACCCAAGGCCTTCCCCTCTCGATCATCCCTCCAAGCCGAGGCAGGCTGACACTATCCATCCTGGTCCATCCCCGGCCGACCGCGAAACGGTCTTCCGGCTCGGCCGGCGAACCCCGCCAGGCACCGCTCGCAACCGTCATACTCGCTGGCCAGCATGTCCTCTGTCGTACTCGGGGGAAAGCTGAAGGAAAGCGTGCTCGCCCTCACCTGAGATCATGTGATCGTGGCAGATCAGGATGACGTCCGGCGGATGGCCTTGTCGCTGCCCGAGACCGTCGAGGCGGAGGATCATCTCGGGTTCGCGGTGCGGAACAAGGCCGGGCGGAGCGGGACGAAACAGTTCGCCTGGGCCTGGAACGAGCGGGTGACGCCGGGCCGACCGCGCGTCCCCCGGCCTGACGTGCTCGCCGTCCGGGTGGCGGGGCAGGCCGAGAAGGAGATGCTGCTGGCTGCCGACGCGGGCAAGTTCTTCACCGAGCCGCACTACAACGGGTTTCCCGCGGTACTGGTCCGGCTGGCCGCCGTCGGCGAGGACGAGCTTCGGGAGCTCATCATCGACGCCTGGCGGTGCCAGGCGCCCCGCCACCTGGTCCGCGACTCGGGCCTGTGAGGTGACCAGGCAGAACCGGGTCACCCCGTACGGTGCGCTGATCGCGGTCCCCGATCGCGGCATGTTCTGGGGTAACCGGGGCGTGTTGCACGACCCGGAGGGCAGGCTGGTCCGCTACTCGCGCGGCCGGGCCTGGGTGATCTGCGTGCTCGAATTCAAGGGCAGGCGACGCCAGCAGTGGGCGCCCGGCCGGCTCACCGAGCTGTTCTTCCTCGACGAGGCGACCGGGCTGGCCGCCGGGCACCGGCCATGCGGTGAGTGCAGGTACCGGGACTACCAGGCGTTCAAGGACGCATGGGCTGCGGCTCACGGCGGGGAGCGGCCCGGCGTGCAGGCGATCGACGCGCGGCTGCACGCCGACCGGCTGACCGGACCAGGGGTTCGGCGCACGTACCAGGCACGGCTGGACGGGCTCCCCGATGGCACGATGGTCGAGCATCAGGACGCGCCGTTCCTCGTCCGCGGCGGCGCGCTGCTGGCCTGGACCCCGGGCGGCTACCTGGCCCAGCAGGCGCCAGCGCCTGCACCTGCCCCTTCGGGCGAGGTGACGGTGATAACCCCGCGAGCCACCGTGGCCGTACTGGCGGCGGGCTACCGTCCGGTCATCCACCCCTCCGCGGCAGCCGGCTAGGGGCCGAGCCAGCCGGGTACGTCGAGCCGGAACGCCTGGTCCGACGCCATGGCGCGCAGGTCGGCCTCCAGCGCGGCGAGCCGCCCGGCGCCCAGCTCCGCGTCCCACCGGGACCGGATGTCCTCGAAGATCAGCGCGGAGGCGCCCAGCGCGTCGAGGCCGCGCGGGGTGATCCGGACGAGCTTGCGCCGCCGGTCCGAGCCGTCGCTGTCGCGGTACACGTAGCCGAGGGTCTCGAGCCGCTCGATCGTCTTGCCCGCGGCCTGCTTGGAGACGCCCAGGCGCCTGCCGGTCTCGGCGGCGGTGGCGCCGGCGGGGCCGATCGCCTGCAAGGCGAAGCCGTGCGCCGGGCGGAGGTCCGGGTGACCGCGCCGGGCCAGCTCGGCGTGCAGTTCCTCGATGATCGACCGGAACCCGCCGAAAATGAGCAGCGGCAGCTCGAACCCGTAGGTACGCGCCTCGTCGTTTGACACGATCGACAACCTCGTTTACCGTTTTAGACAACCTAGTTGTCCATACTAACGGGGAAGGGGTCACCAGTGGTGACGTCTGAAGAAGCACGAGCGGTGGCGCCAGAAGAAGTACGAGCGGTGGCGTCCGAAGACGCACCAGTAGAGGCCTCTGAAAGAGCGCGAGCGGTGGCGCCGGAGGGGGCACAAGCGGTGACGACCGAAGGGGCACCAGAGGTGGCGTCGGAAGAGGAAGGGCTGTCCATGAGCGAGAACACGGTCGCGTTCACTGATCACACCGTCGAGTCCGCGCCGGCGGGGGCGCGCAGGTTCATGGCGGCGACCCAGGATCACCTCGGGTACCTGCCCGCCGCGGTGGCCCGGATGGCGGCCTCCCCCCACCTGCTCGACGGCTTCGGCAGGCTCACGGCGATCTTCGAGGGATCCACGCTGGACCCGGTGGCCCGCGAGGTCGTGGTGATGACGATCGCCACCAGGAACGGCTGTCACGTCTGCGTGGCCATGCACACCGCGGCGCTGACCAGGCTGGGCGCGGACGCGCAGCTTATCGCCGCGCTGCGCAACGCCGCGCCGCTCGGCGAGGAGCGCCTGGACGCCCTGCGGGTGTTCACCCTGCGCCTGCTCGACACGGCGGGCGAGGTCGGCGATCAGGCGCTGCAGGCCTTCCTGGCCAGCGGCTACACCAGGCAGAACGCGCTCGAGGTGGTCCTCGGGATCGGCACCTATACGATGTCGACCCTGGCCAACCGGCTCACCGGCGCGCCCATCGACGACTCGCTGCGCGGCTTCGCCTGGTCGGCGTAGGGGTCGGTAGTAGGCTGCGGGGTGCCAGATCGCAGCGTTCACGGGAGGCGACGATGCCGATTTTCCCCAGCAAGTCGGACGGCACCCCCGGGGGGTGGGAGCCCCCGGCCGCTGGTGGCCGGCTGGCCAAGACGGCCGGCGCCGACGAGGCCGGCGTGTTCACCTCGGACCTGTCGGTATCGGAGTACGTGCTGCTCGGAGAGGCGGGGTTCGAGCCGCTGGGGTTCGTGATCGGCTCGTCGATCTACCACGTCGGGCTGCAGATCGGCCGCTGGAACCAGAACCAGGAGCTGACGGTCCTGACCCAGGCCATGTACAACGCCAGGGAGCTGGCCATGGCCCGGATGCGCGCCGAGGCCGACCACCTGGGAGCCGACGGGATCGTCGGGGTGGCGCTGCGGATGCAGATGTACTCCTGGGGCCAGAACTGCCTGGAGTTCGTCGCCACCGGCACCGCGGTCAAGCACCTGGCCGGGCAGGGCGCGCACCGCGCTCCCGACGGCCGGGCGTTCACCTCGGACCTGTCGGCGCAGGACTTCTTCCGGCTGCTGGCTGCCGG
>Ga0070730_10003186_pt1 | contig 14782 bp, 11 predicted proteins | sample Coa_R1_3_FD_66447 | JGI IMG/M metagenome (GOLD analysis project Ga0070730, IMG submission 66447) | Surface soil microbial communities from Centralia Pennsylvania, which are recovering from an underground coalmine fire - Coalmine... | ecosystem: Environmental > Terrestrial > Soil > Unclassified ...
CGATCGGCTCCGGACAACTCGACCTCGACGAGTTCACCTCCAAGACGCTCGACCGCGGCCACGGCCGACTCGAACGCGATGTCGACGTCCCGAGCGAGTGGGACGAGATGCAGATCGGGGCAGAGGCCGACGCGCATTCCCGACAGATCCGTCGCGAGCTCGCCTGCCAGTGCGCCAACCGCCACGTCCTCGGTGGCGGGGTCTCGAGGGTCGATGCCGGCGATCGTCTCCAGGAGCAGGGCTGCGTCGGCTGGCGTGCGTGCCATCGGTCCCGGATGGTCGAGCGAGCGCGCGAGCGGAAAGACACCGGCGGTGCTGACGCGCCCGTAGGTCGGCTTCAGGCCGACGGTGCCGCAGAAGCCGGAGGGAACCCGGATCGAGCCGCCCGTGTCGCTGCCCAGCGCAAGCGGCACGAGCTGGGCGGCCAGCGCAACGGCCGAGCCGCCGCTGGAGCCGCCGGACATGAGCTGCTGGTTCCAGGGATTCCGACTCGAGCCCATCAGGAAGTTGACGGAAGTGATCCCCCACGCGAATTCGTGCGTCTGTGTCTTGCCGATCAGGATCGCGCCCGCCGAGCGTGCCCTTCGGACGGCCTCAGCATCGACTGCCGGCACATTGTCAGCGAACATCGGCGATCCATACGTCGTCTGCACGCCCTCCGAGTCGAACAGATCCTTGACAGCGAAAGGGATTCCAGCAAGCGGCCCGCCGGGCTCGTTGCGCGCGTACTCCTGCTCGGCGGCCCTTGCTTCATCCCAGGCCCGGTCGAGGCAGAGCGACGTGAACGCCCCCAGCCACGGATTGAGCTCCTCGATCCGGCCGGCGAGTGCTTCGACAACCTCAACCGGTGAGAACCGGCGTTCCCGGTAACCCTCGAGTAGCCCTCGTGCCGACTGACGTGCGAGCTCCGCCACCGCTTGATTATCACGCTTAGGTGGTGCAGGGTTTTCCGTGCAATGTGGAAAGGGAGCTACCAGTGCGCCGTCACCCTGTCGGTCGATTTCGACGCCGAGACGCTCTGGAGCGGCACCTTCAGGCTGACGACCCCGAGCCCGCTGTCACGGGGCGACTACGACGTCCGAGCCGCGCTGCCGCGCATCCATGCACTTCTCGATACGCACGAGATCCCGGCGACTTTCATGGTGCCGGCGCAGGTCGCCGACGAACATCCCGACGCCTGCGCCGAGATCGCGGCGCGCGGCCGTCACGAGGTCGGCTACCACGGCTACTACCACGAGAGCGTGCTCGAGTTGCCGATAGCGGAAGAGCGCGAGCTGATGAAGCGGGGCATCGCCCGGATCGAGGAAACGTTCGACAGCACACCGCGAGGCAACCGTTCACCACCGTTCGCGCTCGGCCCCAACACCGCCGATCTGCTGGAGGAGTTCGGGTTCGTCTACGACTCGAGCCTGTTCGGTCACGACGAGCCCTACCGGCCCCGCGTGCCGATCACGGACGGGCACCTGCGCAACTTCGTCGAGTTGCCCGTCAGCTGGGAACTCGACGACGCGCCCTACTTCCTGTTCAGCTTCTTCCCCTACATGTCAGGGCTCGCCACGCCAGCACAGGTGCTAGAGATCTGGAAAGCGGAGTTCGACGGCTCCTACCGCGTCGGAGGCTGTTTCCTGCTTGTGGTGCACCCATTCTGCATCGGCCGCCACCCGCGCATCGCCATGGTCAACGAGCTGCTCAGCTACATCAAGAGCTTTCCAAACGTGTGGTTCGGCACCCACCTCGACGTCGCCGGGGAGTGGCGGCGCAGCCAAGTCGAGCAAGGCACTTGGGACGAACCGGCCGTCACCGCGCTGACCTGAGCCGCCGAGGCTGATGGCGTTCCGCTTCGCGTACGGGCGGCCGCCTGCCGTCGCCGCGGAAGGCATGGTTGCCACAAGCCAGCCGCTGGCCACGCGGGCGGGGCTGCGGATGCTCGAGCAGGGCGGCAACGCGGCCGACGCGGCGCTCGCAGCCGCTGCCGTGCTCTGCGTGACCGAGCCAATGTCTACCGGCATAGGCGGCGACGCTTTCGCCATCGTCTCAGCCGGAGACGCGGTCGAGGGTCTCGATGCTGCCGGCCCCGCGCCCCGACGGGCCGATCCGGTTGCTCCGGTTGAGGAGCGTGGTCCGCGCTCAGTCACCGTCCCAGGGGCCGTGGCCGGATGGGTCGCACTCGCCGCCCGGCACGGGCGCCTCGGCCTCGACGCCTGCCTCGCGGACGCGATCGATATCGCGGAGTGCGGATTCGCCGTCGCCGCACGGGCGGCCTCCGCCTGGGCAGCACTCGAGCGCGACGACCTCGCCGGCTTCGAGGCCCGTTGGGTCGAGCCACTCCGCATCGGTTACCGCGGCTATGAGGTGCTCGAGCTGCCGCCGCCGACGCAAGGCGTAGCAGCGCTCGAGGGGCTTGGCCTTCTGGAAGGCATGAAGTCCGATCTGCCTAGCCAAATCGACTGCGTCCGGCTTGCGCTCGAGGACGCTTGTGCGCGCGTCCGTGACGGTGCCGACGTCAGCGACCTGCTCGCCCACGACTTCCTTGAACAGCGAAGACCACAGCCTGGGGCCGCAGTGTCGGGACCGGCGGGCGGAACCGTCTACCTCTGCGCCGTCGATCGCGACCGGATGGCGGTCTCGTTCATTCAGAGCCTGTTCGGCAGCTTCGGATCGGGGCTGGTCGCGCCCGGCACCGGTGTCGTGCTCCAGAACCGCGGCGGCTGTTTCGCCGTTCAGGGCAAGGTCGTGCCGGGCAAGCGGCCGTACCACACGATCATCCCCGGGCTGCTTCGGCGCAACGGTGACCTCGTCGGCCCATTCGGTGTGATGGGAGGGTTCATCCAGGCCCAGGCGCATGTCCAGCTCGTCTCGGCACTCGTCGATGACGGGCTCGACCCGCAGGCGGCGCTTGACCGGCCCCGTTTCTGGATCGACGGTGAGCTCGTCCGACTTGAGGAGGGCCTGTGGCGACGCGCACAAGAGCTCGAGCGGATCGGCTACCAAGTCACACGCGACGGCGACACGTTCGGCTTCGGCGGCGGGCAGGCGATCATCGTCGACGGCGAAGCGCTGCTCGGCGGCTCCGACCCGCGTAAAGACGGCTACGCTGCCGGCCTCTGAGCGAGGCCAACGTGACAACCGAAGGGACACTCTCTGCGCTCTTCACCAGTGGAGTGGAGAAGGAGAGCGTCGCTCTGGTCTCGCCTGAAGACGGACAGGCGATCACGTTCGCTGCGTTAGAGCGGAGCGTGCTTCAGCTCGCCGGGCGGCTCTCCGTGGTCGGGGTCGAGCGCGGCGACCGGGTCGCTGTTGTGCTGCCGAACGGGCCTGAGTTCGTCCAGATCCTGCTTGCGATCACGACGCTGGGAGCTGCCGCGGCACCGCTCAACCCGGCATATACGGCCGACGAGTACTCCTTCTATCTCCGCGATTTACAGCCGCGGTTGTTGCTTGTCTCAGCGGGTGAGCTGCAGGTAGCCAGGCAGGCGGCCGGACCCGAGGTCGCGATCGTAGACGTCGTCGTCTCCGAGCAACAGTCGCCCGGTCTGGCGATCGACGGACATGAGGTCGAGCAGGAGCAGACGTTCGACGTTGGCGTCGCCGGCGACATTGCGCTGCTTCTTCATACGAGTGGTACGACGAGCCGGCCGAAGCAGGTGCCGCTGCTGCAGCGCAACCTGATGGCCTCGGCGCGAACGATCGCTGCCCACTACGCGCTCGGCCCGGCGGACGTCTCGTATGTGGCGATGCCCCTGTTCCATGTGCACGGGTTGGTGGCCTCAGTGTTCGGAGCGTTCGCGGCGGGCGGGTCGGCGATTGTGCCCAGACGGTTCAGTCCGCAGCGTTTCTGGGGGCAGGCGCGTATTCACGGGGTTACGTGGTTCTCCGCTGGCCCGACTCTCCATCAGATGATCCTGGATAAGCAGGCGACGGAGGTCGCGCCGCCGACGCTGCGGTTCACGCGTTCGTGTAGCTCGGCGATGTCTCCGGCTTTGATGCAGCGTCTCGAGGACGTGTATGGGGTGCCGCTGTTGGAGGCGTATGGGATGACGGAGGCGAGCCATCAGATGGCGTCGAACCCGCTGCCGCCACAGGCGCGGGTGCCCGGCACGGTGGGCGTTTCGACAGGGACGGAGATCCGTGTCGTGGACGGCGAGGGAGCAGATGTCCCGGTGGGCAGTTCGGGGGAGGTCGTGATCCGCGGTTCGGGCGTGACGCCCGGCTATCTCAACAATCCCGACGCGAACAAAGAAGCTTTCCGGGATGGCTGGTTCCGTACCGGCGACCGCGGCACGCTCGAGGACGGCTATCTGCGTTTGCAGGGCAGGATCAAGGAGATGATTCTCCGTGGCGGCGAGAACATCTCCCCGTACGAGATCGAGGGTGTTCTGCTCACCCATTCTGCAGTGACCGACGCGGTTTGCTTCGCAGTGACAGACGAGTTATACGGCGAGGAGGTCGAGGCGGCGGTGGTCGTCAGGGGCCCGATAGAGGAGCGAGCGTTGCGTGAATTCTGTCGGGAGCGGCTGGCGGCGTTCAAGGTGCCGAAGATAATCCGGATCGTCGAGCAGATCCCGCGCACACCGACAGGCAAGCTGCAGCGTCGCCGCGTCGCCGCGCTGCTTGACGAGGCTGACAGGTGAAGTTCGCCGTCGTCGGCGCCGGGGCAATCGGCGCCTACGTCGGCGCGGCGCTCGCCCGTGGAGGAAGCGAGGTGACGCTGATTGCTCGCGGCGCACACCTGAAGGCGATGCAGGAGCATGGTGTCCAGGTGCTCAGCCCCCGCGGCGACTTCCATGTTCATCCACCGGCGACCGACGACTTCGGTGCAGTTGCCGACGCCGATATCGCGTTCATCGGGCTCAAGGCCTACAGCCTGCCTGAGCTTGCTCCCCGCCTCGGCGAGGCGTTGACAGGTGGAACGGCGGTGATCCCGGCGCAGAACGGGATCCCCTGGTGGTACTTTCAGTCCCATCCGGGTCCGCTCGCGAACACGATGCTCGAGAGCGTCGATCCGGGCGGCGTGGTTGCGGCCTCGATCGAGCCGGAGCGCGTCGTTGGCTGTGTCGTCTACTGCTCGGCGGAGATCGTGGAACCCGGCGTGATCCGCCATGTCGAGGGAACACGTTTCGCGATCGGCGAGCCCGACGGCAGTCAGAGCGAGCGGTGCCGACTGATCTCGGAGGCGTTCATCGCCGGCGGGCTCAAATGCCCCGTCGAGCACCGGCTCCGCGACCAGATCTGGCTGAAGCTGATCGGTAACGTCGCCTTCAACCCCGTAACGGCCCTGACCCGAGCCACGCTCGGACAGCTTGGTGAGCTGCCGGAAATGGTCGAGCTGCTCCGAGCGATCTTCCAGGAATGCGCCGCCGTCGCTGCCGCGCTCGAGATCGAGCTACCCGTCTCGCTCGAACGACGACTGGAAGCAGGCGTCGCCGTCGGCGACCACAAGACGTCGATGCTCCAAGACCTCGAAGCCGGCAAACCGCTCGAGCTCGGCTGCATGAGCGGAGCCGTGATCGAACTCGCCGACAAACTCGACATCGCCGTGCCGCACACCCGGGCCGTGCACGCGTGCGTGACGCTCCTAGACCGGTGTGCGCACGTGAGGAGACATGCGCTGACCGCTTGATCTCTCCTCGTGCCAGATGCTCCCGCGTGGGGTTGAGCCTTGTGGCGGCGAAGGTCACTGCGGGTCGGGCTCTCCCGGCCGTTGCGGGATCAAGCAGAAGCCTTGCGCTTCGATGCGAAAGGTGCGGTTGAACTTACTGTAGAAGTCCTCGAGGCAGATCCAGCAGGCCAGTTCCACGATCTCGGCGTCCGCGAAGTGATGTCGGAGGCTGGCGAAGAGCCTCTCATCGACGTCTTGGTCGCTACGCGCGATCGCCTCGGCGTACGCGAGTGTCGTTCGTTCAAGCTCCGAGAAGACGTTCGCTTGCCGCCACAAGTCATTGACTGCGGCGAGCTTGCGCTGGTTGTTGTCTGATTGCAGCAGACCTGCTGCGTTCAGGTCTACTCAGAAAGGGCAGGCATTGATCTGTGCAACTCGGAGGCGGGCGAGGGAGACGAGTGCTGGCGGAAGATTGCTCGCCTCGGCCAGTGCGCTGTGAAGGCCCTGCAGCGCAGGGATGGCTTCAGGCCGGTGTGCGTAGATGCGCGTTGTGTTCAGGACTTGACCGTGTGCCGCGCGATCCGCGTCGAACAACCGCTTTTGCGCTGGGGTCGCTTCGGCGTCTTGGACTTCCGGTATACGAGGCATGGCTCTTCCTGTCTGGGGACTTCGGCGGCGCTGCCCGTCACGGGGGAGGGCATCCGTGACGGGCAGCCGCGACCGTCCTCACTGGCTTTCGGCGAGGTCTTGACGAATCTGGTTGAGAACGGTGCTTCGCCCGCTCAGGATGTGGTCACGCATCCTCGCTGAGGTCAGTTCGGGGTCGGCAGCCCGGGCAGCCTCCATGATCGCATTGTGCTCCTCGACCGATAGCTGCGTTCGGCCACTAAGCCCCCACACTGTCCGCCAAGGGAACGCTTCCCAGAGCCGCCGGATGAAGTCGATCAAGATTGGTGAGTTGGACGCCTCGTAGAGCGCTGAGTGCCACGCTCGATTGCGGTCGGAGATGACGGTGCTGTTGCGGGGCGTCGTCTGTGCGAACTGCTCGTGCCGCAGTTCGAGCTCTCTGACCTGTTCCGGTGTCATTCTTGCGACTGCGAGTTCGGCTGCCAGTGGCTCGAGCATCGATCGCAAGCGATAGACCTCGTCTATGGCTTGCTCGGAGAGCTGGGCCACGACGATCCCATGGTGCGGGCGATACTCGACGAGGCCGTCGGCTTGAAGAAGACGGAGCGCTTCCCGGATCGGTGTGGGGCTCATCCCTAGCTCGCGAGTCAGTTGGTCAACGGGCAGTCGCTGCCCGGGTTTGAGCGAGCCGTCGCGGAGCTGTTCTCGGACTTCCTGAAGAGCGATCTCAGTTTTGGTCAGATGCTTGTCCGGCGTCACGGTCAACACGCTTCAGGGTGGGCGCGAGACCGTTGGTCCGGCCAGTGGACAACCGGCAGCGCGCCGTCGATGAGCCGATGGTCGCTGTCTGTCGTCATCGTCATCTCCGGAGTGGTAGTGCTGGCTGAGGAGAGCACATTCTTTCAGACAACTGCAAACACACTACAGAAAATATGTTATATACGAGTTCTTCGTGGAGCGGCGAACACGATCGTGTGTCGATTGGGACTGGGCTCCGCTTCGCTCGCTCTTGTTCGCGCCCGGAAACCACGAGCGCAAGCTCGAGAAGGTCAACAGCTTTGGCTCGGACGCGATCGTGCTCGACCTTGAGGACGCGGTTGCGCATGACCAGAAAGACTCCGCTCGCCGGGTCGTCAAGGCCGCACTTCCGGGTTACTCCGGTCAGGCGGCTGTCCTCGTGCGCGTGAACGGCGCTGAGACCGGGCGCATGGAAGACGATCTGAGAGCTGTTGTTAGCCCAAACGTGGACGGTGTGATGATCCCAAAGGTAGATCGGCCGGAGGTGTTGATCGGCGCGGACCGTCTCTTGGGGGAGCTGGAAGATGAGCGAGCGGTCGAGCCCGGCCAGGTACGGATCTTGGCCTTGATCGAAACCGCACTCGGCGTCGCCCGGTGCGAGGAGATCGCCTGCTCCGCCCCCTCGCGGGTGGTCACGCTCGTCTTTGGCCTGGTGGATTTCGCGAACGACGTCGGCTTCGACCTGACTGAAGACGCGACTGAGCTTCTTTATGCGCGTTCACGAGTGGTCGTTGCCGCGCGGGCGGGTCGTCTGCGGCCGGCCCTTGATGGGCCTTACCTTGGCCTCCACGACAGCGAAGGTCTCGTCGCCGACAGCCGTCGGTCGCGGCAACTCGGCTTTCAGGGGCGAGTGGTCGTCTACCCGCCTCAGGTCGAGCCAGTCCAACGGGCCTACGCTGAGCTCGACGAAGCCGCAGTCGAGCGTAACCGGCAGATCGTTGAAGCATTCGAACAGGCCGAGGCTGCAGGTTCGGCCTCGATTCAGGTCGGGGGGCTCTTCGTCGACTACCCGATCTTCGAACGTGCAAAGCACAAACTTCGTCTCTTCGAGACGCTTGCCGTGCATTCGGGGCAAAGCGCATGAGTCCAAACGATCTACCTGCCGGCTCAGGCGTCAGCAAGGCGGGGCTTGATCAAGAGGCTTTGCGCTCTCTGATCGACGATCCCCATGTCCGATTACAGACGTCTGCGACGGACATGGTCGACCCGTTCCTGGCGCGAATCGAGACCTGGCAGCCACTGGTGAACGCGTTTGTCACGCTCACGGCCGACCGCGCTCGCGCAGACGCGACGCGCGTCGATAACGCTCGGGCCGCCGGCCATCCGCTCAAACCACTGGACGGCATGGTGGTAGCCGTCAAAGACGACATTGATGTCGCAGGTGTCCGATGCACGGTGGGTACACCCTTCTATGCCGACCGAGTACCGGCAGCCGACGCGGTAGTGGCGACGCGCCTGCGAGACGCCGGCGCCGTTCTGGTTGGTAAGACGGGGCTGCACGAGTGGGCCTACGGTGCGACGAGCAACAACCCTCACTACGGAGCGATCCGCAATCCCTGGGACCTGAGCCGGAGCCCAGGTGGCTCGAGCGGTGGTTCGGCCGCAGCTGTCGCCTCCGACTTGTGCGTTGGATCGCTCGGCTCGGATGCTGGCGGCTCCGTCCGTGTTCCTGCGTCGCTGACAGGCGTGACCGGGTTTCGACCCACGCTCGGTGCTGTCAGCAGCCGTGGCAGCCATCCGATCTGCTTCTCCCTGGAGACGATCGGGCCGATCGCAAGATCGGTACGCGATGTCGCAGCGCTCTTCGCAGTCGTGTCCGGATATGACCCAGTCGATCCTCATTCCCACCAAGGGTCAGACGAGAATCCACTCGACCGACTCGACGCCGGGATTGCTGGTGCGAGGATTGGACTCCTACAGGGTTACTTCCTCGAGGGTCTTGATGGGGAGGTTGACCACGCGGTGCGGCTCGCCGCCGACGAGTTTGCTGCGCTCGGCGCGCACGTGACAGAGGTGTCATTGACGCGTGCGGCCGCTGCGTATCACGCCACCTGTGAGGTGATGATTCGCGCGGAGGCGCTTGCAATCCACGAAGAGCGTCTAGCCGCTCACCCGGAGATGTTCGGCGATGACGTGCGGCGCCGACTGGAGCTTGGCAGAGAAGTAACGGGTGTTGAGTTCGCGCGGGCGGCCGAGGCGGTCCGCTTGTGGCGGGCCGAGGTGCGGGAGCTTTTTCAACATGTCGACCTCGTGGTCTGTGCGACAGCGCCTGACCCGGCCCCCCTGATCGAGGGTGCCGAAACCATCGCGACGACGCAGCGACTCACGCGCATGGCGTTTCCCCTTAGCGCTGCCGAACTACCTGCAATCTCGCTTCCATGCGGTTTGACGAAGAGTGGGTTACCGATCGGTGTCATGGTCGCAGCCGCCCCGTGGCGTGACTCGCTGACGCTCAGGGCCGGATTCGCCTTCCAGGAACGCACCCATTGGCATCTGCAGCGACCACCAGAACCGTCGCTGGCGAAGACAAAGAACGGACAAATGGGAGCTGTGGATGCCCGCTGAGCAGCCGCCGCTTCCGCTTGAAGGGCTGAAGGTGATTGACATGGCGACCATCTTCGCCGGGCCGGTGATCGGATCCTTGATGGGCGATTACGGGGCCGACGTGATCAAGATCGAACACCCGAATGGGGACACGTTGCGAAGCATGGGCTGGAGCAAGGACGGCGTGTCGATGTGGTGGGCGCTTGTCGCCAGGAACAAGCGATGCGTCACGTTGAAGCTGTCCGAGCCGGAAGGCCAGGAAATCGCCAGGCAGCTATTGAGGGACGCTGACGTGCTGATCGAAAACTTCCGTCCCGGGACACTCGAGCGCTGGAGCCTCGCCCCTGAGCTCCTGCACGAACTAAACCCGGGCCTAGTAATTGTCCGCACAACCGGCTTCGGTCAAACCGGACCGTACAAGCAGCTGCCCGGGTTCGGAACCCTCGCAGAAGCGATCTCCGGATACGCGCATATCAACGGCTGGCCTGATGGTCCCCCGACGCTGCCGCCGTTCGCGCTGGGAGACGGCGTGGCGGCGCTTACAGGGACATTCGCGGTCATGTTCGCCCTTTGGTGGCGCGAGCACGGCGGCGACGGACGAGGGCAGGTGATCGACCTGTCACTATACGAGCCGCTGTTCTGGATCCTCGGTCCCCAGGCACTGATTTACGACCAACTCGGCGTCGTGCAAGGGAGAACCGGAAACAGCGCACCATTCACCGCTCCCCGAAACGCGTACAGGACCAGAGATGGACGATGGCTCGCGCTTTCGGCGAGCGCGCAGTCGATCGCTGAACGCGTCATGCGCATCGTCAGCAGGGATGACTTGATCGATGAACCCTGGTTCGCCGATCACACCGGCCGCGTCGCGCACGCCGACGAGCTCGACGAAATCATTCAGAACTGGATCGGCGAGCGCGACAGCACCGAAGTTCTCCGCGCCTTCGCTGACCAGGACGCGGCGATTGCGCCGATCTACTCGATCGAGGATATCGTCAGCGACGCGCAGTATCTCGCTCGCGAGACAATCACAACTGTCCATCACCCAAAACTCGGTCCGATACGGATGCAGAACGTCATTCCGCATCTGACCGAGACCCCAGGCCGCATCACGCATCCAGGGCCTGACCTAGGCGAACACAACCACGCGATCTACGTTGACGAGCTAGGGCTCGCACCGGAGTATTTGGAAGAGTTGAAAGAGCGGGGAGTTATCTGACGATGGAGCTCCGTTGGTACTCCAACGTCGACGTCTTGGCTGCTGAAGTATCGGGACGTTGTTTAGAAGGTCGACCGTCCAGCGATGGACCAGGAAGGAACGCCGGCGCCTCGTCCAACTCAGCGGAAAGGAGGGCTGATCGTTCTGAGGAGAGTTAGGGCTCAGTCTTCGCTTGCAAAACGAGAAAAGGAGCTGGAATGCGAAGGGTACGATCAGCAATGAGGACGCGAGTCCTAGTAGTGACAGGGTTTGCGGCCTTGATGGCATGCGCTGCGATCTATGGCGTCCTCAGCACGAGCGCTAGTGCAGCGCCGAAGGCGGGACCAAATCTGGCCGCTGCTGCGGCGGAGCTAAAAGCGTACTATGGTCTGCCGAAATTTAAGGCGCCCGGTCCGGCGTTCGATGCCAAGAAAATCATGAAAGGCAAGCTAATCGTCGGCATCCCCGTGATTAGCTCGAATCCTTTCACAACTGATTTCGAAGCCGCCGAGTCCCAGATCGCAAAAAAGGCTGGGTTTCGGTTTGTGAGGTGGAACAATCAGGGGACCGTCGCGGAGTGGGCGAAAGGAATCGCCTACGGAATCAGTCAACATGCAGCACTTATTGCTCTGGACGGCGCCAGTCAGCCGAGGCTGCTTGGGCCGCAAATCAAGAAGGCGCAAAAAGCAGGCGTTATCGTCATCGACACTCACGAGACGGATTCTGCACAAGGAAAATCTCCGTATGTCAACTTTACTATTCCGGCTCCGTATTCGCAGTCTGGTCGCTTGATGGCCGATTACGCGATCACTGACACGAAAGGAAAAGCGGACGCTCTGATCATCACGTCGTCGGACGTAATTGGCTCGCCGCCCTTCGTTGCGTCGATCCAGAATCAGTTCAAGAAGTACTGCCCGGCGTGCAAGTCGACGGTCGTCAACGTCCCTGTAGCAAGTTGGACTAGCGGCATCGGCCCTGCGATCACGGGAGCGTTGGCGAGAGATCCCGGACTCAATTACGTGATCCCCATTTACGACCCCGAGACTCAATATGTCGTGCCTGCGCTTCGGCAGGCTCATAAGCTCGGGACCGTTCACATCGCCACCTACGCTGGTACCCCGTTCGTCCTGACCGACATCGCCCAAGGTTCGGCGCAGATGGACGTCGCCGAGAACCTGACGTGGGTGGGTTATGCGATGCTTGACGATGAAATGCGATTGATCGGCCATCTCAAGCCGGTCTTCCCGGAGTTCATCGCGATTCGTGTGATCACTCCGGCGAATGTTGGCAAGAACCAGTCGGCGGCCGCTATTTACGGAACCGCTGTCGGAAACGGCTGGCTGAAGCTCTGGGGGCTCAGCAAGTAGGTGCAAGAGGCTCGTTGTGTGCTACGGAGGCTCCTGCCCGCGGCGACGGGCAGGGCCTCCGCGCGCATCGGAACAGTCGCTGACGACTCGGTGGCCAGGTGACGATGAGCAAGGACCAGGCTGTAGCGTTGGAGGTCCGAGAGCTGTCGAAGGTCTTCGGGGCGACCAAAGCCTTGATGAGTGCGTCCTTCAAGGTTGGAGGCTCGACGGTTCACGGACTGCTCGGAGAGAACGGATCCGGGAAGTCGACTCTGGTCAAGATCCTGTCCGGCTACCACGTGCCTGACGGCGGCGGTATCGACGTTTGGGGATCCCCGGTGAGGTTGCCGATTCGGCCGGGGGGCTACCGCGAGGTGGGCATGAGCTTCGTGCATCAGAGCCTCGGCCTCGCTCGTCCGCTCAGCGTTACCGAGAACCTGCGGATCGCCGAGGTCACGGAGCCGCGCAGGCTGAGGATCAGCTGGAGGCGCGAGCGAGCCATCGCCCGTGAAACCTTTGCCAGATACGGAGTTCAGCTCGATCCCTCTCTGCCCGTTGCAAGCCTGACCCGTAGCCAACAGGCCGTGCTTGCGATCGTGCGAGCTGTCGAGGAGCTGCGCGATGCACATGGCGAACTGCAGCGAGGACTACTCGTGCTTGATGAACCCAGCGGATCGTTCACGATTCCTGAAAAGGAATGGCTCTACCGGACGATCCGGTCATTCACAGCCCGAGGGGGAGCCGTTCTGTTTATCTCTCACGATATCGACGAGATCTTCGAAATCACCGATGAGGTGACGGTTCTCCGCGATGGGCGAGTACAGGCAACGGTGGAGACGAAGAGCGTGACTGGTACTGAGCTCGCAGAGCTGATTGTCGGGCGTCACGTCTCCCTGGGCGGTCGCCACGGTGACGAGCAGACCCGTTTCGGGGAGCTCGAAGAGGAGCAGAAACGAGTTCCAGACGCGGAGCTGATGGAAGTGTCCGGGCTCACCGGCGGATCCGTCACGGCTGTCGCTTTCGACGTGAAGGTGGGAGAGGTGCTTGGGATCACTGGCCTCGCTGGGTCGGGGTTCGAGGAGATCCTGCCGCTGATTTTTGGTGTCACACCGGTCATCGACGGCTCAATGAGGATGAATGGCCGAGAAGAGAAGCTGTCTCAGATGAGTCCCCAGCTCGCAATGCAGCTAGGCGTCGCGATGGTGCCCGGTGATCGAGAGCGTGCAGGCTGCGTCTTAGAGCTTCCTCTCAGCGACAACGTGACGCTTTGCTCTCTGAAGGACTACCGGACACCGTTCGGGCTTAATCGCAAAAGAATGTCCGCCGCAGCTTGGAGTGCTATCGAGAGCTACGGCATCCGCGCGCCCAGCGCGTCGGCCGCTGTGGGTACGTTGAGCGGGGGGAATCAGCAGAAAGTTCTGCTCGCCAAGTGGCTCGTCACCAACCCTTCGCTCCTACTCTTACAGGAGCCGACGGTAGGTCTAGATATCGGTGCGCGCCTGGACATCTTCCAGCTCATCGGCGCATACGCGGATCGTGGCGCCGGTGTTATCTGTGCAAGTTCAGACTGGGAGCAGCTCGCCACGATCTGTCATCGTGTCCTCATCTTCGCGAACGGCAAGCTGGCGAGTGCCGTGTCGGACGATCTAAGCGAGTCGACCATCGGCCACGAGTGTTACCGGGTCAGCACATTGTCTGGATCGAACATTGGACGACCGGCATGACAACTGAGACCAAAACGCCTTCAGCCCCGGAAGCTCCGACGGAAAAGCGACTCGGCCCCGTGCGAACGCACTCGGTAGGCGACATCGTTCAACGGTTTTCAGTACTCATCGCCTGGGCAATCACAGTACTGATCTTCGGCATTTTGCGCCCCAACACATTTCCAACAGTCAGTACTTTCTCGTCGATTTTTGGCTCCGACGCCGTTCTCGTGTTCTTAACCCTGGGCCTCTTGATCACGCTCCGCGCTGGTGATTACGATCTATCGGTCGCCGCGACCCTGACGCTTTCTGCAATGGTCTTGACGATTCTGAATGTCAACGACCACGTCTCAATCTGGCTCAGCATCATCGTCGCCCTCGGTACCGGCGTAGCCGTCGGCTGCGTTAACGGTCTCATTGCTGTCTACCTCGGCGTCGACTCCTTCATTGTCACGCTTGGGGTCGGTACATTTGTCTCTGGCGTTGTGCTATGGATTAGCAACGACACGACCTATAGTGGCGTCTCAAACAGCCTCGTTAATGTCGTCGTCAACGATACATTTCTGAGCATACCACTCGAGTTCTACTACGCACTCGGGCTATGCATCGTCATGTGGTACGCATTCGAATTCACCGGCATGGGGAGACGCCAACTCTTCGTCGGCAAGGGGCAAGAAGTAGCCAAGCTCAGCGGCATCCCAGTTAATCGCGTCCGCTTCTGGTCATTCGTGCTCACCGGCTTGACAAGCGCCGCTGCAGGAGTGCTCTATGCGGGAACCGCGGGCGGCGCCGACCCGAGCTCCGGCCTGACGTACTTATTGCCAGCGTTTGCAGCCGCGTTCCTCGGCTCAACGACGATCCTGCCAGGGCAATTCAATCCATTCGGCGCATTGATTGCAGCCTACTTCCTCGTGACCGGCATCACAGCTCTCGAAATTCTTGGCGCGCAGAACTATGTCACCGACCT
>Ga0070730_10003188_pt1 | contig 14780 bp, 25 predicted proteins | sample Coa_R1_3_FD_66447 | JGI IMG/M metagenome (GOLD analysis project Ga0070730, IMG submission 66447) | Surface soil microbial communities from Centralia Pennsylvania, which are recovering from an underground coalmine fire - Coalmine... | ecosystem: Environmental > Terrestrial > Soil > Unclassified ...
ATCGAGCTGGCCGTACCACGCCGCTTGATCCCGATCGCCTCTGAAGTCCCACGTCACGAAGCGTTTCCGGGACGCCTTCGCGGCGCTCCCGCCTCAGGTGCAGGCACAAGCACGCGCTGCTTACCGGTTGTTTCAGGAAAACCCCGCGCATCCAGGCCTCCAATTCAAGCAAGTGCACCCCGTCCAGCCGATCTACTCGGCCCGTGTGGGGCTGGGGTACCGTGCGGTCGCCTTGCGCGAGGGCGACGCCGTGATCTGGTTGTGGATCGGATCGCACGCAGAGTACAATGGCCTCTTGCGCCGTCTGTGACGCTGCCTAACAAGCGCCTGGAGCCGACGCGGCGTATGATCAGAGGAATGAAGACTTTGTTTTCCACGCCGCGCGGCTCAGGCGCGATTCGTTAGGCATCCAGCGCCGCTCTTGCATTTCAAGTTGCTGGTGACCAATGTGAGCGTATGGCCAAACCGAACCTTGACGAGCTCCTCAAGCTGCCGGTGACGGAACGAATCGACCTGGCGATGGCCCTGTGGGATAGCATCGCCGAGCCGGACTTGCAGGCGAACTTGCCGCTGACGCCGGAGCAGGAGGCCGAACTCGATCGACGTTTGGAGGAGCATCGCCGCAATCCGGGAAGCGCGATTCCTTGGGAAGAGGTTCAGCGCCGACTTCGTGATCGCGCGTGACCCCGGGCGTCACCTGGCGCCCACAGGCCGTTGATGAACTCGTCGCCGCCGTCCGTTGGTATGATGAGCAACGCCCGGGATTGGGTGACGCTTTCGCAGACGCCTGTCGGGCGGCGGTGGATCTTGTCGCGTCGCGCCCCCTCCTCTTTGCCACTATTCACGGTCCCATTCGACGTGTCCTCCTTCGCCGGTTCCCGTATGCGGTCTTCTACCTCGCTGAGGAGCGAGGGACTGTGGTACTGGGCGTGATGCACGAACGCCGAGATCCGAAGGCATGGCGTTCGCGTCGCTGATGCCTAACAGGCGCCTGGAGCCGACGCGGCGCGAGAGGATAGCAATGGGACATTCTTCAACAGCGCCGCGCGGCTTACGCGCGATTCGTTAGGCAGTGCGCGGAGCAGGGTGGCCCTTAGATTCCTCCGATGCTCCGCTTCACCTGGGACCAAGCGAAAGCGCTCAGCAATCTCCGCAAGCATGGCGTCGACTTTCTCGAGGCCGCCACGGCGTTCGGGGATCCCCACTCCATCAGCATCCCTGATCCCGATCACTCTACGCACGGCGAGGAACGGTGGCTCCTCCTAGGGCACAGCCAGCAGGGGCGCCTCCTCGTTATTGCGCATACTGAACAGGGTGACGAGATTCGACTCATCACAGCCCGACTGGCCACTCGGCCCGAACGCGAGACCTATGAAGAAGAACACTAAGCCTGCGGACGATGACATCCGGCCCGAGTACGATTTCTCGAAGGGCGTCAGGAACAAGTACGCGGTACGATACCGGGAAGGCACCAACATTGTGGTGCTGGACCCTGACGTCGCGGCGAAGTTCAAGGACTCCGAGTCCGTGAACGCGGCGCTCCGCTCCCTCCTTGTACGGGAACCCCGCCGCTAGGCGCACTGCCTTACAAGCGCCTGGAGCCGCCGCGACGCGAGAGGATAAACATGGGACGTTGTTCTTCAGCGCCGCGCGGCTCAAGCGCGGTTCGTTAGACGGCGGCTGAGTGCTCACGGGACTCGTCGTCCTCGTGTTGGGCAAGATTGTCTGGGTCGCGCTTCTCGGTACCGGAGCATATCTCGGCTTTCGTTACGTTCGCGCTCAGGAACGCCGGGGGAATGCGGCCGAGCTGGAAGACCTGCGGAGCGAGGTCCGTCAGCTCCAGCAGACGGTCGAGGGGCTCCGTGGTGATCTGGATCGGGTTCAAGAGGGGCAGGATTTCACGGCGCGGCTGCTTTCGGAGCGCTCTTCAAAGCGGGAGTGAGCGCGGCCGCCGTCTAACAAGCGCCTGGAGCCGACGCGGCGTATGATCAAGGAATGAAGACTTTATTCTCCACGCCGCGCGGCCCAGGCGCGATTCGTTAGGCGGCCGGGAGATGCCCACCACACTGCTCGCCCTGCTACTCCTACAGGGAGCGGCTCCCCTCCGGGAAGCGCCACCCCGGCTGCTGTACATCTACCGCGATTCGCTGAAGGCAGGTGTGGACTCAGCCTATCGTGCGATTGAGAGTGATGGCGCCCAAGTGTGCGCCGACAACAAGTGTCCGAACCCCTACTTCAGTATTGAATCCCTCACCGGTCCACACGAGGTCTGGTGGGTTAATGCGTTCGCGACTGACGCCGAGACCACACGGGTGGCGCGGGCGTACGCGTCCAATCGCTCCGTGACTGAAGCGTTAGCCGCGATTGCCGACCGCAAGAAGACCCTGATAGGCAAGCCTGTTCAAGGGTTTGCTGTCTACCGCGCCGCATTGAGCCGGGGTCGAGCGTGGTCGGTTGCTGGGGCGCGGTTCGTTGTCATCGTGGTCACCAAGACGCACCGCCGGGTGGCCGGGACGGTGTGGGAAATGGCCGACTCCACGCTTTACGTCCTCCGAACGGCGACAACGCGTCGGGCGGCCGAGGCGATGGCGCGGGACCCCGGTGCGCAGATCTTTGCCTTGCGGCCGAACTGGAGCATGCCCGCTCCTGAGTGGGTCGCGGCAGACCCAGAGTTTTGGCGGGATGCCCCGACGCCAAAGCGGGAGCGGTGAGGAGCGAAATGGGACATTCTTCATCGGCGCGCCGCCGCTCAGGCGCGATTCGTTAGGCAGCTAACTGGAGTCACACTATGACAACCACCCCTCGGTCCCCAATCCCGGGATTTGTACTCGCGGGCGCCTTGTTCGTGCTAACCGGTGCTACCGGCGTGGGCTGGCTCGGTGAGCCGCTTCGACTCGTGCATCTGGTGGCTATCATCGGACTCGGGATGGCCACCGGGGTATGCTGGGTGCAAGCGGTGACCTTTGCCCGGGACGTCCGCGGCGACAAGCCTGATGTTCCAGCTGCCTAACAGGCGCCTGAAGCTGGCGGCGCGCGAGGTTCATGGAATGAATTCTTCGTCAGCGCGCCGCCGCTCAGGCGCGGTTCGTTAGGCGGGGGTCCAGCTGTGGTCTACCACCTCTTGACCAGCCTCACCGTTTGTCTCCACTTCGCGTTCCTGGGCTTCGTTGTGCTAGGGGGCCTCCTCGCGAGACGCTATCGCTGGATCGCCGTTCCCCATCTACTGTCCGCGGTCTGGGGGATCTATGTGGAGGCCATGCCGGGCCTGCGCTGCCCTTTGACAGTCTGGGAGAACTACTTCGCCCTGCGCGCTGGTGCGGCGGGTTACAAGACCACCTTCATTGAGCACTACCTGCTGCCGATCATCTACCCGGACGGCCTTTCGCCCGGTGCGCAGAAGGGAATAACAGTCGGTCTCGTGGCATTGACGGTGCTGGTGTATGCATGGCCTCGTCATGACCCGAGCCGCCGCCTAACCAGCGCCAATCGCCGCACTTGGGCAGGACGGCCCCTCTAATGAGCACCTCCCGCTGCGTACTAGCACTCAGTACCGCCCTCATGTCTTTCATGCGACCGCATCCGGTCACGGCGCAAGCCTTCGCCCCGGACACCACGGTCGTAGTGACGCTCGGGACCGGCACGCCGAGACCGTTGCCCGACGTCATGGGGCCAGCCACGGCGATCGTTGTCGGAAACCGGGTGTTTGTGGTCGACGCGGGCGAGGGGATAGAGCGGCGGTTGGCTGCCGCCCATCTGCCGGTCGACGGCGTCACGGCGCTCTTCATCACGCATCTTCACTCGGACCATGTCCTCGGCTTGGCAGATCTGATCTTCACGTCTTGGGTTGCCGGTCGCACTCGCCCCATTCCGACCTACGGTCCGGCCGGCCTCACCCAGATGACGGACCACCTCTATGACGCTTTCCAGGAAGACATCCAAATTCGCACCCAGGGCCTCGAACACGAGTCTCCAGGCGGCTACCGCCTCGCCGTCCATGAGATCGGGCCCGGCGTGATCTACGATAGCGCCGGCGTCCGCGTAACAGCGTTCCTAGTACAGCACGGCGAGTGGAAGCAGGCGTTCGGCTATCGGTTCGATACCCCGGATCGAAGCATCGTGTTGTCCGGCGATACCCGGCCGAGCGATGCCCTGGTCCGAATGGCATCTGGCGTCGACGTACTGATCCATGAGGTCCAACCTTCCGACTCGACCCTGCGCCCTGGGACCCGCACGGCAGCGGCTTGGGCCGCCTACGTCCGGGAATACCACACGACCGCCCTTCAACTGGGAGAACTGGCGGCCCGCGCGAAGCCCAAACTGCTGGTCGTCTACCATGATGGGCGGCGCGCACCGCGGCAACAGATCCTGGCCGACATCCGCCGGTCTTTCGCTGGACCGGTCGTGCTTGCCGAGGATTTGCAGCGATTTTGAACTATGCCCCGCGGCCACCGGCGAGAGCGAATAATTGAGAGCCTCGGTCTTCGTGGGCACGAGCCTCGATGGATTCATCGCCCGTCCCAATGGCGAATTCGACTTCCTCGACGCTGGAGGCGGTGAGCCTCACGGATACGACGAGTTCATGGCGAGCGTGGACGCGCTCGTGATCGGGCGGCATACGTTCGACACCGTCTTGGGATTCGGCGGTTGGGCATACGGTCAGAAGCCGGTCTTCGTCCTGAGCTCTCGCCCCCTTCCGCCCGTCCCACCCGGCGCCGTGGTCGAGCGCATGAGTGGTGACGTTGCCGCGATTGTGGTGCAGCTCGACGCGCGCGGCGTTCGACACGCCTACGTCGACGGCGGCATCACCATTCAGCGTTTTCTGCAGGCGGGGCTGATTCAGCGCCTGATTATCACGCGCGTGCCCGTCCTGATCGGGTCCGGGATCCCCCTGTTCGGTTCACTCCTCCGGGATATTCCATTGCGCCACATTGCGACGCGTCAGTACAAGGGCGGTCTCGTTCAGAGTGAGTATGAGATTGCTGTCTAGCCGCCGCCTCGTCCTCCATCGGCTACGGCGCTACCCCGCAGCGTGAACGGCCAGCTCGTTCATCCGATCTTGTGTCGGCTGGAGAACTCCACGTTCGATCTGGTGCACCAGGCCGGTAATTGCGGCGTTCATGGGAACCGGCACGCCGGACGCCTGGCCGACCGTCACCACGTAGCCGTTGATGAAGTCGATCTCCGTCTTCCGGCCACGCTCGAAGTCCTGGAGCATCGAGGGTTTGACATCCCCATAGAAGGCCAGCAGGGCTTCGACCCACGACTCATAGCCGGTCTCCGCGGCGACATGGCTCGCCCATCCGGGCGGGAACGGGTCCACGGCGAGACGCTCTGGCCGAACGCCAAGTGCCAGTGCCACGGATAGCGCCTCCTCGTACGTCCGCCGGAAGACTTTCTTGCCTGCCTCCGTTTCCATGTACTGACGCATGGTTTGCGAACAGAGCGCACCGAGGGTGGTAACCGAGCAATTGATCAGGAGTTTCGACCAGATGGCGCCGGTCAGGTTGGACGATACCTTCACCTCAATCGCGCGACCCAAGGTGCGCGCGACCCGCTCGGCGCGCTCACTCACCCCACCGGCAAGCTCGCCGATGACCAGGTGCCCGGCATTCTTCTGCTCGTAGACGCCGGGCTCTACCATCGTCGCGCCAAGATTCGAGAATCCGCCAAGGACCTTGTCTTCGCCCAGACGATCGGCCAGCGCCTGTGCCACGGCGCCATTCTGGATCGGCAGCAGCACTCCCTCGCGGGCCAGCAGGCCCGCCGCCCGGGTCGCGACTTCCAGCGCGTCCTGGGCCTTGGTGGCCAGGAGGACCAGGTCAAACTGGTCGCCCTTGCCGTACGCCTCAATGGCGGCGACGTCGATCGCCGGTGCCCGCGCCGCGCCTCCGATGCCGGACACACGCAAGCCCGATCTGCGCAAGGCATCCGCCGCATCGGTATTGCGAGCCGCCAGCCGCACGGGCAGGCCGGCGCGGATGGCACGCGTCGCAATGGTCCCGCCCAGCGCGCCCATGCCCACTATGAGTACTTGCATTGTGGAGCCTTCAAATCCCGGAGCGCATCACGTGCTACGCTCCCTTTGGAGCGTGCGCAGCGATCAACTCCCATATCTTTGCCAGGTGATGATCATCGTGCTCCGCGACAAAATACAAATGATCCACGAGCCGCATGGGCTGCTTGAGACGCGGATGCAGGCTCGTGCGCGCAAAACCTTCGGGTTCAAGAGTCTCCAGACGCTCCACTAAGCGAAGCCGGACCGTGCGGAATCCAGTCAGAATCTCGGCCAATGGCCGGGCATTATGATCGGCTTCATGGGTCTTGCGATTCCCCAGGTCTGCGGCGGCGAGTGTGTCTCGGCCAGTGAGGAAGTCATCCACGCGCGCCATCCAGAGAGGTTCGAGATCGAGCAAGTGGCCTGCCTGCTCTTGGACCGACCATTTCTCCGGCCGTGTGGCGATCAATACGTCCGGATTGGACATCACATTGCGCAGCATCTCTTCCAGTCGCGCCGGCGTGCCCCACAGGCGGACACAGACGGTGGGGAACTGTTCCACCGGAAATGTGAAGTCGAACTTCCGCCCGACCCACGCCGGGACTTTGCTGGATTGCGCGCTCAGCACGTTAGGCTCCCCTTCCGGTGGTCCTGCCTGCCATGGCGAAGCCCTTGGATTGGAGTCCCACTTCGTTACCAGTTGGCGATCGGCGGATGCTCGTCCTTCCACCGCTGCTGGCTCAGCGCCTCGGAGGACAGGAGGATCCATTGGTGATCGTTCACTTTTCTCCAGCCATCGCGTGAAACCAGCACTCGGTACTCCTTGCCCATCTTGCCGTCCTGGTCCTTGGTGTCGATCTCCACTTTCGCGACAATGAATACCGACCAGTCGCTGTCTCTGGGTTCGACCGTGAGCACGGTCTCGCTGAATCGCGTGATCTTGAGGGTATGCGCGCGATCGAGGAACTCCTGTCGGGTGAGTCGGCGGTCGGGAAGTTGGAAGTAGAACTCCGGCGCCAGCATCCTCTGCATCGCATTCGTGTCCACCGCCACCCGCGCTTTGGCCCACGCGACGTACCCGGCTTGAATCCCTGCTCGCGCCTCTGCCGGACTGACGGCGGGAGCACTTTGCGCTCCGGCTGCAGCCGTTACGACGACCGCCAGTAACGTGGAGGCCAGAACGCGCCTCCGCAGATCATGCGCCGCTCGCGATTTCATTCGTTGCTTCTCCTCTTGTAGGGGCCTACCGACCATCACGATTCGTGTTGTGGCGAGAGATAGATCGTCCAGACAACCGACAGATCTTCCATTGTTCACGCGACCTCCTCAGCCCGGTCTCCAGACACCAGTGCTGACGGCGGCACCTCGAGTTCGCTTCGACGTCCCATCGAAACGCCCTGCCGGATCGTGAGGCGATAGGTCGCCCCGGTAAAATCGGGTTTCGAGGCCATGGCCCCGACGAGGCCCGCACCCGCGGCGCCGGTCGCGTCAGGCAGAACCGCGAGTTGATTGCCGCCGAACGGTGTCGCACTGAAGACATCGACGATGTGGAAAGCGTACTTCATGAGCAGTAGCCTCCGGGCTTCGCTTCACGCCTTGACGACAAGGTCGATTTCAACGCGGGCCCCTAGCGGCAACGCGGCCACGCCGATCGCGGTGCGGGCCGGATAGGGCGGGCTGAAATACTTCGCGTAGATGCCATTCATCGCGGTGTAGTCACCGAGGTTGGTGAGAAACACGCGGGCGCACGCAACGTCATCGAAGCTCCTGCCGGCGGCCTTGAGCACCGCCGAGAGATTCTGGAAGACGCGCTCGGTCTCGGCCGCGATGCCCCCGTCGACGACTTTGCCGGTGGCCGGGTCCTGGCCGACCTGACCACTGAGGTAGAGGAAACCACCGACTTCGACCGCCTGACTGAACGGGCCGACCGGTGGCGCGAGCTCGGGTGAGGTCACTGCGGTCTTGCGCATGGGCAACTCCTCTGGGGACGGCGTTGGAGGCTCAGGATGGAGGTACTCTAGCGGAGAGCCCAATAATGCCACAAGTGCAGCATACTCACGATCATAGTGCGTAGGCAGCACGATGCAGGCATTCGTTCCAGGGGCAGATTCAGGAACACATCAGGAGGCTTCCGTCCTCGATGATTTGCGCGAGGGTGGTGGTTGGCGGTCTCGTTCTGCTTGTGCGACTCTTGGGGAGATCGTGATACCCCCTTTGGCTTCCCCACGAGCGGAGGACTAGGATGATGAAGAACATGGGTGTTGCGGACCGCGTGATTCGGACCCTCATTGCGCTCGGCATCGCCGCGCTCTACTTCACTCATCACCTCAGCGGGACCCTCGCCATTGTGCTTGAGGTGATCGCGATCGTTTTCCTCGTCACAAGCTTCCTCGGCAGGTGTCCTGGATACCTTCTCTTCGGGTTTTCAACCCGCAAGCCGCCGTCCGGCCCGTCAGCTGCCTAACCAGCGCCTGGAGCCGACGCGGCGTATGGTCCGGGTGTCCCCGGGCTGATAGCCCGCTCTGGGCGCGAGCGCGCCCTCAAGGGCTTGCTTCGCATGTCACCTCATCGCCGCGCGGCTCAGGCGCGATTCGTTAGGTGACACGCGAAGCCATTGCCATGGCATCGATGCTAACCGGCACTTGAGCCATGCGGAGCTGAGAGGTGACTTCCGTCACGTTACGAGTCAAAGTGCGAGCCAATGCGCGGGCGTCGTCACTGGAGCAGGGGGCAGACGGGGTGTGGATTGCCAAGGTGAAGTCCCCTCCAGTGGACGGCAAAGCCAATCGAGAGCTCATCGCGCTCGTCGCGAGTCGTTTCGCGTGCCCCAAGAGTGCCGTGGCCATCAATGCCGGCGCCTCGGCCCGACTGAAGGTGCTTGTGGTGGAGCGTGCATGAACGTGGTCCGGGGGTTCGACAAGCGCTTGGAGCCGACGCGGCGTATGATGAAGGAATCGCTACTCCTTCTTCACCCCCCCCGCGGCTCAGCCGCGGTTCGTTAGTCGGCATCCAGGCACGCCAATGCGAAGATCCCTCAGACACAACGAGTTGCACCGAAGCGGGCGTATCGGGTGGCTCCGCGCCGCCGTGCTCGGTGCCAACGATGGCCTGATCTCTACCAGTAGTCTGGTCGTCGGAGTCGCGGCGGCTGCCCCCAGCCAGGGCGCCGTGCTGCTCGCCGCGGTCGCTGGACTCGCCGCCGGTGCCCTCTCCATGGCCGCGGGGGAGTATGTCTCGGTCAGCTCCCAAGCCGATACCGAGCGCGCTGACCTGGCTCGCGAGCGCCGTGAGCTCGCGACTTCTCCCGACGCTGAGCGCGCCGAGTTGGCCGGGATCTACGTAGCCCGCGGTCTCAGCCGTGACCTCGCCGCGCAAGTCGCGGATCAGCTGATGGCCCATGACGCCCTGGCCGCTCACGCCCGAGATGAGCTCGGCATTGATGAGCTGACCCGCGCACGCCCGATTCAGGCGGCCGGGGCATCCGCAGCCTCATTTGCGGCGGGGGCCCTGCCTCCTACGCTCTTGGCGGCGTGGTGGCCCGCGAAGGACCTGCCACTCGCCATCGTGGTGGTCACGCTCATCCTTCTGGTGGGCCTCGGAGGTGCCGCGGCTCGCCTTGGGGGTGCCTCCCTCGTCCGAGGCGCCTGGCGCGTCGCCTTCTGGGGCGCGGTGGCGATGGCGTGCACAGCCGGAGTCGGACGGCTATTCGGTGCCGTCGCGTAGGTTGCACGCATGATCTTGGTTTCCCGCGGGCTCATAGCCCGCTCTCGGCGCGGTCGCGCCCTCCTAGCAGGAGATCGACTATGCGCGAACCCGACAGCTGCCTGAAGCGTTCAATTGGTGTCAGTGGCGTAGTGCGTTTTCTCATCGCGATCTTCGCCTTGATCGCGATCGGAGACGCCTTCTGGGAAGGCCGCTACGGCCTTGGGATTGCAGGCGTGGTGGTGTGCGCCGCGGCTCTCGCTGCCGGATATTGGATCTGGCGCTTCCGCCGGTGACCGCGGTCTTGCACCCCCCAAACACCCCGCGTTCAGGAGGATCCGTGGTCGACGTCGAGTCCGAGCTGACCGCCCTGCGTAAGGCAGTGGCGGACTTCATGCGAACGGCGGAGGCGCAGCAGGACCGCTGGCACACGCCCCGGGCGCCCGGGAAGTGGTCACCGTCTCAGGTCGCGGAGCACGTGGCCCGGGCGATCGACGAATCGGCCAACGATGTCGCCGGGCGACCGACCAAGTTCCCCCGCTTGCCATTTTTTCTGAAGCCGGTGGCTCGCGCGCTGCTCTTCGATCGGACCTTGCGCCGCGGCGCGCTGCCGCCGGCGCGCACGGGCCGTGCCTTCAATCCCTCGAGGGGTGCGGAGACCGTGACGGAGGCCCGGGAGCGACTGGAAGAGGCACAGGGTCGCTTCGAGGACGTGTGCCGGGTCCGGTCGCAGAGCCGCGCCGACGTCAAGAGCGTGATCTTCGGGACCGTGCCGCTGCTCCACTACATTCGTTTCCAGCAGTTCCATACCAGGCACCACGAGAAACAGCTTCCGCCACGGATACCCGGCAGCGGATGAGGCTGACCCACCGGCTGGCCCAGCACCAGGACTTGGATGCCCTCCGGACGTTGATGGACGCCGCGATTTCCGAGTTGCAGAAGATTGCAGAAGCCATTCCTGGATGCGGGCCAGATCGCTTCCAGCTGGGTCATCATGGGGTGTCGAGACTCAAGGTTCGGGCATGGCCGGAGGTCGATACGTGCCCCAGATTCTCGCTCGTGGGGGCTACGGCGGTGAATCAGACTACCATTCTGGAGGTCCTATGAAAGGCTCGATTTGGGGCGTCGGCGGTGCCGTTTTCGGCGCCGGGCTCGTGGTGCTGGTGGGAGCCAGGCCCGCTCCGGCGGGGCGGGGGGCAGATGGGGTGAGCGCCGATCAGTGCGCGGCGCGTCTCGCGACCTTCGATACCCTCGATTTCGACGTCTTCACCAATCAGAAGTGGAACCGCCTGAGCGAGAGTCATGCCAACGACATCGTCGTGACGTGGCCCGACGGGCACGAGACGCATGGCATCACCAAGCACATCGAAGACCTCAAGGGCATGTTCGTCTACGCACCCGGCACGAAGATCGCCGTGCACCCCATTCGCATTTGCTCGGGCGATTACACCGCCGTCACCGGGGTCATGACCGGGGCGTTCTCGCAGCCCATGCCGACCGGAGACGGCAAGACCATCCCGCCGACGGGCAAGTCGTTCCAGCTGACCATGGTGACGATCGGCCACTGGAATGGCGCCACGATGGATCACGAATGGCTCTTCTGGGACAATCACGAGTTCATGCGCCAGATCGGATTGACTCAGTGAGCCCCGAACGTTCGTGTCGGTAGCCTTGCACCCGGTGCCGCGCGGTTCGGCCGTGGCTGGTGACTCGGCCCGAGTCGGTGCCTGATGCTCCTGCAGAGCGACGATGGAACGAAGGCCGGCGCGACACCCGAGGAGGTTGGGGCGGCCATCCGCCAACTCGACGGGGTCACGTGGACGCTGGTGATCGTCGAGGACCCGTCGGGACGAACCCTCACGGTCGGCGGCGGTCCCCGACGTTTTGTCGCGCAAGTGGCGGAGGACGCGTCGCGGCATTTCACGGTCATCGACCCGAGCCGCGGAGGTGGCCGGGTCGACCTCGTGGTCGGCGGCCATCTGGTGGATTATCCGGCGCGGTTGTGCGTCACCTTAGATGTGGCGCTGGCGGCGGCGAGGGCATTTACGGAACAGGCCGGGGCTCGGGACCCCGGCCTGACCTGGTCGGTCGAGTCCTAGACCTTTCGTAACCGCATGGAACGCCCCAGCTCTGGCCCCGCATAACTCCAGGCCTACGGCCTGTAAAACGCTCAAGGCGTCCGGTCCATACGTGCTTCGTGAGCCTGGTCCAACGCTTCGACGTGCCTCTTCTGCATCTGCTCCAGAGTGAAGTGCTCCGCGACCCGCTCGGTGGCCCGCATCGCCAACGCTGACCGCTCTGCCTCACTGCCCAACAGGCGCGCGAGCGCGACGGTGAACGCCGCTGGATCGTCCGCCGCGGCGACGATGCCGGCGTCGCCGACCACCTCCGGCAGACTCCCCGCATTCGCCACGACGACCGGACAACCGGCGGCCATCGCCTCAGCCACCGACAACCCGAACGTCTCCATCGTGGACGGATGCGCGAAGATCGTCGCGGCGGCGTACGCCCCCGGGAGGTCCTCCGGGGTGAGATAGTCACAGAACCGGAGATCCACTCGCAGCTCGTGCGCGCGTTTGGTCAGCGCTTCCCGCTCCGATCCCGTGCCCACCAGCACCACGGGTGGCCTCGACTCAGTGAGACTGCCGACCGCTTCGACCAGGACGTGAAAGCGCTTCTCGGGCTCGAGGGCCGCGAGACCGAGGATCATCGGGCCGTCGCCGATTCCCAGGCGCTGCCGGAAGAGCGCGCCGGCATGCGCGTCCCGCTTGAAGCGCCGGACGTCGATCCCTTCCGGAATGACGACGTGCGGCGGCCGGAGCATGTACGCGACGTGGTCCCGGGCGAAGGCGACGGCGGATTGCGTGAGGAAGATGCTGACGTCCACCCGGCGGTATGCGAGACGAGCGAGAGGATCCTGAGGCGCGGCCCAGCGGGGGAAATTGAAGCGCATGGCGAGGCCGATTCCCGTTCCCCTCACCGCGAGCGCCCCATGGACCAGGTCGCGCCGCTTGTCCACCAGCAGGATATCGATCGCGTGTTGGCGTAGAGCCTGGCGGAGCAGGGTGGGGGCGCGCAGGGACGTGTGAGCGACGGGCAGCTCGGTGGTCGGCACGCCTTCACTGGAAGCCCGGAGCACCAGGTCTCGCGCGCTCGCGAATATCTGTGCATGACCGCCCGCCGCCGCCACGCCTCGGGCGATGTGTACGAAGCTGACCGAAGATCCTCGCCAGCTTCGTGCCGACGTGAGCAACCCTACGCGGAGCGTTCCAGCTCCTCGGCCTCGGCCAGGAACGGCTTGCCCAGCGAGGCGTCCGTCAGCGACGCGATATTGATGCGCACGTTGGCCAGCGATCCGGCGAGAGCCGCTCGCCCGAGCGCCATGCCGACCCCGGCGTCCGAGCTGGCGTTCTTGTTCCCGATCTCCCCCATTTCCTTCGCCAGGGCGACGACGCGCACGGCCGCCCGGGCCATCGCGAGGGGGGTCCGCGCCGCGCCGAGGAGGGCCTGGTCCATGACCTGAGAACGGGCCGGATTCTCCTTCGGGACCTTGTACGCGGCGCTCACGCCGCCGTAGGCCACCGCATCATCGTCTACCAGTTTCCGCAGTTCACCCCGAAGCGTTTCCGCCTCCGCCAGAATCGCGGTCGCCCGATCCTGAACGGCGGCGTACGCCTTTCGTCCGATCGTCAGGCGCGCCACCATCGCGACCAGCGCGGCGCCGAGTGCACCTGCGAGGGCGGAGGCACTGCCGCCGCCGGGAACGGGGGCGCCGCCCGCCAGCTCCTCGATCCACCCGTCCAGGGTCGGACCTTCAGCCTCGCGGATCTTGGCTTCCAGCAGGTGGTCCGGAGCATCCGGTAGAAGCAGGCGATCGGCGCCGGCATTCAGGATGCCCCGCTCGGGAATGAGTCCTACGACTTCGCTCTTGGAGATCCCGACGCCGCGCTTCTTGGCTTCACCCTCGACGGCGGCGAAGACGGTGGCCGGAGACGTGACGTCGATGTCGAGCAGGTTCATGGAGACCTGGGCGAGTCCGCAGACCGAGAAACCGCTGGCCTGTACGCCGGGCAGTCCGCCACTCGAGGTCCGGACCGTCTTCGCGATCTCCTTCGCGATCGCGACATCGGACGTGTCGAGGTAGATGTTGTACGCCACCAGGAAGGGGCGGGCGCCGATGGCCGTCGCGCCCGCGGTGGGATGGATGTGCTTCGGTCCGAAGTCGGGGTCGGCGGCCGCATCCTTCCCGATCCGCTCCCGGAGTCCCTCGAACTCTCCCTTTCGAATGTCGGGCAAGCGCTCCCGTTCGGGACGGGCCGCGGCCTTGGCGTAGAGATAGACCGGAATCTCGAGCTCGCGCCCGACCCGCTCGGCGAGCTGCCTGGCGAGTACGACGCACTCGTCCATCGTGATGTCCCGCACGGGTACGAACGGGACCACGTCGGTCGCCCCCATCCGCGGGTGTTCGCCCTTGTGCCCGTTCAGGTCGATTCGCTCCCGCGCCACCCGCATCGCCCGGAACGCCGCTTCGACCGCCGCCTGCGGAGGGGCCACGAACGTGAACACGGAGCGGTGGTGTGCCTGATCCGATTGCACATCGAGCAGGCGGACGCCCGACACGGTCGTCATCGCCTGCCGGATGGCGTTGATCACGCCCGCGTCGCGGCCGTCGGAAAAGTTCGGAACGCATTCGACCAGCGGGGAAACCATAATCAGCGAATCCTCGAAAGATTTTTCAGCCACGCATGAATGGCCGGAGCGCCGGCCACGATCGACCCATGAGCGAGAATGTCATCCGACCCTTCGAGGGTCGTGATGACCCCGCCCGCCTCGCGCACCAGCAGAGCACCTGCCGCCACATCCCACGGAGCGAGCGACAACTCCCAGAATCCGTCGAGTCGGCCCGCCGCGATATCGGCCAGATCGAGCGCTGCGGCGCCGGCCCGGCGCACGCCACTCGAGCCGGTCAGGACCACGTTGAGCTGGGCGAGGAAGCGTGGAATCTCTTCCTGGTGCTTGAACGGGAATCCGGTCCCGATCAGTGCCCGAGCCGGATCCGTGCCCTTGGAGACGCTCAGCCGCC
>Ga0070730_10003189_pt1 | contig 14778 bp, 9 predicted proteins | sample Coa_R1_3_FD_66447 | JGI IMG/M metagenome (GOLD analysis project Ga0070730, IMG submission 66447) | Surface soil microbial communities from Centralia Pennsylvania, which are recovering from an underground coalmine fire - Coalmine... | ecosystem: Environmental > Terrestrial > Soil > Unclassified ...
TTGGGATGTCACCGGCCACGCAGGCCATCTTCCGCACGGCCGGGGAGTTCCGGTGTGGCGCCGGGGGGCGCGCGAAAGGCGTATTGCACAAGATTCGGGTAATACAGGCAAGACCGGCTGCTTTAGCAGAAAGAGGGCCGTCTCAAAGCCGGTGCAAGCTGGCCAGAATCGGCAATGTATGCTGCTCCCGGTTATTGATGGTTAGCGGCAATCATTGCTACATACCGCTAACCGGGGGGATTACGTGAGCCTGCACCGGCTGCGTACTGCTTAACGTCACTGGCGAGAGTTGCCCGTGGCCGTGGGCTCGGGGGAGCCCAGGCCCGGGTGGTGCCAAGGACCGCGAGGAAAGGCACAAACGGGGGGAGAGCCGATCATGGTCTTCGCGATCGTCTGGCAGAAGCGGGTACTTGCCGTTGGGGCGGTGCTCGCTGCGACGACCCTTTCGGTGGCGGTGGCCACCGCCGCGGCGGGCCAGCAGTCGCCGGGGGACCGCGGCGGCCGGGGGGCGGGGGCCGGCTCCCCGGCGACGCTGCGGCAGGTCAGCTACCTGGGATACACCTTCGGTGTCCCGGCGGACTGGCCAGTGATCGACCTGGCGGCCCACCCGACCACGTGCGTGCGTTTCGACCGGCACGCGTTCTACGTGGGGCAGCCGGGCAGCGTCCAGTCCTGCCCCAGCGGGCTGGTCGGATCCACCGAGGCGGTGCTCGTGGCGCCGGCCGGGGCCGCGCCGGGCGGGACCGCGCCGGCACAGGCCACCGAGGACCCGGTGGCGCGCCGGATTGCGGTCAGCGCGCCGAGGATCTCGGTGACCGCCTCCTACGAGAACGACCGGGCGCAGGTCCTGGCGATACTCAAGTCCGCCGGGCTGCCGCCGCCGGCCGTCGAGAACCCGGCCAGCATCACGCTGGGCAGCCTGGCCGCCAGGCCCACGGTCTCGGCCAGCGCCACCAACAGCACCGGCCTGGGCTTCGACGCCTGCGTCGCCCCGGCGCCGGATGTCATGAGTGCCTGGCTGGCGCACTCCAGCTACCAGGCGATCGGCATCTATATCGGCGGTTCGGACCGTGCCTGTGCGCAGCCGAACCTGACCGCCGCCTGGGTGAGCCAGCAGGCGGCGGCGGGCTGGCACTTCATCCCGCTGTACGTGGGCCCGCAGGTGGCGTTCAAGGGTGAGGTCACCAGCGCGACCAGCCAGGCGATCAGCGCCGCACAGGACGCCGTGGTCCAGGCCCGGAGCCTGGGCTTCGGCTCGGGCACGCCGATCTACTACGACATGGAGGCCTACCTGCCGAGCCGGAGCAGGGCCGCGCTCAAGTTCTTCACCGCATGGACTACCGAACTGCACTCGCTGGGCTACAAGGCCGCCATCTACAGCAGTTCCGACTCCGGTATCAGCGATCTGGCCAGCAACTACGCCAACGCTTCCGTCGCCAAGCCGGACGTGATCTACGACGCGCTGTGGAACGGCATCGCGGACACCGCCGATGCCAACGTGCCGTCTGGTGACTGGGCGAACCACCAGCGCGTCCACCAGTTCGCCGGGAACATCACCGAGCGGCACGGTGGCTACCGGATCGCCATCGACCAGGACTACCTTGACGTCCAGCTCGGCGGCGGCAGCGGCGGTGGCGGCGGTGGCCAGGGGAACGGCCGGCCCACCCGGCAGGCGTCCCGCGCGGTGAGCACCACCGGCCGTGTGGTCGACTCGTTCTTCACCGGCCGCGACCAGGCGCTTTGGTCCACCGCCTACCAGCCCGGGCAGGGGTGGTCCGCGCCGGTGAGCCTGGGCGGGACGGTGCAGGGGCAGCCGTCGGCCGTGACCACGGCCACCGGGATGATGGCGTTCTTCCGCGGCGCACACGGCGGCCGGTTGCACTATGTGACCGCCAGCGGTGGCAACTGGTCGGCGGTGCAGGAACTGCAGAGCGGCCCTATGGGCACGGCGCCGCGGGCCGTGTCCACCGACAGCGGCAAGGTCTACGTGTTTTGGCGGGGCGTGAACCCGAACCAGCTGTGGAGCATGCGCTACGCGCCGGCCACCGGCTGGCACGGGCCGGCGCTGCTGGCTAGCGGGCTCGGCTCGCAGCCGTCACCGGCGGTGTCCGGCGGGGAGACCGTCAACGTGTTCTGGAAGGGCACCGACGGGCGGCTCTGGCACATGTCCCGCACGGCCAGGCACACCTGGCGCACGCCGTCTGCCCTGGTGATGGGGCAGATCGGCGCGGCCCCGCACGCCACCGCGCAGCACAACGGTGAAATCGACGTGTTCTGGGGCGGAGCCGCGCCGGGCAGCGTCTGGCACGGCAGCTACACCCCCGGCAGCGGGTGGGCTGGCCCGCAGCGTGCCGGTGGCGGCATGGCCGGGCAGCTCACCGTGGTGGGCTCTACGCCCAGCACGGAGAGCGCGTTCTGGAAGGGCCGCGGGGGCAGGCTCTGGCGCTCGACCAGCCAGGGCGCGGGCTGGGGCCCGGCCGCCGCGATGCCGCTGGGTGCGATCGGGACCAAGCTGGCCGCGGTCGGGCAGAGCAACGGCGTGGTCGACGTGTTCTGGCGCGGAGCCAACCATCACCTGTGGCACTCCCGTTTCTACCCGCAGAGCTCGTCGTGGACGCGGCCGCTCGATCTGGGCGGGAGCGTGCGCTGAGGGCCGCCGTTCCCGGGCCAGGGCGCGGCGCGCGGAGAGGGGACCGGTGTCGTTTGCGCCCGGTCAGGGCGGGTAGCCTGGGCCGGGTGTGGCCGGTAAAGGCCGGCCCCCTACGGCGCGCTTTGGCTGCGGCACAAACGCAGCCGCGATAGCGTGGCCAGGATCGCAGCCCGGAGGCCGCCCGCTTCCGCCGCCGGGGCTTCTACAGTCCAAGGCCGCCGGCCACCCGAACGGGCCGGCCTCCCGCAAACGAGGATGCTTGCATGACTTTCGGATCGTCTCGGATCGGCGCGGCCATACAGCGCAGGGTCCAAACCTCCGTCGGTAAGCGGTTCAGCCGGTTCATCCTGGTGGCGGCGGGGGCGGTCATCGCCAGCCAGATCACGCTGACGGTGTGCCTGGGGCCGGTGGGATGGACGGCCGGGCGGTCCGCGGTGGCGGCATGGCTGGCCGGGGCGGCCGTGAGCTACGTCCTTTCGCGGTGGGCCTGGGAGCGCAAGGGCAAGCCGAACCTGCTCAAGGAGACGCTTCCGTTCTGGATCGTGGCACTGGGCACGGCGGTCGTGCTGACACTCACCACCAAGTGGGCCAACCACCAGGCCATCGCCATGAAGCTGTCGGACCCCCAGCAGGTGCTGTTCGACGACGCGGCGTACTTCCTAGCGAACTGTGTGACCTTCCTGACCCGGTTCCTGATCTTCCACTATGTCCTTTTCAAGGACCGCGGGTCCAAGGTCTCGGAGCTGCTGTCGGAGCTGCCAGCCTCGGAGCGGCCCGGTGCGAGAGGCGAGTCAGCCGACGTCCCGGTGATCGCCGGACCTGGCGCCGCCTCGGAGCCGTTCGCGGCCGCGGGCTCGGCGGCGGGGGCGAATGGCTCGTCCCCGTGGGGCGGCAACCCCGCCGAGCGGTCGCCCGGGCGGCGGCCGGTCCGGGACGACGCGGCGCTTCCGGAGCCGGGCACCCGGCGCTGACGCTCGCGCCGCCAGGTGCCGAGCACGACACCCGCGTACTTCAGCCCGTAGATGGCGTTGTGCCCCTTCTTGCTCTCGCCGACCTTGCGCTTGTGGATCGTGGCCGGCACCTCGGCCACCCGGAACCCGTGCGTGAGCACGGCGATGAGCAGCTCGGATGACTGGTACTGCGGTTGCTCCAAGCGGATAGCCCCGGTCACCTCGGCGCACATGGCTCGCAGGCCGAATGATGAGTCGGTGATCCGCTGCCCGGTCAGCAGGCTGATGGTCACCGCGAACACCCAGGTGCCCAGGCGGCGCACCGGGTCGTTGGTCTCCTGGCTGCCTAGCTTGCGCGACCCGGTGACGAAGTCGGCCTGACCGGCCACCACGGGCCCCAGCACCGCGTCCATCTCGGCCGGGTTGTACTGGCCGTCGGCGTCGGTGGTCACGATGTACTGCGCGCCGCCCTCGCGGGCCAGCCGGTAGCCCAGCCGCAGCGCGGCGCCCTGCCCGCGGTTCACCGGCACGTCGCAGACCAGTGCGCCGTGCGCGTTCGCCTCTTCGGCGGTGCCGTCCCTGGAACCGTCCGACACGACGACCGGGATCGTGGCCAGCCCGCACAGCTTGTCGGGCAGGGCGTCCACGACCGAGCCGACCACGCCCTCCTCGTTGTAGGCGGCGATGACGATGGCGACCGGAGGCATGGCCGTCGCCCGTTCACCGTTCTGCGTGAAGAATGCGCTCGCCGCGGCGTCGTCGATCGCCGCGTCCTGACGGGTGCTGGTCACGGTGCAGCCCTTCCATCCGGGGCCTGCGCCCCTGTACCCGGCACCGGCGCCCCGTCGGCGGGCGCGAACTCTGGCCACACTGTGGCGATGCCCGACTTCAGGTCGTGCGTGGGCCGGTAGCCCAGAGCACGGGCTTTGGAGATGTCGACGATGACCGCCGGCATCTCGCCCGGCTTGGGTGCGATGTTCTCCACCGGGATTGGCGCACCGGTGACGCTACGCGCGGCGGCGATGATGTCGTTCACGGTGACCGACTCCCCCGCCCCGAGGATGATCGACCCGGTGCTGTGGCTGCGCCAGGCCAGCAGCAGCCCGGACACGATGTCGTCCACATGGATCAGGTCGCGGACCTGGGTGCCGTCGCCGTACACCTGGACCCCGTGGCCGTCGCGCGCGGCGCGCATCAGGCGCGGCACGAAGCTGTCCTTCTGCTGCATGCCCGGGCCGTAGACATTGGAGAACCGCAGAGCGCAGCCGGCGATTCCGTAGGCGGCGGTGTAGCAGCTCACCAGCATCTCCCCGGCGGCCTTGGTGGCGCCGTACGGGGTCAGCGGCTGGAGCGCGGCCTGCTCGGTGATGACGTTCTTGCCGACGTCGCCGACCACGGCGTTGGTGGACGCCAGGATGAAGCTGCCCACCTCACGAGTCCTGGCCAGCTCCAGCAGCATGGCGGTCGCCTGGACGTTGGTCTGGTAGGTCCCGGCCGGGTCCTCGAGCGAACGGAGCACCGAAGTGACGGCGGCCAGATGGAAGATCGTGTCCGTGCCGGGGCTGACGGCCCGGGCTGCGACGGACTCGTCGCGCAGGTCGCCGACCACCGCGTGAACTCCCGGCTCCCTCGGCTCGCGCAGGTCCGCCACGGTGACCTCGGCGCCGGCGTCGAGCAGGGCCCGCACGAGCCGCCGCCCGATGAACCCGGAACCGCCGGTCACCAGGACCCGGGAACGCTGTTCAGCCGTCATATGTTCTCCGTTCGCGGTAGCGACATCGCAGTTGTTGCCTCACCCGGTTCTACCGGGATCCAGCGGGCTGTGTGGCCCGGTCGGGTGAAGCCACCCGGGTATGACCCGGCCTTTGCGAGCCCTGTTGGAACTTCGCAGCCCTTCCGTGGCTCTATACCTATGGCGGGGAGCCGGGCACCCACGAGCGCCGGGTTCCCGCTGCCCCGCCCCGGCAGCCGGACTCTGGCTGCCGCCGCCCTCCCAGCCTCGACTGGGAGCGCACCGCGCGTGGACAGTGTAGCCGCAGGCTGCCAGTGCTTTCCCTGGAAGCCATGGGCGGACCGGAACGCTCGGCTACCCTCAATGCTCCGGCCGGGGCCGGCGGCTGGGCCGTTGGGGAATCGCCGGCCGGGGCCGGCGGCTGGGCCGTTGGGTGCGGCCGGGTAGCGACGGGGGGAGTAAATGCGGCTCGGCGGACCCTGTTTCGTTCATCGTGATGGGTACTCTGCCCAGTCGGTACATAATGACCCCAGCAGGTAACGCGGCCACGCCGAAGGACGGTTGTCACTAAGAGTGACCCCGTGAATGCCAGTTACCGGGGGCGGAGCATTGTGACGTGCACCACGGCACCTGGAGACGCGGGGGCCAGGCCAACCGGTGTGGCAGTAGCGGGGTATCGGATGATGGAAGGGCGATGACCGAGGGTCAGGGAGCAACGGCTGCCGCGGCGCGCACCACCGGGACGGGCGCGCCGGTCGCCGACCCCCATCCCGCGCGGGGCGAGCCCGCGCCACCCCAGCCCGCTTCAGTCTCGCCTGCGCCCGGTCTGCCCGCCTCTGCCCAGGCCGGCGAGGCACCGGAGATCGAGCCTCACGTCCGGGTGGACGGCCGGCTCCTCGAATCGGCGATCCTCGCGCTGCGCAAGCCGATCGTCGCTGCCTCGCTGCCGCTGGAGGCGCCCGGCGTGGACGAGGCGCGGCAGGAACGGCACAAGCTGCTCAGCCAGATCGACGACTACCTGCTGCCCCGGCTGCGCGAGTCAGGTGCCCCGATCCTGGTGGCCCTGGTCGGGTCGACGGGAGCGGGCAAGTCGACGCTGGTGAACAGCATCGTCGGCCGCCATGTCAGCATGACCGGAATCCGCCGGCCCACGACCAACAGCCCGGTGCTGGCGTGCCACCCCGACGATGTCGGCTGGTTCGCGGAGAACGTGTTCCTGCCGACCGTGCCGCGGGTGCGCCAGGAGGGGCTGGCCCGGTCCGGCAAGGACGGCCTGCTGGTCCTCGCGGCTAACGAGGGGATGCCCAAGGGCGTGGCACTGCTCGACACCCCGGACATCGACTCGGTGGTGGAGGCACATCGCGAGTTCGCACATCAGTTCCTGGACGCCTCTGACCTGTGGCTGTTCATGACCACGGCAAGCCGTTACGCCGATGCGATGGTGTGGGAGCTACTCCAGCATGCCAGGGACCGGGGTGCCGCACTCGGCGTCGTTTTGTCTCGCGTTCTTCCAGCCGCCGGCCAGGAGGTGGTCCGGCACTTCCACGCCATGCTGGACGCCAACGGGCTGCATGACAATCAGCGCTTCGTCATCCCGGAGACCGTCCTCACCGACGGCAAGCTGCCGCCCGAGGTCTGCGCGCCGGTGCGGGAATGGCTGGCGGAGACCGCCGCGCAGCCCGATCGCCGGGTGGCCGTGCTGACCCGGACCATGTCCGGGGTCCTGGACACGTTCCGCGTCCGGGTGCCGGCCCTGGCCGCCCGGGTGGAGGATCAGATCAGCCTGCGGGCGGGCCTGACCAGTGCGGTCGCCGGCGCCTACAAGGCGGCCCTGGACGAGATCGACCGGCGGCTGCAGGACGGCTCGCTGATGAGCGGGGAGGTGCTGGCGCGCTGGCAGGACTTCGCGGGCGCCGGCGACGTGCTGCAGACGCTCCAGGCGCGGCGGGGGAACCGGCAGCGGCGGCACCGTGCTCCGGCCAGGGCACAGGCGCTGAAGATGGCGGCGCGTATCGCGGCGGAGTCACTGATCACCTCGGCGGCTGACCGCGCCGCCGAGGACTGCCTGGCGCGCTGGCGGGATCACCCGGCGGGCGCGGCCCTGCTCGCGCACCTCGGTGCGGGCGGCAAGGTCGCCTCATGGCAGTCGGAGTTCGCCGCGGAGGCGGGCTTGATCTTCGGCTGGGAGCCGGCGGAGTCTGGTGCGGCCAAGGCCGCGGGGCCCAGCGATCCCCAGGTACGGATCGCGGCCCTGGGCAGGTCGTCACCGGATCTGGTGACGCACGCGGCCCGTGCGGTGAGCGCCTGGCAGGACCAGGTGACCCGCCTCGTGCAGGCGGAGAACGTCACCAAACGCTCCATCGCCAAGGCTGTCTCCCTCGACAACGACGCGCTGGCCACCGTGCTCATCGTCAGCCTGCTCGGGTCCGATGAGGACGAGGCGAGCACGGCCGCGATTCCGCGCCGCCTGCTCACGTCGCTGTTCGGCGCCGGGCCGTTGCGGGACATCATGACGCGGACCCGGGGCGACCTGCGGCACCGGATCACGCTGCTCCTGGATGAGGAGATGCGGCGGTTCGCCGACGTGATCGACGGGGTGGGCACCCCGGACGCGGCGGCCAGCCTGCACCTGTACCAGGCGACCTACGCCCTTGAGGTGGCACGGTGACCGAGACAGAGGCGCGGGCCTCCGGGCCCGCGTACCCCGGGGGGCCCTACGCCGGGACCTACAGCGGGGGAATGCTGACCAGCCGGGCCCACCCGGGCGATCCGCACGCCGGGGTGGGCCTGTCCGGGCGCCTCAGCGCCCTGGCGCGGCTGGTCCAGATCGGCTCCGCCCGGGTCGGGGCGGACGGCTTCGACGCCGGACTGCTGGCTGACGCGGAAGCGCTGCTGGCGCGCGCGGGGGAGCGGCTGCGCCTGTCGTCGCACCACACAATCGTGGTGCTGGCCGGCGGCACCGGCAGCGGCAAGTCGTCGCTGTTCAACCAGCTAGCCGGGGCGGAGTTCTCGCCGGCCGGGGTGCTCCGCCCGGTGACCAGGGAGCCGCACGCCTGCGTTTGGGGGATGGACGGAGCGGGGCCGCTGCTGGACTGGCTGGGCATCGCGCCGCGGTTCCGTTACGCCCGCTCCAGTGCCCTGGAGGAGGGCGAGCGCGCGCTGACCGGCCTGCTCCTGGTCGACCTGCCCGACCACGACTCGGTCATGGCCGGCGAATCCGCCGAGGTGAGCCGCCTGGTGACCCAGGCTGACCTGATGGTGTGGGTGCTCGACCCGCAGAAGTACGCCGACGCCGCGGTGCACAGCCGGTACCTGGTCCCGATGGCCGGGCACGCGTCGGTGATCGCGGCCGCGCTGAACCAGGCCGACCTGCTGACTCCCGAGCAGGCCGAGGACTGCGTTTCTGACCTGCGCCGATTGCTGGATGCGGAAGGGCTGCACGACGCCAGGGTCCTGGTGACCTCGGCGATCAGCGCGGCAGGGGTCGCGGACCTGCGCAGGGCACTGATGGAAACGGTGATCGCCAGGCAGGCGGCGCTGCGGCGGATCAGCGCGGACGTGGATGCCGTGGCCGCGCGCTTCGTGCCGTACGCGGGTGACGCCGATGTCCGGGCGCGGGTGAGCCCGGCCGTGCCATGGCCGGCCGCGCCTGAGCCTGTCGCCGCGACCGCGCCGGGAAACGGCGCGCCGGGGTCTGCGGCCACCGCGCGCGGGTCGGCGGGCGCTGGCGGACCGGGCGCTGGCGGCGCGGCGGGTGCGGCGGGTGCGGCGAGTGATGCGGCCAGCGGCCCGGACGGCGTGGCGGCGCAGCCCGGCCTGCCTCTGGCGGCGCAGCCCGGCCTGCCCGCGGAGGCGCAGCCGGCCCTGCCCGCGGCGGCCACCGACGCGCTGGCCGCCGCGTTCGCCGCAGCCGCCGGGGTGAACGGTGTGGGCCGGGCGCTGCAGAGCGCACGGGAACTGAAGGCCGTGGACTACGTGGGCTGGCCCGTGGCCTGGCTGGCCGACCGGGTGACCCGTCGCGACCCGGTGCGCAAGATCCGGCTCGGCACGCTCTGGAACGAACTGCGCGACGTGTCGGCGGGCGCGACCGGTGCGCAGCAAGCGGAGATCAGCAACGCGGTCACCGTGCTCGCCGACGAAGCCGGTCGCAGCCTGCCCGGGCCCTGGCAGGCCAGCGTCCGCCACGCCGCCCGGTCCAGGACCGCGGAACTCCCGGCCACGCTTGGCACCGCCATCGCGGAGACGCTGCCGAAGGAGAACAGCGTCGCGGCGTGGTGGCGGGCGGTCGCGGCCTGGCAGGGCCTGCTGCTGGGCGCCGCCGCGGCGGGACTGGCCTGGTTCGTGGCGATCATCATCCTCGGTGCCTTCGGTGTGGCGCCGCACGCCGCGTCGTTGCTGCGCGATGTCGGCCTGCTGCCGTGGGTCGCGCTGATGGTGGCCGCGATCCTGTTGCTCGGCTGGCTGACCGCAAACGGCTGCTTGGCCCTGGTCATCCGCGCGGCTGAGCGGGAGCGGGAACAGGCGCAGCAGCGGATGCGCGCCGCGATCGCCCAGGTTGCGCGCCAGCTTGTCATCGCGCCGGTGGAGCGTGAACTGGCGGAGTTCGCCAGGTTCCACGACGAGCTGGCGGTCGCCCGCGCCGAAGGCTGAAGCCCGGCCAGCGCTCCCCGTCCTTCGGCCAGCCTGCCTTTTGCGTGCCAGCGGGGAAGCAAACTCTCCCTCTTGAGGTTCACATGTAATGATGTAATCTCAGTAACGGAGATGACGTTGCCCGATCAATCCCCGCTTGATGCGTACTCCCAGATCGTGGCCGGGGTGGCGGCCGAGCTCACCGGCAAGGTGGCCAGCCTGCGCGTGCCCCGGCAGGGCTACGGGCGGGCAGGTGAGAGCCTCGGCTCGGCGGTCGTCTACACCAGCGACGGTTTCCTGCTGACCAATGCGCACGTGGTGGGCAGCGCGCAATCGGGCACGGCGTCCTTCGGCGACGGCACCTCGGCGCCGTTCACCACGGTCGGCGTCGACCCCCTCTCCGACCTGGCGGTGCTCCGGGCCGCCGGGCCGACCCCCGCGCCCGCCAAGCTCGGCGAGGCGGACCAGTTGGTCGTCGGCCAGCTCGTCGTGGCTGTGGGCAACCCGCTCGGCCTGGCCGGCTCGGTAACGGCGGGCGTGGTGAGCGCCCTGGGCAGGTCGCTGCCGACCCGTATCGGGTCCGCGGCCCGGCTGATCGAGGACGTGATCCAGACCGACGCCGCGCTAAACCCAGGCAACTCCGGCGGCGCGCTCGCCGACAGTCACGCCCGGGTGGTCGGGATCAACACCGCGGTCGCCGGGGTGGGCCTGGGCCTCGCGGTCCCTGTCAATGCCACGTCACGCAAGATCATCTCCGCCCTGATGCAGCACGGCCGGGTCCGCCGCGCCTACCTTGGCCTGGTCAGCGCGCCCGCGCCGCTGCCGGCGCAGCAGCAGCAGCGCTGGGGCCGGACCAGCGGGCTGCGGGTGGTGGAGGTCGTACCCGGTGGCCCGGCGGCGCGGGCCGGTCTCCGGGCCGGTGACCTGCTGCTGACCGCGGCGGGCCAGCCGGTCGAGAAGGCCCAGGACCTGCAGCGGCTCATGTTCGCCGAAGCGATCGGCCGCCCGCTGGCCGTCACCGTGTTCCGCAACGGTGCCCTGGTCGACGTCATCGCCGAACCGGCCGAACTCGTCGCCGCCTGATCCGCCTCCCGGCGCCCGTCTGCGCTTGTTCCGTCCCGCCTCACCTCCCCGATCTTGCCCGCATACGCCCCGCCGCCAGGCTGGCGGCTGAGGCTGCCGCGCGGCTCGCCCATGGCGCCGGTGCACGAAATCTTCACACATAACGATGACGCCCTGGCTGGCTTATCCACAGGCGCCGGACTTTTCGCATGGCTATCCACAGACGACGGGCGCCGGGTGGCCCTTGGTTCCGCAGTGCGTAAGCGTGGTGCGCAGCCGGTGCCGGTGCCACGGCCGCCGGCCCGGAGCGAGCGCTTGTTCATGGCGTTGTTCCGGCCACGACAGGGAGGACGAGAGATGATCCACGAAGCACAGGTGAACCTGGCCGGGTACGTGGCCACGGAGCCCAAGTTCAGGAAGATCGCCGGCGACACCTCGTCGGCGAAGCTGCGGGTCGCCTACACCGCACGCCGCCGGGACAGGGAGACCGGCGAGTGGACCGACGGGCCCACGTCGTTCGTGAACATCCAGTGCTGGCGGACGCTGGCCGACAACGTGCAGATGTCCGTGCACAAGGGAGAGCCGGTGCTGGTCATGGGACGCCTGCAGATCAGGCGCTTCGAGGACTCCGAGGGAACCCAGCGGACCGCGGTGGAGATCGAGGCGACGTCCGTCGGCCACGACCTGGCCCGGGGCGTGGCCAAGTTCTCGCGCACCCGGTGGCCGGTCGCGGCGACCGCGGCCGAGACGGACGCGCCCGTGCCGGAAGGCGGCGCCGAGCCTGGAGACAGCGCGGAGTTCGGGACGGGGCTGGAGCCCGGCGAGCGGCCGGCCGTGGGCGGCGCGCGGGACGGGGACGGGGTGATCGACGAGAGCGCCGTGGCCGCGCTCGCCAGGGAGCTCAGCGAGTCGCTCGGGACCGGCGGCACGGCGGACGCGGCGGCGGGCGCCGACGGGGATGCCAGGGCACAGAACAAGGTGGGCGTGCCCGCCTGACCCGGCACCGCGCGGCAGGGGAACGCGGGCCGCCGGCCCGGCCGTCCCGGTCGCGGGGCACGAGGCGGTCCGGCGAGGCCGCCCCGTGCCCGCGCGAGCGCTGCCGCGAGCCGTGATGGCCCAAGTGGCCGGGGCAAGGTGGCCGGCCGCGCTCCGGCCCGCTGGCGGCTCGGCTGTGGCCGGGCCCGTCGGCTGGTACCCGAGTGGCTGGGTGCGCCGCGACGGGGCCCGGTTCGTCCGAGGCTGGGTGTGAGAGCCCCTACCCTGGAGGCATGCCCGAGTTCATCTACCAGATGCGCGCTGTCCGGAAAGCCCACGGTGACAAGGTCATCCTGGACGGCGTCACGCTGGCGTTCCTGCCCGGCGCCAAGATCGGCGTCGTCGGCCCCAACGGTATGGGGAAGTCGACCCTGCTGCGGATGATGGCAGGCGTGGAGCAGCCTTCCAACGGCGAGGCACGGCTGATGCCTGGCTTCACGGTCGGGCTGCTGGCCCAGGAGCCCGAGCTTGACGAGAGCCTCAGCGTGCTCGGCAACGTGGAAAAGGGCGTCGCTGACGTGAAGGCGCTGCTGGAGCAGTACAACCAGGTCGCCGAGAAGATGGCGACCGACTACTCCGACGAACTGCTCGCCGAGATGGGCAGGCTCCAAGAGCAGCTCGACCACCGGGACGCCTGGGACCTCGACAGCCAGGTCGAGCAGGCAATGGACGCGCTGCGCTGCCCGCCTCCCGACGCGGACGTGAGTCTGCTGTCCGGTGGTGAGCGGCGCCGGGTGGCGCTGTGTGCGCTGCTTCTGTCGCAGCCGGACCTGCTGCTGCTCGACGAGCCGACCAACCACCTGGACGCGGAAAGCGTGCTGTGGCTGGAACAGCACCTGGAGAAGTACGCGGGCACGGTGGTGGCGGTCACCCACGACCGCTACTTCCTGGACAACGTGGCGCAGTGGATTCTCGAGCTTGACCGTGGCCACGCCTACCCCTACGAGGGCAACTACTCGACCTACCTGGAGACAAAGGCGGCCCGGATCAAGGTAGAGGGGCAGAAAGACGCCAAGCGCCGAAAAATGCTGGAAGACGAGCTGGAGTGGGTCAGGTCGAACCCACGCGCGCGCCAGGCCAAGAGCCGGGCCAGGCTGCAGCGCTACGAGGAGATGGCGGCCGAGGCCGACGCCCGGCGCAAGGTCGACTTCGAGGAGATCCAGATCCCGCCCGGGCCCCGGCTCGGCCGTCAGGTCGTGGAGACCCATGCCCTGTCCAAGGGGTTCGGCGATCGGGTGCTGATCGAGGACCTGAGCTTCTCCCTGCCGCAGGGCGGGATCGTTGGCATCATCGGGCCGAACGGCGTGGGCAAGACCACGCTGATGAAGATGATCATCGGCGACGAGCAGCCGGATTCGGGCACGATCACGGTGGGCGAGACGGTCCAGATCTCTTATGTGGACCAGAACAGGTCACGCATTGACCCGGACAAGAACGTCTGGGAGGTGATCTCCGACGGCGAGACCTCGATCCGGGCCGGCAAGACCGAGATTCCCAGCCGGGCGTACGTGGCCGCGTTCGGGTTCAAGGGTTCCGACCAGCAAAAGCCCGCCGGTGTGCTCTCCGGGGGTGAGCGCAACCGGGTGAACCTAGCGCTCACCTTGAAGCAGGGCGGCAACCTCCTGCTGCTCGACGAGCCCACCAACGACCTCGACGTGGAGACGCTGTCGTCGCTGGAGAACGCCCTGCTCGACTTCCCCGGCTGCGCGGTGATCACCAGCCACGACCGGTGGTTCCTGGACCGGGTCGCCACCCACATCCTGGCCTGGGAGGGCGGGGCGTCGTGGTTCTGGTTCGAGGGCAACTTCGAGGGTTACGAGAAGAACAAGATCGAGCGGCTCGGCGCCGAGGCCGCCCGCCCACATCGCGTCACCTACCGCAAGCTCACTCGCGGCTAGACGGGGCCGTCCGGCCAGCTCGCCGATCGCCGCACCGGACGTGCGGGCGTGCCCGCGGCCAGGTTGATCCGCGGCCTTCGGCGGGTGCGGGTCAGGCGGGCGTGAGGCCGAGGTCGGGGCCGCCGGATTCGCGGGGCCGGTTCACCAGGCTGTGCGCGGCCATGACGAGGTAGTCCCATAGCTGGGCATCGTGCGCCGGGTCCAGTCCTATCTCGTCCAGGGCGGCGCGCATGTGCCGCAGCCACGCGTCGCGCTCGGCCTCCCCGATGGAGAAGTGCGCGTGCCGCATGCGCAGCCGGGGGTGGCCGCGAAGCTCGTCATAGGTGCGCGGGCCACCCCAGTACTGGATGAGGAACAACCGCAGGTGTTCCTCGGCTGGCCCGAGGTTCTTGCTCGGGTATACCGGCCGGAGCTCGGGATCGGCGGCGACACGCTGGTAGAAGTCATGCACCAGGCGGCGGAAGGTCTCCTCGCCGCCGACCGCCTCGTAGAGGCTGACCGGTTCTGTTGTCGTGTTCATAGCTGGCGTCCAGGGTACGTGTCCCCGGTGCGTGCCGGTCGAGCCGGCGGCAGGCAGTTAGTAAGGGTGATAGTTACCAGATAGACACAGTTTTGCTTGAATTAGCATTACCGGCCCGGCTGTCCTGTATGCGCCATGCAACATGGATATGCGTCTTCTGTGCATGTCGCACATCCATCAGCACAATGTCAATTTCACAGATTCTGATTCTCGCTGAGCGACTCTCAAGTTACATTGAGTCGGTATCACCCGGCCGGGGGACGGGCCAGCGCCCAGGGAGAGGGGCCCGGGATGTTGCAAGG
>Ga0070730_10003190_pt1 | contig 14778 bp, 8 predicted proteins | sample Coa_R1_3_FD_66447 | JGI IMG/M metagenome (GOLD analysis project Ga0070730, IMG submission 66447) | Surface soil microbial communities from Centralia Pennsylvania, which are recovering from an underground coalmine fire - Coalmine... | ecosystem: Environmental > Terrestrial > Soil > Unclassified ...
GTGTATTCTTCCAGGCTGGTGCGGCTCATCTCCCAGATCGTGTCCACCACATGGTCCAGGAAATAGCGGTCGTGGCTCACCACCAGCAGCCCGCCCTCCCACTGCCGCAGCGTCGTCTCCAGCCACTCCACCGCGCCGGTGTCCAGGTGGTTGGTGGGCTCGTCCAGGATCAGCAAGTCCGGCTGTTCCAGCAGCAGGCGCGCCAGCAGCGCGCGGGTTTTTTGGCCGCCGCTCAAATGCGCCAGCGGCACTTCCCACTGCGGCCGGGCCAGGCCCAGGCCGGTGAGGGTCTTCTGAATCCGCACGTCGTAGTCATAGCCGCCGGCCGCGGCAAAATCATCCTGGCGGGCGCCATAGTCTTCCAACAGCGCGGGCGTACTCTGCCCGGCGGCCATGACCGCTTCCAGCTCGTGCAGCCGCGCCTGCTGCGCCAGCACCGGCGCGAAGACAGTCAGCATTTCAGAATAGACAGTGTTGTCGCGGGCGGCAAACGCCTCCACCGCCTCCTGCCGCAGATAGCCCAGGCGCCGCCCGCGCGCCAGGTGCGCGCCGCCCTCTTTGGGCTCCACCAGCCCGGCCAGGATGAGCAGCAGCGTGGTCTTGCCAATGCCATTCGGGCCCACCAGCCCCACCTTGCCGCCGAAGGGCAGGCTGGCCGAGAGCCCGCTAAAGATATCCGCGGCCCCGAACGATTGGGCGAGGCCGTTAAATGTTAAAAGTGACATGGTGACCTATTCGATTGTGCTTTCAGCTTCAACTTGCGTGCCGTGCAAGCCGGAGGGCAGCCAGGCGCGGATTTAGGGCCGCATTGCCTGGCAGGCGCTCGCCTGCCTGATATGGAACTAAATTACGAGACTGAGGCTATTTCGAGGGTTGCATGGGCGTCATCAATGTCGCGTGCTGAACCGGGCAAAATCTCCGCGCCGATACCCTACAATAACATCGACGGCGGCAACTGGCAAGGGGGCGGTGGAAAAGACGCGTTGCAGGTTAGGGCCAAACCAGCCTGGCCGCCGCTTCCATTTCCCGCATCACTGCCACAACCATTTCGGCCGCGGTCGCTTGGGCGGCGCGTAGCGGCTGCAGAATATGGTGACCAAACAAATGTTTGCCCAACGCGACCCCCAACGGGACGGTCGGCCGCCATTGGTCGCAAGCCCACTGCGAGCGCTCCATTGATGATCCTTGGAGCAGTGACTCGATCGCCAGCGCCACACTGAGCGGTTCCAGCTCTGGCTGAGGCCCCGCCACCTGGATCGGTTTGCGGCTCAAATAAGGCGTGGCCCCCAGCAGATTCACGCTGCCGGCATAGGTGTCGCGAGCGGCGTAATGTAGTTGGCGCAGGCCAGACATATAAAACGCCCCCAGGCACAGCGGGCAGGGTTCCATGGTCGTGTACAGCGTCCACTGGCGGGGGTTGTTCGGGGTCGTCTTATCCCAATCCACGATTGGCAGCGACAGCAGGGCGTTCAGCTCAGCGTGCGCCAGATCGTGATGAAATACGGCCCGGTTGGCGCGCTGATCGCCTTCAGGCGCGGCATCCCTTGGGGCGCTTTTGTCCGCGATACGATTACGGCCGCGTCCAATAACTTGCCCGTGCGCATCCGCCACCGCGGCCCCAATTGGCACCGATCCAGCGCAGTCAGCCGCCCAGGCCTCTTCCAAGCATGCTTGCCATGCGGGCGACAGATTGTCCCAGAACACAATATTCTCCAAAAGTGGGGCATGCCCACGACATGAAACGGTATGTTCTGATGCCATACCACTTTGTTCTAGTTGCAGATACTGTCACCTCGAGTGCACATGCCGCGCGGCATGTTGCGACGCATTGACATTTTGTTCAATTAGCAACCGCGTTGCGTGTTACTCTGAGTGCACATGCCGCGCGCACGCGTTGCGTGTTTCGACGCAATGACATTTTGCTCAAGTTGCTAAAACTGTCACCCTGAGCGCGGCCGCAATCGTTTGCTAATACGGCCCCGCAGGTGCGCGAAGGGCCTCGCGGCTCGGCAGCAAATCATCATGTCGTGAGCAGCGCAAATGCAATCGCCCAATCGTAAAACCCCGCCTACGGGCGAAGGGCCTTGCGGCCTTTCGTTGTCGAACATACACCTGTAAACAGCGCTAGCCCTGACCGGCCAGCTTGTTTTGTAGAGCCGTTCTGGCCCGCTCGGCGATCTCGGGAATGCGCTCCGGGCAGCGTTCAATGGCCCAGCGCGTCAGATCAAACTCTTTCAACAGCAGCAGGCTGCGCAGCTCGGGCAACAGCCGGGCATATTCGGCTTCAGCCATGCCATAACCCTGTCGGAAGGCCAGCATCTCGCTTCCGGCCGGACCATGCTCGCGCAGCAGCGCAATGAAGTCGTAGTGCGGAACAATGTGCGTTGGCGATTCTTCGCCGTTGCGGCCGGGCACCAGACTCTCGAGCATATACGGCCGCCCGTCCCAACTGCCCACCGCCAGCACCGCTGGGCCAGGAATGCCCAGGCCGGCCGCCGCGTTCACACACCAGGCTTCCTTTTCATAAAACGCCAGTGCGCGCGGTGAATCCTGCCGTTGGCACAGCCTGACCACGAGCCTTCTATCGCCGCTACGGGCAACAAATATCTTGTTGACCGAGCCCAGTCCCAGAATGGGCGCGACGTCTTGGACGTCCTGTTTGAGAAAATCGGCGACAATCGCCGCCGCGACCTCACCGTCGGATGGCAATGCCTGTTTCATTTTGTCTGGTAGTTTATTACCCGGCGCGTTCCAACGCGTAGCCAATGAAGTCCATCGTCCTGCCCACGTCACCCTCCGGCACCCGGCCCGCGTTCTGCGGCTCGTGCCGCCCGATGACGGCGCGCTCGATCAGGCCCGCCCAGCGCCCATCCAGGGCCGTCAGCGCCCAACGGGCCGCTGTGGGCTTTGACACCACCGTGCCACGCTCTAACGTGTAGAGCATGCGGCAGACCGTGAGTACCACGTAGGACTGATATCCACGAAAATCTAAATCAGTTGGATGGTCGCGCAAGAACTGTTCGCGCCGCGCCAGCAGAGGCCGCATGGCCGCGCGCAGCTCGTCCGGCGACACCGGGTCAATCAGGCCGGCCGGCGGCGGGCCGGCCACCACCAGCCCGCGCGCGCGCAGCGCGTAACGCTGCACCACCCAATCGACATCGTGCGCCATCCAATACAACTGCTCCCCGCGGCCGCGATCCAGGCGCGGGTGGGTGGCGTGCGCGGGGTCGTGCCGGCGCAGCGCAGCCAGCGGGATGTACGATATCTCCACCTGCACGGCCCAGGGCGAGTCGCCCGCGGCCAGGCGCGCGTGCAGCGCGGCCAGCGCCGCGAAAGTTTCACCGGAAAGGTCGCCATCCGTGACCACCAGCACGTCCACGTCGCTGGCATCGTCAAAGTCGCCGCTGGCTAGCGAGCCATAGAGCATCATGCCAACGAACTGTCTGGTCAGGATGGACCGCACGCCGTCGAGCAGCTCGCTTAGCAGAGCGTTGACGTCCGGATACTGGGTCGGTGCCGGTTCCATCAAACACATCGCGCTTGCACCCTGAAAAGGACCGGGGCAGGGGCGCACCCACAATTAGGGTCGCTGGTGCGTTAGATCGATCAGGCCGCAACCGGCGCCTTGAGCCGCCCTTCAGCCAGCGCAGTCTTGAACAACGCGATGGTCTTGGCCACACCTTCATTCAGCTCGGTCTCGGGCAGCTGGCCCAGCTCGGCCGGCAGATGGGCCGGGGCCGCGTCCTCGGCCAGGGCCAGCGGCTTCTCATCAAACGTGATGCGCCCGCGGCTCTCCGGGTTGGCGGCCTCGATGGCGGCGACGATGTCGCGCATGTGCGCGCCGCTGCCGTGCAGGTTGTAAACCCCTGCACCCGTCACGGCCGCGCGCGAGGCCTGGATGAAGGCCTTGGCCACGTCGTCGGCGTATTGGAACAGCCCGCGCCCGCCAAAGGGGATGTGATAGCCCTGGCCGGCGGCGGCGGCCAGCATGGCCTTGGTAGGCGAGGAGGTCATGCCCTGATCGCGGCCGGGGCCATAGACGGTGTAGGGCCGGAAGGCCAGGCTGGAGATGCCGTCATCCTGCCAGTAGATGCGGGCCGTGCCCTCGTTAGCCTGCTTATACACGCCATAGTGGCTGTTGGGCCGCAGCATGGCGTTATCGTCCACGCGCCCTTCGGGGTATTCGTCGTTCAGGCCATACACGGCAAAGCTGCTGGCATACACCAGCCGCTTCAGGCCGGCGCGTTTGATGGCCTCGAAGGCGTTCACCGTGCCCACCACGTTCACCCGCGCGCCCAGCGGCGGGTCCGCCCGGCAGAAGGGCACTTGCAGCGCGGCCAGGTGGATCAGGTTGGTGGCGCCGGTGTCGGCCAGCGCCTTCTCCAGCGCGGCCAGGTCGGTGATGTCGCCGGTGATGAAGCGCACCCGCGCTACCTCGTCTGGAGTCATGATCAGCCGCAGCCGGTGCGGGTCGCTGGCCAAATCGAACACCGCCACCGGCGCGCCCGCCTGCACCAGGTTGCGCACCACCCAGGCCCCAATGCAGCCCAAGGCTCCCGTGACTAAGAATCGTTCTTCCATGTTCATCGTATTCTCCTGGTTGGGATTATAGGCCAAGTACGATCATTGATCATTTTCCGAAAATGAGATGGGGCGGGCATTTCATGCCCGCCCCATCTCATTTTCGGAGATATAGATATAATCGCCCGCCATGACCACTTCCGCCGCCGACCCCCTCGCCTGCGACCTGTTCGAGTTCGCGCCCATTTCGCTGTGGGAAGAAGACTATTCGGGCGTTAAAGCCTATCTCGACCAGTTGCGCGCCGCGGGCGTCACCGATCTGCGCGCCTACCTGGACGCGCACCCACAGGCGGTGGACGAGTGCTTGGCGCGCATCCAGGTGATCAACATCAACCGCAAAACGGTGGAGCTGTTCCGCGCTCGCTCGAAACGCGAGCTGCTCGACAACCTGCCGCGCGTGTTCCGCGACGAGATGCGGGCCCACTTTGCCGACGAGCTGGTGGGCATGTGGCATGGCCAGGCGGCCTGGGTGGGCGACGGCATCAATTACGCTCTGGATGGCCAGCCGCTGGAGATCCGGCTGCATTGGTCCGTGCTGCCTGGGTCGGAGATCAGTCTCAGCCGGGTGCTGGTATCGATTGAGGACATCACCGCCCGCCGCCAGGCTGAGCGCGCCCACCGCCAGGCCGAGCGGGCGCAGGCGGCCAGCGAGGCGCGCTTTCGCGGGCTGTTCGAGAACGCGCCGGTGTCGCTGTGGGAAGAAGACTACACCGGCATCAAGCGCTTTCTCGACGACCTGCGCACCCAGAACGTGGCCGACCTGGGCCAGTACCTGGTGGAACACCCCGAGGCAGTGGACGAATGCATAGCGCGCATCCGGGTGCTCGACATTAACCACAAAACGCTCGAGCTGCTGCACGCCCAAACCAAGGCGGAAGTATTGGGCAACCTGGGCCAGGTGTTCCGCGACGAGATGCGCGCCCACTTCCGCACCGAGCTGGTGCGCTTGTGGGAGGGTCGGCTTTCAGACGAGGTCGAAGGCATCAACTACGCCCTCACCGGCGAGCCGGTGAACATCCAGCTGCAGTGGGCGGTGCTGCCTGGCTCTGAAACCAGCCTGGAGCACGTGCTCATCTCGCTGGAAGACATCACCGCCCGCAAGAAAGCGGAAGACTATCTTAAGTACCTGGGCACACACGACGTGCTCACCGGCCTGTACAACCGCGCCTACTTTGAGGAAGAGCTGGCGCGGCTGGGGCGCGGGCGCCAATTTCCCGTCAGCGTCGTCGTGGCCGACCTGGATGGCCTCAAAAGCATCAACGACACGCGCGGCCATCCCGAGGGCGACAAGCTCATCCGGCGCGCGGGCGAGGTACTCCAGGCCAGCGTGCGCGCCGAAGACATCGTCACCCGCATCGGCGGGGATGAGTTTGCAATCTTGCTGCCGTCGGCCAACGCCGTGGCGGCTGAGCAGGCCATAACGCGCATTCGCAGCCTGATTGAGCTGAACAACAAATACTACTCAGTACCGGCCCTCAGCCTGTCGCTGGGCGCCGCCACCGGCGAGCTGGGCAGCAGCCTGCCCGAGGTGCTGCGCCAGGCCGATGACCGGATGTATGTGGAGAAGAGGGCCCATCACGGGCGGTGAGACTGTGTGGGACGCGGTCCTACACCGGCGTCATGGCGGCCCGCGCCTGCTCCGCCAACTGCGCCAGCGACAGGCTGCGCCCCCCGGCGCGCGTGGCGGCAAAGGCCGCCTCGCCCAGGGCGGACTGAGCGGCGGCCAGCGCCTGCTGGTACACCCGCCGGGCCGAGGGCGGCACGGGCACGCCTATGGTTTCGCGCAGGCGCTCGGCGCCGCCTAGCAGCACCGCCGCCACCTCCGGCCGGCCGTGCGCCGCCCAGGCGCGCGCCGCGCCCTCCAGGCACAGGGCCAGGCCCGGCTGGTCGCCCAGCTCGCGGCGTAATAACAAACTCTCGCCGCTCAAGGCCAGCGCCTCGGCGTAGGCGCCCTGGTCGTAGGCCGCCTCGCTCAGGTTCAGCAGCGAATTGGCAATGCCCCACTGGTCGCCCACGGCGCGGCGCAACGCCAGGCTTTCGGTGAACAGGTCGCGCGCGCCAGCCGAGTCGCCCTGCTGTAAGGCAACGCCGCCCAGGTTGTTAAGAGAAACAGCCAGCCGCTGGCGGTCGCCGGTCTCGCGCTCCAAGGCCAGGCTGCGCTCAAAACTTTGCCGGGCGTTTAGCAGATCGTCCTGGTTGAGCGCCAGCAGGCCCAGGCTGTTGTGCACATCGCCCGCGCCGGCCCGGTCGCCAATCTGCTCGAACAGCGCCAGGCTGGCCTCCAACTGCTGCCGCGCCAGCGCCAGCTCGCCCTGGCCGCGCGCCAGGATACCCAGCCGCTGCATCGCCCGCGCCCGGCGGGCCGGCGGCCCAGGCGGCTGCTGGGCCAGGGCCAGCTCCAGCCAGCGCCGGCCCTCGCTCAGATAGCCGCGCACCCACCAAAAGCGCCACAGCCCCAGCGCCAGCCGTAAGGCCGGCGGGTCGCTGGCCGTGGCCTCATCTGCCGGCTCGTCTGCCGCGGGCTGATCCACTGCCGCGTTGAGCGACCATTCCAGCGCGGCGCGCAGGTTGTCGTTTTCCTGCTCCAGCCGCTCCAGCCACTCGGACTGGCGCGCGCCAGTGAGCTCTGGGTCGGCCTGTTCGGCCAGCGTGCCATAATAAGCCGCGTGCCGTGCCTGCGCGGCGGCCTGCTCGCCGCCGGTGAGCGCCAGCCGGTCCGCGGCATAGCGGCGCAGCAGCTCGTGCGGCTGGTAGCGCCCGGCAGGCGTGCGCGTCAAGAAGGCGCGGTCCACCAGCGCCGCCAGGAAGAAGAGCGAGGCGCCCGCCACGGCCGCGGCGGCCTCGCGCGGGAAGCCGCCGCGAAACACCGACAGCTTGCTCATCACCTGCTGCTCATCAGGCGACAGCAAGCCCCAGAAATAGTCCAGCACGGCCCGGGCGCTCTGGGGCGCCTGCGGCGCGCCGGCCGGGGCGGGGCCCAAAAAGTCGAGGTTGCGCTCGATCTGCGCGGCGATCTCGTGGCAATCCAGCAGAGCCGCCCAGGCCGCGGCCAGCTCAATGCCCAGCGGCAGTCCGTCCACCAGTTGGCAAATGCGCAGCACCGCGGCGCCATTGCCCGGGGTGAGGGCAAAGTCGGGCGCCACCCGGCGCGCGCTTTGCAAAAAAAGCTGCGCGGCGCTATAAGCCCCCGCCGCCGCGGGCGCCCGGGCCGCGTCCGCCGCTGCCCCGCGCGGCACCGGCAGGCCGCGCAGCTCCAGCAAGCTCTCGCCGGCTAGGCCCAGCCGCTCGCGCGAGGTGACCAGCAGCCGCACCTGCGGCGCCTGCTCTAGCAGGCGGTTGATCAGCGCCGGACCGCTCCGGTCGGCGGCCGGCAGCAGCTCGAAATTTTCGAGCACCAGCAGAAGCCGCTTGTCGCGCAGGAAGGCCGCCAGTTGCGCGGCCGGCTCGGTCGAGCCCTGGAACTGCAGCCGCAGTGCCTGCGCGATGGCGGGCACCAGGAACTGGCCGCTGCTTACCGGCGCCAGCGGCACCGCAAACACGCCGTCGGCGAATTGCAGGCGCAGCTCGGCCGCCGCCTGCAGCGCCAGCCGCGACTTGCCAATGCCGCCCGGGCCAACCAGCACCACCAACCGCTCGGCCGGCTGCGCCAGGCGCTGCTTCAAGGCGCGCAGCTCGGCCTGGCGGCCCACAAACAGGTTCGCCGCGGCCGGCAGATTGGTGGGCGGGTCAAGCAGTTGGTCCAGCCGCTCGCGCAGCGGCAGGGCCGCCAGGTTGGGGTCCAGCGCCCAGGTCTCGCCCACTGCCCGCAGCCCGCCGTATTCAATGAGATAGGCCACCGCTCGCTGCAGCAGGCCTGGCAAGCCGCCCGTCTGCCGGTGCAGCCAGGCGCAAAAATCTTCGGGCGCTTCCCATTGCAGCCGGCCGCGCAGCCACACCCGCAGGGCCGCCAGCGACAGGCCGGCCAGCTCGGTGTGCGCGTACAGCGGCGCCTCAAAACCGCGGCCGGGCAGCGTCTCGTCCGGCCCGCTGTAGATCAGCGCCACGGCCGGCAGCTCGGGTGCCGTCCACAGCGCCTCCAGCACCTCCAGCGTCCCGCGATCCAGATCGGTCAGCCCGCGGGCGGTAATCACCAGGCCCGCCGGGGCGCGCTCGGTCAGCCATTGGCGCAGCCGCAACGGCAGCGCCGCCTCGCGCCCGAGCTCGTCGCTGCCGGCCAGCACCTGTTCCAGCGGGCCCTCGGCCTCCAGCCGTGCCTCGGCCAGCGCGCCATACAGCCGGGCCTTGCGCGCCGGCGAGCCAGCGAGCGCCAACACCGTGTATCCCCGCAGGCGCGCCGCCTGGGCGGCCTCGGCCAAAAAGCGCGCGGCGCCCGCTCCGCGCGGGCCGGTGACGGCCAGCAAGGCGCGCCGGGCCGCCGGCCAGGCTTCCAAAAATTCGCGCAGCCCAGCCAGCGCCCGCTCGCGCTCCAACAGGCGCGCCCCGGTCTCCAGCTCAGAAGGCAGCGGCGCGCCTTCCCCGGCGATCACGCGCTGGCGGCCCTGGCGCTTGGCCTGGTACAGGCGTTGGTCGGCGTGCTCGAACAGCGCCTCGGCGGTGGGGCCATCCTCGGGCAAGGCGGCCAGCCCAATGCTCAGCGTCAGGGCCAGCGGCGGGTCACCGGCAAATGGCACGGCCGTCATCGCCTCCAGCACGCGCTCGGCGGCAATCAGCGCGCGCGGCCGATCAGTGTTGGGCAGGAGCAGCACGAACTCATCGCCGCCATACCGAAAAAGCTGATCGCCGCTGCGCAGCAGCGCCGCCACGCGCTGGGCGAAAGTCGCCAACACCTGGTCGCCGCGGCTGTGGCCAAAAGCGTCATTGATGCTTTTGAAATGGTCAAGGTCGATCAGCACTAGCGCCAGCGGGGCCTGGGCGCGCTGGGCGCGCTTGAGCTCGCGCAGCAGGCGCCGCTGGAAAACGGCGCGTGTGTGCGCGCCGGTGAGAAGGTCGAGGGAGGCAGGCAAAAGCGTAAGTGGTAAGTGGTAACTGGTAATTAGTAATTGGAAAGCAGGGCGAATTGTAATCCCTGACGGATGTCGCGCAAGCGCATGGGTACAGTGGGCAATTGCGTCTTCATCGCGTACCGGGCGCGTTCTTCGAGCCGTATGGCGAAGGGGGCATAGGCGTTAACTTAGCGCTCGCGTAGATATTTTTCCGGAAATTCATGGGGCCGCGCGTGCACTTCGTACACGCGCGGCCCCATGAATTTCCGGCTTTTCTCCCCCTATTTTCTGGCAATTTCAACCCATGCCCGTGTTTACGCTTTTGCTTACGGCATGGTAATGGGTTGGCGCTACACTGGCGGGATTGGTAGTTCCAGCACTGATGGCCGCGAGGCAGCCAGCCTGACTCGCGGCCATCAGTGCTGGAAACGTTCATGAAATTCTGAGGTGTGGAGGTTGCGTTGGATACAATGACGATGATTGCGCCGGTACGGCAAGATTTTTCCCAGCCGGCTTCGGAAGAACAAATCGCGCGGACCGTGCAGGCTCTGCAGGCCAACGGTATTCACGCGCTGGTGGTGGACGATCGCGCGGCGGCGCTGGAGGCGCTGCTAAGCCGGTTGCCCGAGGGCGCGGAGGTCTTTACGGCTGCCTCGCAGACTCTGGAAGCAATCGGGGCTATAGCCGAGATCAACCAATCGGGCCGGTTCGATGCCATCCGCCCCAAGCTGATGAAGCTCGACCGGCAGACCCAAATGCGCGAGATGCGCCAGCTGGCCGCCAGCCCCGACTATGTGGTGGGCAGCGTGCACGCCATCACCGAGCGTGGCCAGGTGCTGGTGGCCTCGGGCGGCGGCAGCCAATTGGCCTCCTATGTGTACGGCGCCGGCCATGTGATCTGGGTGGCCGGCACGCAAAAGATCGTGGCCGACATCGATGAAGGGCTGCGGCGCATCGAAGAGCACAGCCTGCCCCTGGAAGATGCGCGTATGCGCCAGACGCGCGGCGTGGGCAGCCAGGTAGGCAAGATCATGATCTTCAACCGCGAGCCCGCCGGCCGCACTACCCTGATCCTGGTGCGCGAGGTGCTGGGCTTCTAAACCAGGTTCCGCTCGATTCATTTATCCGTGGAGACGCCCCGCCGGGGCGTCTCTTTTTATTCTAACCCCAATATTACCGTCTTTTGCCGCCCGTTGGCGGTATTATCTCTGAGGCTGGCTTTATTAAGGGGCGGCCAACCTCGGCTTGACGGGCCGTTGAACTCAAACGGCTACACTGGCACCTGCTTGCCGCGGAAACTCTAGAAATCGAAAGGAGACATCAGACAATGAATGACACGACCACTCATGTTCAGAAGTGGCTCGGCCAATGCCGCCGCGCGGCCTCGCGCACCCTGGCCGCCGCCCTGGCTATGGCCGTGCTGGCTTCTTCGCTCACCGGCGCCGCGGCCGTGGCTGTAGCCGCGCCTGCCAGCGCGGCGCTGCCCGACCCCAGCAGTTGCCAGCTCAACTCGGCCCAGGGCAACATCCAGCACGTCATCGCCATCCAGTTCGACAACACCCACTTCACGCGCGACAATCCCAACGTGCCTTCCGATCTGGAGCAGATGCCGCACCTGCTGAATTTCATCACGCAGAACGGGATCATGCTCAGCAACCACCATACCCCGTTGATCTCGCACACCGCCACCGACATCCTCACCACCCTCACCGGGGTGTATGGCGACCGCCACGGCGTGCCGGTCTCCAATAGCTTCCGCTATTTCCTGCCCACCGGCGCCAGCAACACCGGCGTATCCTTTGCCTACTGGACCGACCCGCTCTTCGATCCCTCGCTGCCAGCCTCGCCCACCGACACGAGCTACAACATGCTCACCGCCGATGGGCACAACGCCCCAGCGCCGTGGGTGCCCTACACCCGGGCCGGCTGCAACGTGGGCGCCGTGGCGACGGCCAACGTCGTGCTGGAGAACAACAGCTTCGATATCCCCAAGGTCTTTGGCAACCCGTCGCCCGAATACAGCGAGTTCCAGGCCAACCCCAACCTGGCCTTCACCGATTTTGTGGGCCTGGCGGTGCACTGCGCGGCCGCTAGCGCCGTCTGTGCCAGCGGCAACCAGGGCAAACCAGACCTGCTGCCCGACGAGCCCGGCGGCTACACCGGTTTCAACGCCCTGTTCGGCGCCAAGTACGTCAACCCGCAGATTGGCGGCACGGGCGCTGGCAACGAGACCGTCAACGATCTCAACAACCAGCCGATCATTAATCCGACCTCGCACACCTCCGGCTTCCCCGGCTTTGATGGCATGCCAGCCGCCGTTTCATTGTCGTATGTGGCTGCCATGCAGGAGCATGGCATCCCGGTGACCTACGCCTATATCTCGGATGCCCACGACAAGCACCCGTCCGGCCCGGCTTATGGCCCGGGCGAAGCCGGCTACGTCGCCGCGCTGGCCGCCTACGACGACGCGTTCAACAAGTTCTTCACGCGCCTGGCCGCCGATGGCATCAACAGCAGCAACACGCTGTTCGTCTTCACCGCTGACGAGAACGATCACTTTGCCGGCGGCCAACCCAGCAACGCTTGCGATGGCGTGAACACTCCCTGCATTTACAGCCACGTCAACTGCCCCAGCGTGGCTGTGCCCACCTGCCCGGCCAATAATGTGGGCGAGTTGAACGCCAACATGGCCGGCCTGCTGGCCACCGAGCAGGCCATCACCACCCCGTTCAAGGTCCACTCCGACGACGCGCCCACGGTCTACGTTACCGGCAACCCGGCGCGCGACGCCGCCGTTACGCGCGCCTTCGAGCGCGCCACCAGCGCCCTGACGGCCACCAATTTTTATAAGGGCGTGAGTGAGAACATGACCGTTGGCCTGGCGGATCCGGTGGAAATGAAGCTGCTGCACATGGTCACCGCCGACCCGGCCCGCACGCAGACCTTCACCTGGTTCGCCAAACCAGATTACTTTTTGTTCGCCGGGGCGGCCAACTGCAATGCGCCCTGCGTCCAGGAGCAATTTGGGTTTGCCTGGAACCACGGCGACGTGACGCCTGACATCACCCGCACCTGGCTGGGCCTGGTGGGGCCGGGGGTGAGTGCGCGCGGCGTGGAGGACAACATCTGGTCGGATCACACCGACGTCCGCCCGACCATACTCTGGCTGGTGGGCCTGACCGACGACTATGCCCATGATGGACGTGTGCTGCTGGAAGCCCTATCTGGGCAGAGCCGAGACCCCAATTACATTGCGCTGGCGCAGATGTATAAGCGCATCAACGCCCCGGTGGCCGAGCTCGGCCTGGCCAGCCTGGTGGTGTCTACCAATGCGCTCGCCAGCGGCAACGCCGCCGACGACAGCCAGTATGCCAACCTGGAGACCCAACTGACGAACATCACCGCCCAGCGCAACGCCCTGGCCGCCCAGATGATCAGCCTGCTGGAAGGCGCCTCGTTCCGCGGGCAACCGATCACCAAGACGCAAGCCCAGAGCTTGATCCAGCAGGGTAAGGCGCTACTGAAGGAGGTCAATAGTTTGGCTGGCGGACAATAAACAGCCGGCTCAGGCCCGTTCGGCTTCACCTTTTCCGTAGAGACGCCCCGGCGGGGCGTCTCTTTTTGTCTCATCGTCATGTTGGTCCATGTATAGTGCCAGGCCCATATATCAGGCCGTGGGCTTAATTCGTCTGGCGAATGGGGTCCGGCCGGTGGTGCGCTGAAGTTCCGCAACGGCCTTTTGTCGCTGTTCGATATCCTGGTCAAGTTCTGGCTGGTGATCCCAATAATACGCCAGCGCCGAGTGGATTTGGCCCAAAGTCAAATCTTGGCGGCGTTGCATCAATCCAACTGACCCGTTACCATGGCCTCATGTCCAACACCGTCCTGCTCCACGACGCCGCCCGCGGCCAATGGCTGAGCTTCCGGCAGCCGGCGCACGTCGTGGGGGCTTACGCCATTAGCGATGTGCTGCCGGCGCTCCGCGAGGCCGAGGCGCTGGTCGAGGGGCGCGGGTGGTACGCCGCCGGCTTCATCAGCTATGAGGCCGCGCCGGCCTTCGACCCATCTTTCCAGGTGCGCCCGGCGCCGGCCGATTTTCCGCTATTGTGGTTTGGCCTGTACTCAGAGCCGGAAGAGGTGCCGGCGCCATTGCCGCCGGCCGGCACCGTGCCGTTGGGCGGCGAGTGGGCGCCCTCGGTGAGCCGGGCTGAGTACGCCGCCGCCATCGACTGCGTCCAGGCGCATATCGCTCGCGGCGACACCTACCAGGTGAACTACACCTTCCGGCTGCGGCGCGCGTTCGCCGGCGACCCGCTGGCGCTATTTGCTGCGCTGGCCCAGGCGCAGCGGGCCGCCTACGCCGCCTATGTTGACCTGGGCCGCTACGCCGTCTGCTCGGCCTCGCCCGAGCTGTTCTTCGCCCGCGACGGCCGGCGCGTGACGGCCAAACCTATGAAGGGCACCGCCGCGCGTGGGCGCTGGAGCGCCGAGGATCGCGCCCGGGCCGCCTGGCTGCGCGGCTCCGAAAAGAACCGGGCCGAGAACGTGATGATCGTGGACATGCTGCGCAGCGACCTGGGGCGCGTGGCCGAGGTGGGCAGCGTGCGCGTGCCGCGGCTGTTCGAGGTCGAGCGCTACCCCACCGTCTGGCAGATGACCTCCACCGTCGAGGCCCACACCGGCGTCTCCACCACCGAATTGATAGCCGCGCTGTTCCCGTGCGCCTCAATCACCGGCGCGCCCAAGACCCGCACCACCCAGATCATCGCCGAGTTGGAGCGCGAGCCGCGCCGCGTCTACACCGGCTGTATCGGCTTCCTGGCGCCCGGCCGGCGGGCGCAGTTCAACGTGGCCATCCGCACCGTGCTGGTCGACCGCGCCGCCGGCCAGGCCGAGTATGGGGTGGGCGGCGGCATCGTCTGGGATTCGAACGCGGCGGATGAATATGAAGAGTGCCGGCACAAAGCGCGCGTGCTCAGCGAGCCGCGGCCCGAGTTCGCGCTATTTGAAACCCTGCGCTGGTCGCCGCCCGCTGGACCGGCGCCGACTGACGCGCCGCGCAGCGCCCCAGCCGCCCACGGCTATTGGCTGCTCGACGATCACCTGCGCCGGCTGGAGCGCTCGGCCGAGTATTTCGGCATCGCGCTGCGACCGGGCGAGCCGCGCGCCCGGCTGGAGGCGCTGGCCGCCACCCTGGCCGGCGGCCCGTTTCGGG
>Ga0070730_10003192_pt1 | contig 14771 bp, 9 predicted proteins | sample Coa_R1_3_FD_66447 | JGI IMG/M metagenome (GOLD analysis project Ga0070730, IMG submission 66447) | Surface soil microbial communities from Centralia Pennsylvania, which are recovering from an underground coalmine fire - Coalmine... | ecosystem: Environmental > Terrestrial > Soil > Unclassified ...
AAGTCGGCCATAGGATTTGCGAAGTTTTGTTTCATCATGAACCCAAGTGAAGCAAGTCGCGAGATTCGTCCGGGCGGCCGAAGTCACAACTTCGGCGACCGCATCTGCAGTTGGGCTGCTGCACGATGCATATCAGGAACGGCGTCCTTACGGCGATACACTTCAGCGGGCGCCGGATGCTCGCCACGGCTACAAAGCAAAAACGAGGGTCGCAGAATAAATAGCAGACCAAGGGCGTTGCCGGAATAAAGTAAACCCAGTAGAAGCCCTCTAATGTCGCCTTACTCTTCCAATGTCGCCTTAGCGGAAGTCTTAATGCCTTAGCTGGCCAGCCGGCGGCGCATTCCCCGGTCACGACCGGCGGCACGAGTGGTCGTCGCGCGTTCGCTGCGGGCCGCGGAGAAAAACCGAATGGGGATGCTGGGCAGGCCAAAACTGACCGAGTCTTTCCAGAATCGAAGCCGCCACATTTTTCCCGTGCAGCAATGGCTAGTTCGCCGCGGACGATGCGCAATCGGGTAAAACATTCAGTCACTTGCGCTTTGGAAAGCGCGAGGACGGTTCGAAAGGCCGATAACCGCGCTGATTTTCGCCCGGGCGTTCCAGACTTGCAGACATTTCCGGGCCATTGCGGCTTCTAGCGGCACTATAATGCGATTCGCCATGGCTGAACTGGCCGAATACCATCGCAAGCGCCGCTTTGCGGATACGCCGGAACCACGGGGCAAGAAAGCCGGCCGGGACGAAAAGATTTTTGTGGTGCAGAAGCATGCGGCGCGAAGGCTGCACTATGATTTTCGAATTGAATCGGGAGGGGTACTTAAATCCTGGGCCGTTCCCAAAGGGCCGTCGCTCAACCCGGGGGACAAGCGACTGGCGATTCAGGTGGAAGATCACCCGTTCGAATACCGCAAGTTTGAAGGGACAATTCCCGAGGGAAACTACGGCGCCGGCGAAGTAATTATCTGGGATCAAGGCACGTACGAACCGGAAGGCGCCGTCAGCACCGCAGAACAGTTGGAACGAGGCGAGCTGAAGTTTCGCTTACACGGGACGAAACTGAACGGAAGCTTCGTCCTGGTAAAGTTGAAACGCAGCCAGGCTAAGAACGAATGGCTGATGATCAAGCACCGCGACGAGCACGCCGATCCCCTGTGGAACGTGGACGAACATGGGGAGTCGGTGGTGAGCGGACGCCCGCTGCCGAAAACACACAAAGAGACGCAAAAGCAAAAAGCTACGGGCGCGGACGCCAGCTCGGCAAATCCCGGCGAATTGCCGGGCGCCAAGATTGGGCCGATGCCGAGCGACATTTCCGTTACGCTGGCCAAGCTCGCGGACAAACCGTTCTCCGATCCCGACTGGCTTTTCGAGATTAAGTGGGACGGAATTCGCACGGTCGCATTTATCGACAATGGCGCGGTGCGATTAGCGTCCCGTTCGAAGCGGGACGTGACCGCCGAATATCCGGAATTCCAGGATCTCGCCAAGCACGTGCGCGCGGGCAGTGCGATTATGGACGGTGAAATTGTTACGCTGGACGAAAATGGGCGCAGCGATTTCCAGAAGCTGCAGAATCGCTTCGGGGTGAGCAGGCCTTCGCACACACTGATCGGCGAAGTTCCACTGACTTATTACCTTTTTGACCTTTTGTACTGTAACGGCTTCGATGTCCGCAAGGTTCCGCTTTCGCAGCGCAAAGAGCTATTGCGCCAGATACTTCGCGGGACAAACGGCGTGCGTTACTCCGAACACCAGATTGAGAAAGGCCAGGAACTGTTCGCCGCCGCGGAGGGACAAGGCCTGGAGGGGATTGTTGGAAAGCGGATCGACAGCGCTTACGCCGGAAATCGCACAGGCGACTGGCTAAAATTTAAAATCGTAAACGAACTGGACGCGGTGGTGGCCGGGTGGACCGCGCCGCGGCGCACGCGCCAGTATTTCGGCGCGCTGGTGCTGGGGTTGTACGACGATAAGAAGGAGTTGCAATTCATTGGCAGCGCGGGAACAGGTTTCGACCAGAAAACGCAAAAGGAAGTGCTGGCGCAACTCGAGAAACTACGTGCTTCGCGTTCGTCACTGAGCGCCCCTCCAAAATTGCGGGAACATGTGGAGTGGGTGCAGCCTGCCATGGTGGCGCGAATCAAATTTGCGAACTGGACCGCAGACAATCATTTACGGGCGCCGGTTTTCCTGGGTATTCGCAAAGATCGCGGGCCGCAGGATTGCAGCTTCGCCGCAGCGCGACCCGATCCCGATTCTCCGGTTGAAAAACAACCACGCGCGGCACCGGGAGCTTCACAAAACGCCAGGCGAGGTTCGCGTCGGGAGCCTTCGAGCAGCGATGCCGGTTTCAAGGAACTGGCGAATGGGACGGCAGAGAGCTTGCGCCTGCAGATTGATACGAGAACACTGGCGCTCACGCACCTCAACAAAATATATTTTCCGGAATCGGGTATTCGTAAGCGGGACCTGCTCGCGTATTACTACCGGATGGCCGACTCTATTCTCCCTTTCCTGAAGGACCGGCCCCTGGTGATGCGGCGGTACCCGAACGGAATCGAACAACAAAGCTTTTTTCAGAAGGAAGCGCCGGGGTCCATTCCGGATTGGATCCAGCGCGCGACGGTGTATTCCGATGAACGCGGCGGAGAGATGGATTATGTAATGGCGGAAGACCGCGCCTCGCTGCTCTTTTTGACCAATCTGGGCTGCATCGACCACAATCCGTGGTCCAGCCGCTTCGACCGTCAGGATTACCCCGACTACGTATTTTTTGATCTCGATCCAACGCCGGAAACTCCGTTCGGTACGGTGCAGCGGGTAGCGCGTTTGATTTACACCATACTGAAGTCTACGCAGCTGACTTGTTTTCTGAAAACCTCGGGCGCGACTGGGTTTCATATCTATGTGCCGCTCGAGCCGATCTACAAGTATGCGCAAACGCGTACTTTTGCGGAGATCATCAGCCAGATGGTTGCGTCGGAACTGCCCCGAGACACGACGCTGGAACGCAGTATTCGCAAGCGCCCGGCCGGACGCGTGCTGCTGGACGCACTGCAGAACGCCAAGGGCAAGCCGTTGGCAACGGTTTATTCCGTGAGGGCCCATCCTGGAGCTACGGTTTCGATGCCGGTGAGCGGGGACGAACTTATGGGTGGCAATATCAACCCGGAGGCCTGGACGATAAAGACCGTGCCCGCCCTTTTGCAAACAAGGGGAGACCTTTGGAAGGACTTTTGGAAGAAGCGGCAAACCCTGGATGGGGCGTTGGAGGCGTTGAGCCATCGAATGTCCGGGAAAAAGACTAGACCGTAAGGTTCGCAAAACAACGGCTGGATCTTTTTACAGACCCAGCCGCCGCTTTGCTATGAACTCGCGCTGGAGGCGTTAGGCACGCGCTCCGCGAGCTTTTCCGCGAGTTGGCGCTTCTCTTTCTTCGCCTTCATTACCTTCGCCCTCGCTGCCGCTACCCTTGGCTTGCACGTTAATTTCTTCGGCAAGCTGGGTAAGCTTCTCGTCGGTTTCTTTTTCCTCTTCGAGGGTCTTATCCAAAAGCGCGCTGGCCTCGCTTTCCCCCAGCAAATCGGCCCAGGTTCTGACACAACCGTAGGCCGCGATCTCGTAGTGTTCGACGCGCTGCGCCGCGGAGATCAGGGCCGCGTCCATTGTCTCGCCCTCGAAATCCTCCTCCATAATCTCCTCGCCCTCCTTGACGATGCCCATCATACCGGCGCATTTTTTGCCGGAGGGTTTCTGGCCCAGGTTGTCGAAGATTTCCTTGAGGCGATCCACGTGGCCACGGGTCTGTTCGAGGTGCTCCTCGAAACCAGAACGAAGTTTTTCCGAGGAGGCAGCCTTGGCCATTTTTGGCAAAGCCTTTACCAAACGATTCTCGGCATCGTACAAATCCTTCAGCTCGTCAACGTACAATTCCATCAAGGCGTTATGCTGCATTGAATAGTCTCCTTTTGGCATATCGAAATCTAACCAATCTCCAGACTCTCGCGTTTTTGCGGGCCCGATGCGACGTTAGAAGTTGGACGGAACGGCGTCTATACACGATAGCCTCTAAGCTTTTGCTGGTGAGTGCGTAACGAGGCGCAGAAAAGGGCGCGCCGGCGAAGGCGACCGTGCGTAAGGCCGCAGATTCCCGAAGTCGCATGGGCTCGGGTCTCGCGGCCACGGTTCTCAGGTTCTCCCTGTATGGAAGGGATATGCGGAGACGCTTAGCGTGGATTTGACCGCTAAGGGAGCGAGGGCAGGGTGACGAGTTCCGTGGTCAGAATTGGTTGGCCGGGTTGGGTGGCGAAGGACTTGCTGTTGTTCGCGGTTTTGGCCCTCTCGTTTATTGGAACGCCGTGGTCAATTACGTCGATTCCTAACGACGGAACGCTGCAGGTCGATGGTCAAGCCGATTCACTGGAAGCAGCCCAGAGCGATCAGCCGGCACAATCCGACAAAGACCGCGAGGTTACTCGCAAGATCCGCCGCGCGATCGTGACCGACAAGAGTCTATCCACGTACGCCCACAACATCACGATCACGACGCGGGATGGAATGGTCACCTTGAAGGGCGAGGTGCGTTCCGCCGAGGAGAAGAGTTCGATAAATGGCACGGCGAAGAAGATCGTGGGCCCGGACAAGATCAAGGATGAACTCACAGTGAGAACCAGAGATTAGAAACATCCCAGAGAAAGCCGGCAAAGTCAGGAGAAAAGAAACGTTATGGCGAACCCGAAGAAATGCGCGCATCCATCCTGCAGTTGTATGGCGGCCAGCGATAGTAAATATTGCAGCACGCAATGCGCAGCCATGGAGAAGACGCCGGACGTCGAGTGCAGCTGTCCGCATGCGGGATGCAAGGGCAAAATTACATCCTAGGCGTTCGGGAGGGCGACTGGAGCGGCTAGTCTGCCGGCCAGCAGTAGAATTTCTCGTGGCGGAGCAGCGCGGCGATGCCCTCGGTGATTTGCGAGCCTGCGGCCTTAGAGACAGCACCTTGGATGCCCAATTTTTCGGCCTGCCGTACGACATACGTAGAGAGCTGAACGGTACAAAGTAGGATCTGCATTTCGGGCTGGACCTTGGCCAATTCCCGGGCGGCGTCGAAGCCGTTCATTTCCGGCATCACCAAATCGAGCAATAAAACATCCGGACGTAGTTCGCGAGCCCTTTCGACAGCTTGGCGGCCATCCACGGCTTCGCCGCACACATCCCAATCGCCGTGATGCTGGATCAGATCGCGCAGGCCGCGACGGACGGCGGAATTATCGTCAGCAATCAGAATACGCTTCATAAGCTAGACCTAATTTGAGGGTGGCATTGTTCCTGCCTCAGGTGCAATAGAGCTTATGCTGCAGACCGGCGCAACCCACCTTCACGAGCGCAGCAACCGCAAGGCCTGGACGGTATCTAACCTAGAATGGCGGGGAGAGAGATGGACGCTTCACCGGCTGGGAATACAACGGGAATTCCTCGATGGGGATTGCCGCCGTGGACTATTCAACTTCATGCGGACCCTAGTGATTTGCCCAAGGAAGTGGATTTCGCCATTGTTGGCGGAGGCTTTACCGGCTTAGCCGCCGCCGCCTGGCTGCGACATCTGGAACCGGGTAAACAGGTTGCCGTGTTTGAAGCGAGCCGCATCGGCGCACGCTCCAGCGGACATAGCGGCGGCATGACCCTTTCCGAAACCGCGGCGGGAAACATGCCTGGGCTGGGAGATGTGCTGGCCGGATTTTCCAGCATTTTGCGCGAATTACAGGTGGACTGCGATCAAACGCTACCGGGCGCATTCGAGATTGGGCGGCAAAACGTCATGCCGAATTCGCCGATTGAGTGGAACGATTCCGGCGCGCTGGGCGTCACCCGGGAAGTGCCGGGCGGCACGATCGATCCAGGGAAGATGCTGAGCGGATTGGCACAGCGAGCGAGCGGAGCGGGCGCTTTGCTTCTGGAAAGTGCGCCGGTAGAGTCGTTGTACCAGGAAGAGTCCGCGGTGCTCACGGTTCAGGGGCAAGCGGTGCGGGCGGGGCGCGTATTGCTGGCGACCAATGCGGAATCACTGGAGTTGAGCGGCCTGGCGGGGCGGGCACAGCCGAAATTTACGATGGCGGTGGCAACCGAGCCGCTAACAGACGAACAAATTTCGTCGTTAGGACTTGCTTCGGGCAAGCCGTTCTACACGGTCGACCTACCTTATCTGTGGGGGCGGGTCTTCCACGCAAATCGCGTGATTTTTGGAAGCGGGTTGGTGCATCTGGAGGATTGGCGGGAACTGTTGGCCCTGAATGTAGTGGAAGGTCGAGCTTGTGAGCTGCTGAGCGAACTCGAAGGGCGGGTGCGGCGGCTACATCGGGCTTTGCGTTCGGTACGGATCAGTCATCGGTGGGGCGGCCCAATTCTGATCGCCGATAAATGGGAACCCATCTTCAAGCGACACACGGAACACGAAAATGTGATTGTGCTGGGCGCCTATAGCGGACACGGGGTGGCACTGTCCGTGTATCTCGGTGCGTGGGCCGCGGAAGCGATGCTGGGAAGAAGAGAGTTGCCGGAATGGCAGAATGCTACCAACGCCAGCGCGCCCTTACAGCAAATGCCCTAATTTGGCCGCCTGCCGTAGGGACCCAGCCTGAGCGGTACGATCGCTTCGCTCGGTAAAGTGCAGGGAGACGGAGCGGTAAATCACGATTTTGCTTTGGGTTACAAGGAACAGTCCCTAAAGTACCAAGTTGTTTCAAGCCCGCGGTACTTTCGTCTTGCCGCCTGGTACTTTTTGTATCCCACTTTTTCGAGTCTTTTCCTTTCCTGTTTTTGCTCTAGTGTCCCAACTGTGCCAGCCCTTGACGACCGTTACTAACAAGCCCGGCGGGAGAGCCGTTGTGATGGAAAACGCAGTTCGCGTCCTGGTGGCCAACCGCCCCCGACTGTTGCGGGAGATGGTGCTGGCCGCGCTTTCTGAGCAGGCCGGAATAAATGTTGTGGGTGAAGCGGAAGACGAACGGGACGTGCCGGAATTGGTGGAAAAAACAAAACCTGATTTCTTGCTGATTGGAATGGAGGAAGGGAGAAGGCGTCCGCGAATTTGCGACGTCTTGTTGAGGCAATACCCCGCGCTGCGGATTATTGCCGTGGCGCCGACTTCCAATCTTGGGATTTTCTATTGGGCGTCTTTCGAAATTCATTCCGCGACGTTGGAAGCGAGCGAAGAAGGATTGTTGGAAGTCATCCGCAGAAAGGATGCGCTTCCGGGAGGGCGAATTTCTTGAGAACCGCGCCACCCACGCAAAACAACTCTGCGATCTGGGCGATGGGAAGGTTGCGACGCCCGACGGCGCTTTTGCTGGCCGGTATATTGGCCGCCGGCCCCTTGGCCTCCGGAGGCCAGCAAGACGGGCAACAGGGGACGCAACCGAGACAATCGTCACGAAGCGATGCAAACGCCCAAGAAGTGCCAACGGGATTTGAACGGAGGCCTTCTTCTTCCGACCTGGTTTCGGAAAACCTCGCGCGCGTGGCCGCCACCGCGGACCAAATCCTTGCGGCCCTTAACAAGGATTCTGGCCTGATGGTGGAATTCAAGGCGATCTACGCGCGAGAAGCCGGGCAGCAAGGGCAAGTGCTGGAGGAGAAGGACTTGACCGATGCAGCGGTCGAGTCCCGGCTACGGCAGGATTTGCGATTGCGGATGCTAGCCACGAAGCTACTGCAGCATTACGGGTATTTGCTGCCGCGGATCAATCCGGATTCGGATATGGCCGAGGAACACATGCTGTACTTGCGCCAGCAGGCACAGGAAATGCAACGAGCCGCGGCCAGGCAGGAACTCACCGGGCAGTATCCGTTGATGCAAGGAGCGGGATGCGATCCGCGAGCGGACCTGAGTTGCCTTGCCGGGCAGGCCAACGCATTAGGCGCCGTGTCCGGAGGGTCACCCAGTTCAGGCGCGCGAGCACCTGGCGCCCCGCAACAGGCACCGGCGCCCGACTATTCGACAGCCTCTTCCGACATCCGAACGGCGAGCGCTCAACAGTCAGGGAATCCCGAGACGCTATTGGCATCGGCGAAGCTGGCCGACGGCGGAGGCCCGAGCAATGTCAATCCGCCGAACGGAATGGCGCTGCCTAAATCGGTGACCGGAATCGGGGATTTGCCGTTGCCGGCGTCGCAGTCCGATGCGCTTCTGGCCTTGGCGTTGAGTTCGGCGATGAGCCCGCCGGAAAAGCGGGCTTCGGATTCGTCACGCAATGGCGGCGGAGTCGATATGGAGCAATTGCTGGGCGCGTATCGCAACGCGCAGCCGGGCGCCGGGGAAGTCGAACCAGTGCGCATGGTGCGTCAGCCCAATCCCTACGCCGATGTGCCGGCGCTCTATGACTTGTACGTGCAAGCGGCGGCCATCAACCGGCCCAACCAGCGATTCGGTTTGGATGTGTTTCAGCGCGGCGCCGCAAAAACGGATTTGCTGCCGATGGACCTGCCCGTCGGACCGGATTATGTGGTGGGTCCAGGGGACGGCTTAGCGATTGACCTGTGGGGCGGCGTCTCCCAACGGATTACCCGGACAGTAGATCGCGAGGGCCGGGTTTCCCTGCCGGAGGCGGGACCGCTGCTGGTAGCAGGCAAAACGCTGGGAGATATTCAGGATCAGATGCAAAGAATCCTGCGCACGCAATTTCGCGACGTGTCCGCGGATGTTTCGCTGCTGCGCTTGCGCACCGTCCGCGTGTACGTAGTGGGGGAAGTGGCGGCGCCAGGGGCCTACGATATCAGTTCGCTTTCGACGCCGCTGAATGCGCTGTTTACCGCCGGGGGAGTGACCTCGCGCGGGTCCCTGCGCCAGCTGGAGCATTATCGAGGCAATCAGTTGGTGGAAAAGGTCGACGCTTACGATCTTCTGCTCCACGGAGTGCGCCGCAATATGCTGCGGCTGGAGAGCGGAGATTCGTTGCGCGTACCGCCGCTCGGCCCGACGGTAGCGGTGGATGGAATGGTGCGTCGCCCCGCGATTTATGAGATTCGTTCGGAGAAGAACCTTGAGGACGTTCTGGACCTCGCCGGAGGGATCCTGCCGGCCGCAGCCCTGCGGCACATCGAAGTGCAGCGGCTGATGGCGCACGAAAAGCGCACCATGTTCAGCCTGGACCTCGGCGAGACGAGCGACCCCGAGGCGGTCCGGCGGCAGATGCGCCAATTCACGGTACAGGATGGCGATCAGATCCATATTTTCCCGATCGCGCCGTACAACACGTCGGCCATTTATCTGGAGGGGCATGTGCTGCGGCCAGGCCGGTATTCCTACCGCGAAGGGATGAAACTGACTGATGTGGTGGGATCCTACAAGGATTTGCTCCCCGAGCCATCGGGGCGCTACGCAGAGATTATCCGCTTGAAAGCGCCGGATTACAGGCCGGTGGTGGAAAGCTTCGACCTAACCAAGGCGCTGGAAGACCCAGCTTCTGCTCCGGATTTGCAGCCACTCGATACGATACGGATCTTTGGGCGCTACGATTTCGAACCTGCCCCGGAAATCATCATTACCGGCGAAGTTCGGACGCCGGGGCATTACGCAGCTTCCGGACAACAGCACCTGCGGGACGCGCTGTATCAGGCCGGCGGATTGTCGCCCGACGCGTGGCTGGATTCGGCACAAGTGTTTCGCGCGCAACCCGATGGAACCACCAAAGTATTCAGCGTGAATCTTCGCAACGCGCTGGATGGCAACGCGCTGGACAATCTGTTACTCGAGCCGCGAGATCGCGTGCTGGTGCACCGGCAGCCGGAACTGGCTCAACCGCAGAGCGTTTATGTTCAGGGCGACGTGGCACACCCGGGCCGCTATCCGCTTTCCGGAAATATGCACGCTTCGGACTTGATTCGATCGGCCGGTGGTTTGCTGCGTAGTTCCAGCCCGGAAAATGGCGAGCTGACGCATTACAGGATGAAGGGGAGCGAGACGGCGGCGCCGGTGCCAATAAACGTAGCGGTGAATCTGCGGGCGGCACTGGAAGGCGATGCCGACAAGGACGTGACACTCAATTCCGGCGATGTCCTGACCATCCCACAAAAGACAGGGTGGAAAGATATCGGAGCGGCGGTGTCGTTGCGCGGCGAGATACGGCATCCCGGGACCTACGGAATTCGCGACGGTGAACGCCTCAGCGCGTTGCTCGAGCGTGCCGGAGGCTTCGCCGCGGATGCGTACCCCTACGGAGCGGTACTGACACGCCGGGAAGTACGCGATTTGCAGATGAAGTCCCACGATGACCTGGTGCAACGGGTGAAGTACGAGCAGTTGGCGCTCAAGGCCCTGCCGGAGACTAATGAGGACCAGAAGACAGTGAAGCTGACGGCCCTCTCGCAGGTGCAGACGACGTTGGACCAGCTACAAGCAAGTGCTCCAATGGGACGCATGGTGATACGGGTTCAAGGCGACATCAAGCAATGGAAGAACACCGATGCGGATCCAGTGATGCGCGACGGCGACGAACTGGTGGTTCCTAAGAAGGCCAACTACGTGATGGTCACTGGCCAAGTCTTCAATCCGACGACGATTGGCTACCGGCCGGGACGAAGCGCGAGATGGTATTTGAGCCAAGCCGGAGGCTTCACGCAACTCTCGAGCCGTCAAGCAGCTTTTGTAATTCGCGCGGACGGGTCGGTTGTGGCGGCGAAGAACAATTCCGGCTGGTGGTCCATGGATCCGATGAGGACGGTGCTGAAACCTGGCGACACCATCGTGGTTCCCGAAAAGGCTCCGAATGTGGCCGGGCGTAATTGGATGGTCACCATGCAAATGGCACAGATCGCTGCATCGGCGGCCTTTACCGCGGCGTACCTGGTGAAGTGAAAAGCCGTGCTGGCGCGAAAGAGAGCGGGGATTTTTCTTTGTGAAGGGCTCATCGCTATGACGATGACTTTACCGGTGCTCGCCGCCGGCTGGCCTGGACAAGAGGGAGCTCCAAGCACCGGTATGCGCAGCAAAGCGGCGCCGGCGCCGGAACCCCCTGCGGTCAGCAAGGACAGCAATATCCACAAGGAACCGGCACCGGGTGCATCGCGAACGTTTTCGGAGTTGGCGCGAGATTTCGTTGGAGACCAGAAGGCGATCTGGACAAGCCCGGCACGTCTCCGATTCGACGATACGGAATGGCTGGTGCCTTTTGCTGGACTCACCGCGGGTCTGTTCGTGACCGACCGGCAGGTCAGCGGGCATCTTGCCACGGACCTGAACACCCAACAGCACTACCGGAAAATCGCCACGGATGGATCACTGGCGCTCGTAGGCGTGGGCGGAGGGCTCGCTGTCTGGGGCGCCTTTTCTCATAACGATCACCAACGCGAAACGGGATTTCTTGCGGGAGAAGCGGCAATCGATAGCCTGGTAGTTGCCGAAGCATTGAAATACACGTTCAATCGAGAGCGGCCCTATCAGGGGAATGGCGCCGGCCATTTTTTTAATGGTGGAACATCCTTTCCATCCGAGCATTCCGCAGCAGCCTGGTCGATCGCCGCGATTGTTGCTCACGAATATCCGGGGCGGCTCCCGCGCCTGTTGGCCTATGGATTAGCCACCGCGGTTAGCTTGTCGCGCATTCGATCGCGGGATCATTTTCCCTCCGATGTCCTGGTGGGCAGCGGAATGGGTTACCTGGTCTCTGAATATGTTTATCGCAAGCACCATGATCCGGAAGTGGGCGGCGAGGAATGGCGCTCCATCAAGGAATGGATGCGAGACGACCGCAACGAGCCGGGGAATATGGGCTCGCCCTACGTGCCGCTAGACAGCTGGATCTATCCGGCGATGGACCGCCTCTCTGCGCTGGGGTTCATCGACAGCGGATTCGCAGCCATGCGCCCGTGGACCCGACTTGAGTGCATGCGGCTGGTCAACGAGGCAGTGGACGCCTCAACGGATGGCAACGATGAGAATACCGAAGCGGTTGAGCTGATCGCCGCGTTGCAACGCGAACTGCGGGCCGAGAGCGAGCAACTCGGCGGAGACGGTCGGGCGACATTTCGAGTCGAGTCTTTGTACTCGCGCACGGAGAATATCTCCGGCGCGCCTATCAATGACGGATATCACTTCGCACAAACACAGATCAATGACTTTGGGCGACCGTACGGCGAAGGCTGGAACACGACGAACGGATTTTCGTCGTATGCCACTCGCGGCCGCTGGGTTGTTTACGTGCGCGGAGAGCTGCAAACCGCGCCAGGTGTCCCGGCTTTTTCTCTTTCCGCCAGGCAAACCATCCAGACGGTAGACTTCCTTCCTGCCCTGCCACCCTCGACACCGCAACCGGCTGTTTCGCAACCAGCCTTGTTGGACGCGTATGTAGGCCTGACATTCTCGGACTGGCAGATTAGCTTCGGGCGGCAAAGCCTCTGGTGGGGACCCGGTGACGGCGGTCCAATGATGTTCAGTGACAACGCGGCGCCGCTTGAGATGTTTAGGATCAATCGCGTGTCACCGCTGACGATACCGTGGGTATCGAAGTGGCTGGGTCCGATGCGACTAGAAGCCTTTCTTGGGCAAAAGCAAGGCAACGAATTTGTTTTCAGTCCTACAGGTTTCGTGGGGCAATTTGGTCAAGCGCTCGCTAAACAACCCTTTGTACATGGGCAGCGGATTAGCTTCAAACCGACCCGCAATCTCGAGTTTGGTGTTTCTCGCACAACAACTTATGGCGGTCCGGGGTATCCGCTCACGCTGCATACGCTAGTTCGAACGCTATTTTCGACCGGCAACGATGTTGCCGGCAGCGCTGACAAGCCGGGAGACCGCCGGTCCGGAGTGGATTTCAGCTATCGACTTCCAGGTCTTCGCAACTGGCTAACGTTTTATGGCGACGGCTTCACCGATGACCAATTTTCACCGATCGGATATTTTGACCGCTCGGCGTGGCATTCTGGGCTGTATTTGTCCCGACTTCCGAAAATTCCTAGGCTGGATTTTCGCGCCGAAGGCGTCTTCACGGACGTGCCTCCGGGCGGAGCTTTGAGCCACGGGTTTTTCTATTTCAACGGGACTTGGAGGAACGGCTACACGAACAATGGGAGCTTGATGGGCAGTTGGATCGGCCGCGAAGGCCAAGGGGCGCAGGGCTGGTCAAACTATTGGTTCAACGCGCGGAACCGCGTGCAGATCAATTTTCGACACCAGAAAGTAAGCCAGGAATTCATACCCGGCGGCGGAACACTCACGGATATCGGAGTCCGAGGCGACTATTGGACCCGATTCAATGTGGGAATCTCCGGCTGGTTGCAATATGAGCGTTGGCTATTTCCGGTCATTCAACAACCCGCGGCAAGAAATGTGACGACCGCCATTCAAATCAACTTTGCGCCACAAAAATGGTTCCGGACTAATGATTCGAGTCATTCGAGTTCAGCGGCTTTCGACGGAGACCGCCCATGAACTTCACCAGCAGCGCTCCTCCAAATCCCATCACCGACGCGCCGCAAAATGGTCACTCCGTAATGTACGCATTTCCGGATCTTGTTCACAAACCCAGCAAACGGGTGCTGTACCTGCGAATGTTCTGGGAGCAGCGCCGCTTTCTCCTTCGCGTTGGCATCTATGCTGTGCTCGCCAGTATTCTCCTCGCGTTCCTCGTTCCGCCCCGCTACAAAGCTAAGGCTCAACTTATGCCACCCGAGGGCCAGCAAGGGCTAGGCGGTGCTTTACTCGGCGCGCTCTCCTCGAAGGGAGCTGCCGGCGCTCTCGGCGGGCTGGCTGGCGATTTATTGGGGTCGAAAAACAGCGGCGCTTTGTTCGTGGGCGTGTTGAACAGCCGCACCGTAGCCGATCACCTGATTGAGCAATTCAACCTGCAACACCTTTACCACGACGCGAAACTGGAAGACGCGCGCGACGACCTGGAAAGCCATTCCGAGATTACCGAGGACCGCAAAAGCGGAATCCTTAGCATTGCCGTCACCGACCACAGTCCTCAGCGCGCGGCCGCCATGGCGCAAGCCTATGTTACCGAGTTAGACCGGTTGGTTTCCCAGCTAAGCACTTCCTCGGCGCGCCGCGAAAGGATTTTTCTGGAGGGCCGACTTCTTGAAGTGAAGGGCGATCTGGATGTCGCTGCCAAAAAGTTCAGCGATTTTGCCAGTAAGAATACAGCGCTCGATATCCCCGCCCAGGGCAAAGCCATGATGGAAGCGGCCGCCACGTTGCAAGGCCAGCTTATCGCCGCGGAGTCAGAATTGAGCGGCCTGCAACAGATTTATGCGGACAGCAACGTGCGCGTGCGCTCGTTAAAGGCACGGGTCAGCGAACTGAACCAGGAGTTAGAGAAGATGGGTGGCGACGCGGCAAATCCGGCCAACGGTGAAGGATTAATGGCCCCGCCGATACGCAAACTGCCGCTCCTGGGGATCACTTACGCAGACTTATTCCGTCAGAACAAAATTGAGGAAACGGTTTACGAGCTGCTAACACAGCAGTACGAGATGGCCAAGGTTCAGGAAGCCAAGGAGATTCCGACCGTAAAGATTCTAGATGCGCCGGTGCCCCCAACCAAAAAGTTATTCCCCGGTCCCCTTGCTTTGATTGTCCTCGGAACCATTTTGGGCCTCGCGGGCGGCGCAGCGTGGCTCGTGCTTCGCGAGAAATGGAAAGAGGGCGATCCCGGGCTGCCGGGCCGTGTCTTGGTCCGAGACATCGGAGCGTCTTTACGCGTGGGAACTCGCCGCTTGACGCCGGCTCGCGCGACGGCGGAAAGGAAGTTCACCGGCGATGCCGCCTAGTTGGG
>Ga0070730_10003195_pt1 | contig 14765 bp, 11 predicted proteins | sample Coa_R1_3_FD_66447 | JGI IMG/M metagenome (GOLD analysis project Ga0070730, IMG submission 66447) | Surface soil microbial communities from Centralia Pennsylvania, which are recovering from an underground coalmine fire - Coalmine... | ecosystem: Environmental > Terrestrial > Soil > Unclassified ...
GGCCGATAGTGTGGCATGCGTATCGTGCGCGCTCGCCACTCAGGAGTCATCGATGTGCTCTCGAAAGCCGCGCGATGCAACTCGGCGTACGACGTGGCTTCCTGCTCGCCCGCCAGTGAGCGCAGCAGGAAGCCGTCTGGCAGTGCGGGGACAGGCGCAAGATCGATGAGCGAGTGCTGCAGGAAGACAGAGCTAGCATACTCATCAGCTAGAAAGCCATGCGCTTCGACTAATTGTCGCCGCTCCTGGTCATCGTCACGAAACTCCACCCAGTAGGGAAGCGGCCGCCCACGCTCCTCGTCGCGCTCCCGGAAGCGCTCATCGGCCCAGACAAAGAGATCTGCCTCGACCGCTTGCATCGTGGGGCCGGGCGGGATGAAGAAGTCGAGCGCAGCCCAGTAATATTGCCAGGCTGCGAAGCCGACAACCCGCCCATCTGAGTCCTCCCAGAGAGCCGCATCACGCCCCTCGTTGATAACTGGTGACGCGAGCCGCCATGGAAGGTCAATCACATGGCGGCAGGAAAGAGGCATGCTGCGGATGAGATCGAGAATGCGAGGCATATCGATCTCACCGCGAAAGGGTTGACGTATAACAGACTTCACTGTGCGATAAACTCGCTGGCAAAGCGGCGCAGTTGCTCAGGATTGGTGCGGTCCACGAAGCCGATGATCAGTTCCTGGACTCCCGCCGCCTCAAATTCCGCTAAACGCTGGCGGATCGTCTCAGGGCTGCCGACCAGCCCCGTTCTGATACGATCTGCAAACATGCCTTTGAGGGCTTCAGGAATCTGGGCCTGCGCCTCCTCGTCAGTGTCGGCGAGAGAGCAGACCGTCGTCGTGGTGCGATGAATGCTCTCGTAATCCCGCCCCGCCGTCTCACAGTGTTGTCTGATCACATCAAACTTGTGCTTAATAGTATCAAGATCGCCGCCAACGTTACAGGCATCGCCGTACTGTGCGACCAGTTTGAGAGTCACCTTCTCGCCACCGCCGCCGATGAGTATAGGGATGTGCGGCTTCTGCACACCTTTGGGCTGGTTGATGGCGCCGCGTACCTGATAATATTTGCCCTCGAAGACGGCTTCCTCCTGGGTCCACATCGCCAGGATCACCTGCACCGCCTCACGAAGATAGCGCAGTCGCGTCGGGGCGTCGGGATAGTCGTAGCCATAGGCGCGATATTCATGCTCATACCATCCAGCTCCAATGCCAAAATTGAGCCGCCCATGACTGAGCACATCGACGGTGCTGGCCATTTTCGCGAGCAGGGCCGGATTGCGATAGCCATTGCAGGTGACCATCTGGCCCACTCGTACGCGTTTGGTGTCGCGCGCCAGTGCGGCTGTGGTGGTCCAGGCCTCAAAGGTCACTTCCTGCGATGGTCGGGGGATGGTATGGAAGTGGTCAACCAGCCACACAGAAGCGAAACCCGTCTCATCGGCCGTTTGCGCGATTTGTGTCATCGTCTCGTATGCTTCAACATGGTCTTTGATACCCACCAGGTCCATAACCCAGCCCTGGGGGAGGGATACGCCAAATTGCATCGTCATGAAAGACTGTCTCCTCTTTTCGCAATCAAATACTTAAGGGTAGTATGGTACTTCCCTTTTTATAGTATCACATCCCCTACTGCAAGGCTATGTCAACTGGGCCAAATTCCCAACGGTCGGACTATTTAAATCTGCGTTTACGTATCCCAGTTTCGACTTCTAGAGATGCTTAGAGCCTCTACCAATAGGTATATTTCCCTCTTAGTCTGGAAGATGGCGTATGACTTCGATGGCCTTCTCCAACCAGTCAAGGTATGCCTGCTCTCGTCTGATTCCCTGCTCTAACGTCAGGCGCCGGAACATCTGTCTGCGACTCACTTCTGGCGTCCCAATCGGTGTGTCCAGGGGAAAACGGACAAACTGTTGATACGATGCCAGTCGCTCGCTGTGAGCGGTACGCTGTTGTTCAAGCAATTGAATAATCTCGGCGTTTGATAAGATGGACGCAAAGAAGACCTGGATCAGCAGAGGATCCCGGAAGATGGGCAGATCCTGAGACTCGGTCAGCCAGCGGCGAAATTCCGCGCGCCCTCTCTCTGTCACGGTGTAGACCTTGCGATTGGGCCGCGCGTGCTGAATCTCTTCGTGAACCGAGGCCAACCCTTGCTCCACCAGGCGATCCAGGGTGCGATAGATTTGCATCTGGTCGGCGGGCCAGAAATATCCAATCCCTTGATCAAATTGCTTCTTGAGATCGTACCCAGTCATGGGTTCTTTGTGCAACCAGCCAAGGATAGCGTGGGCAAGCGACATCTTTTTTCCTCCTGAGTTTCCTCTTGACAATATGGGGCCCAGCTGTTATTATACAACTGCTCTCATATAAGATATATCTTATATGAGACAATACTAATGAAAAGTGAAGAAAATAGCAACCAGTAGGGCCTGAGCGCCCTGGAGAAAAAGAAAGGTACAGCTATGACTCAGGAGCAGGAAAAGGAAGTTCATGTCCTCTATGATGTGCCTGCAACCATGCGCGATGGGGTGGTGTTGCGTGCCAATGTGTATCGTCCGGCCAGCGAGGGGTGCTGGCCAGTGCTCTTGCTGCGCATCCCTTATGGCAAGCATCTGCCGCTGGCAACCTTGCTTTTTGATCCCGCGCACATGGCGAGCAGAGAATATGTGGTGATTCTTCAGGATACACGCGGGCGCTATGCGTCGGAAGGCGAATGGGAGCCACAGGTGAATGAATGGCTGGATGGGGTGGATACGATCGAGTGGGCAGCCAACCTGCCCTACAGCGATGGTCAGGTTGGGATGTTTGGCGCTTCCTACTCCGGTTTCACGCAATGGGCGGCAGCTACCCATCGGCCTGCCGCGCTCAAGACCATCGTGCCGATGATTACTGCTGGCGATCCTCTCAATGGCTCGCGTTTCCGGGCAGGAGCATTTGAACTGGGCAAGCACGCCTACTGGCACTTACAGGCGGTGGGAACCGATGTGGTGCTCAAGCGGCATAAGGGCGATGCTGATCCACGTCAACTGAGCCAGGCGATGGGCGATCTGGCAAAGGAGATTGACGCTCTGGGTACTCACGGTTACTGGTCGCTGCCGCTGAAAGCATTTGCTCCACTCCAGCGCATTGGGGTAGGGCAGGCATTTTTCGCAGAACTTGAGCACGCGATGGACCGCGCCTCGATGGATGCGCTCACCATTGTAGGCAAGCACGAGCAGGTCCAGGTGCCAGCCCTCAATATTGGCGGCTGGTATGATCTGTACGTCCAGGAGACCATCGAGAACTTTCGCATCCTGCGCGAGCACGGTAGCACACCAGAAGCGCGCCAGAGCCAGCTATTGCTCGGCCCATGGTCGCATATGAACCGCACCAACTTCGTCGGCGAGATCAATTTTGGCATCGTCGCCAATAGCGCTATGCTTGACCTGAAGAGTTCCATGGATAGCATCCACCAGCGCTGGTTCGATCGCTGGCTCAAGGGGATGGAGAATGGCATCACGGAGGAGGCGCCGATCAAGCTCTTCGTGATGGGCGCGAATGTGTGGCGCGACGAGGGCGAGTGGCCACTGGCACGGGCAGTCGAGACGCGCTACTACCTGCACAGTGGCGGACAGGCCAACACCCTGCATGGGAATGGGATGCTAAGCACGACACCGCCGCAGGATGAGATCGCGGATATCTATGACTACGATCCGGCGCACCCGGTCATCACGCGCGGTGGGGCGTTGTTGATGACAGCGGAATATCCGGCTGGTCCCTATGATCAGCGCGGGACCGAGAGCCGGGATGATGTCCTGGTCTACACCACGCCAACGTTGGAAGAAGATACAGAGGTCACGGGACCGATCAAAGTCACACTGTGGGCGAAATCGAGCGCGCCGGATACCGATTTTGTGGCACGTCTGGTCGATGTGCATCCCGATGGCTACGCGCAGAATCTGACCGACGGCATCGTTCGTGCCCGTTATCGCGGCTTCACGCGGGGCGAAGAGCCGACGCTCATTGAGCCAGGCCAGGCCTACGAGTACGAGATCGATCTCTGGGCTACCAGCAATCTCTTCAAACGCGGGCACCGCATCCGCCTGGATATCACCAGCAGCAATTTCCCGCGCTGGGACCGCAACCCTAATACTGGCCATGACTTTGGCGCCGATGCCGAGCTGGCCATTGCCCACCAGACGATCCTGCATGATGTCGCACATCCTTCGCATGCCGTCTTGCCCATTGTGCCACCAGTCCTCTGATCTCTCTCTGCCCGCATCTCCGTGCAGCGTTGAACCAGTTCTTCTGATACGCTGGAATCCGTGAATAACCACTTCAGCAGCCTGCGCCAGAATGGTTATTCACGTGCGGAGCTTCCAGGATGATATGAGGAAAGAAAGGCTTTTCTTTATGGTATATCCAGCTAACAAGCCCACTCACACTTCAGATTCTGCCCTTTTGTGCAATAAACCTGCTGATTCGTGCAAAAATAGATTGACATTCGTGAAATTAGCGTGTACTCTTGTAGCAGCGGCAGGGAAAAGCCTTTCCTTACCAAAATCTGATCCCGTTAGGAAAAAGTTGCTGCAGACTTGCAGACTTTACTATCTCAGCTCCCTTTAGAGGCGGGTTCAGCAAAGTCTGCAGTGTGTGGGGAGTGCAGACTTCTGCAGATTTTATGGCCATTTCCCGACAGGATCAACTCTGGGAAGAAACAGGCTTCTGCCATACAACTTATGATGGGGAGAGCGCGTGAACGATTCTCTTGGGAACCAGCAATTGACAGGTATGCGCCCGCAACAGGCCGTGACTATCCATGATGTGGCTCGCGAGGCTGGGGTCACGATTGGCACGGTATCGAAAGCGCTCAATGGGCAGGGGAAGCTGCGCGAGGAGACGCGGGAACGCGTGCGCATAATTGCTCAGCGTCTGGGGTTTCGCCCCAATGATCTCGCGCAAAGCTTGATGCGTGGTCGTAGTTTTACGGTGGGGCTCATCACTACTGATAGCTATGGACGTTTTAGCATTCCGCTTATGCTTGGCATTGAGGATACTCTGGGACCGGCGCAGATCTCCGTTTTCCTCTGCGATGCTCGTGACGATCCAGAGCGCGAGCGGCAGCATATCGAGTCGCTGCTGGCGAAACGGGTTGATGGCATTATTGTCACTGGCAGACGGATTGATCCGCGCCCTCCTATTGATGTCGGCAGCACGGGCGTCCCTGTGCTCTATGCCTACGCGCAAGTCACCGAACCGGGCGCCTTATGCCTGCTGGTTGATGACGAGCAGGGGGGTCGCCTCGCGACTGAGCATCTATTGGGTGTTGGGCGGCGTCACCTGGCGCATATTACGGGGCCGTTGCGTTTCGAATCGGTCCAATTGCGTGAAAAGGGCATGCGCACCGTGCTGCGTGAACATGGCCTGCCTCTGATCGACCAGCAGGTTCTGTCGGGACCCTGGAAGGAAAGTTGGGGCTATGAGGCTGTGAATATTTTGCTTGATCGCAAAGAACCGCTTGATGCTATTTTTTGCGGGAGCGATCAACTGGCTCGTGGGGTAGTTGATGGACTGCGCGAGCGTGGCGTCCAGGTTCCTGACGACGTGGCTGTGGTGGGCTTCGACAATTGGGAGATTATTGCTGCGGCAACGCGTCCTCCATTGACGACTATTGATATGAATATGCATGCTCTGGGGCAGCAGGCTGGCATCCGACTCCTGGCAATGATTAATGGCGAAAAAGCCTCTGGTATTTTACGTTTGCCCTGTAGTCTGGTGATCCGCGAGTCCTGTGGCGCCCTCCTTGAATAGAGAGGCGGAAAGGAGGAAGGTAGGCAGAACCATATAAGTGCTCTTTGTTTCGCATAAAGTGGGGAATGGGGTAGGGCGAGGATCTCATCAGGGCAACAGGCACACTGTTGTCAAGGATTATTGTTGTCTTATCATCGCGATGAAGTATCTTGCACCCTGGCAAGGGTGCCTTCCATGACCAAATAGAGTAAGCGAGAAAGGACAGGCATTCTATGAAGATGCGCCAATCCGTTCGGACGATCACGGTACTTTTCTCAGGGATTATGCTCCTATTTCTTTCGGCTTGTGGTGGCGGTCAGGGGCCAGGCGGCACGAGTTCTGGCAGCCCTGTAACCAGTCAATTCTGGGTGCGCGCCGCCGATCAGACCTTTGTGCAACCGCTGGTTGCAGCGTATAACAAAACCCATACCAATCAGGTCAAGCTCACGATCATTCCCAACGACAATTTCGTGACCAAGTTTGCCAGTGCCACGGCTGCTGGTACTCCTCCCGATGTTGTCGCCATCGATCTGGTCTTTTTGCCAGCCTTTGCCGCTAATGGGCAAATGACTGATATTACTGATAAGGCCAAAGCGCTGCCTTTCTTCAATCAACTAAACCCTTCGCATATCCGTCTCTCTACGTACCAGGGGAAGATCTATGCGCTCCCATTCAGTGGGGATGCGTCCTTTTTAGTGTACAACAAGGATCTCTTCCAGAAAGCTGGTCTTGACCCCAACACCCCGCCGAAAACATGGGCTGAGGTTGAGCAAGATGCTACGAAGATCCGGGCCTTGGGACCTGATTACTACGGCTTCTACTTCTCCGGCTCCTGTGGAGGATGCAATATCTTCACGTTCATGCCCTATGTCTGGGCCAGTGGCGGCGATATCCTGAACGCGGACGGCACGCAGGCGACGGTTTACCCAAATCCCGTTCTCAAAGATGCGCTCTCTTTCTATCGTCGCATGTGGGTGGCTGGTGATGTGCCTGCTTCCGGTAAGGCCGACCCTGGCACAAACTTCTTCACCCCCTTTGGCACCGGCAAAATCGGCATACAGGGGACTGGCTCCTTTGCTGTCGGTACTTTGAAACAACAATTTCCCAATATCAACTTTGGCGTCGCTCCACTCCCTTCCAAAGATGGTAGCGCGAATTCTTCCTTTGCCGGAGGTGATGTGATTGGCGTTCCCAAAGGCTCGCAGCATGTCAATGAGGCCTTCGATTTCATTAACTGGTGTCTGAGCGATAATACCCAAACTGAACTTTTCGCTAAAAATGGCAGCATTCCAGTACGCACAGACCTGGCCAACAACAAGTATAGCCAGCTTGATAGCCGTTACGTTCTGGTGGCCCACCAGATGAGCATCGGGAAAACTGTCTATAGTGTCCACGAGAACCAACTGATCAATGACAATAATGGCCCGTGGGCGACGATGCTCCAGAGAGCTATCTTTACTGGGGACATCGATGGGGCGATGAGCACAGCCCAGCAACAGTTTACGCAAATTCTCAGTTCAAGCTAGCCCTTTTTGAGGAACCCTCTGGGAGTGTAAGATTGTAAGATGTAAGATATAAGGTCATAAAGTCGCTCTGGAAGGCGATCGAGTCAATCTTACACGAATCTTACACTTTTCAGGGCGTAAGATTCGTGTAAGCTTCTCACTCTGGTCTCTTTGCTCTCCCAAAGGCGTCGAGGAGAGAGGGGAACACCATCTGGCAAGAGGAGCATATTTGAGAAAATGACCAAAAATGTCTTCCGAAGCTATTTTGAATCACATCGTTGCTAAGATAACCAAAAATGTCTCCCGGAGACATTGAGAGAGGAGTGCCAGGATGATGGCATCGCCTGCCATTACCAGGGATACAAAGACCGCGAGAAAGCGGGCCGCTCCCGCATCCAGGCTGATGCGCAGGCGTCAGCGAGCAGGGTTGCTCTTTGTCTTACCCAGTGTCGCATTTGTCACTTGTTTCTTTCTGCTGCCACTCGTGCTTACTGCCTGGATGTCCTTTAATAATTGGACTATCTTTGGTGAAGTCCACTTTGTTGGGCTCAAAAATTATCTTGCTATGGCGAAGGATCAGGTCTTTCTGGGGAGCCTGCTCTTCACCACGAAATATACCATCATTGTCTGCCCCCTGATCATCCTGCTTGGCTTCCTGCTGGCGTTGCTCGTTCAGCGACCGCTCTGGGGCGTCGGGCTCTTTCGCACCGCCTACTTTCTGCCGGTCGTCATTGGTCTGGGGACCGCCAGTTTTCTCTGGTTCTGGCTCTACAATGACCAGGTCGGCGCTATTGATGGCCTGCTGGGCTATGTTCATCTTATCCGCACGCCGATCGCCTGGTTTAACGATGCGAATATCGCGCTGACGGCGGTGGTGATCATGATTGTCTGGAAATCGAGCGGGTTTGCGATGCTGCTCTTCCTGGTGGGCATGCAGGCTATCCCGGCCGAATTATACGAGGCGGCGCAGGTTGATGGCGCTGGCTTCTGGACGCAACTAATCTCCATCACGCTCCCACTGCTGCGACGTACCTTTGCTCTGATTCTGGTGTTAATCGTGACGGGCTCCTATCTCGCTTTCGATCACTTTTATATCATGACGCACGGAAACCCTGCCAATCAGACGCTCACCACGGTGATGCGCATTATCCAGGCTGGTTTCACGAATTTTCAACTGGGCTATGCCGGGGCGTTATCGATTATGCTCCTGCTGATCTTGCTACTGATCAACGTGGTGCAACTGTTTATTATGCGCGGCGCCCCCGACGACCGCTGAAAGGAGCAATGACGTGCGTACGATGACGCTCTCCGCCCGCCCGCGTGTGGGGTTGTTGGGGCTGCGAACAAGCTACTATGTGACCTGTAGCGCGCTGGCCATCATTTTTCTCGCGCCGATTGTCTGGACGATGGTTACCTCGGTGAAGCCATCAGCTGAAGCATCGGCCTCTCCACCAACCTTTTTACCGTCGTCCCTCTCCTGGAGCAGCTATCAACACCTGGCGGCCTTCGGCGATGGGATCTCTGTCTATGCCTTTAATAGCACCATTGTGGCATTGGGGACTGTACTCTGTACCATTATCCTCAGCACGTTGGGCGGCTATGGCTTTTCGCGCTTTAGCTTCCCGGGGAAAGATATCCTCTTTGTCACGATCCTGGCGACCTTGATGATCCCTTTTCAATCGATCTTGATCCCGCTCTTTCTTGTGCTGCGTACGCTAGGCCTCCAGAACACTCTGCTGGGGTTGGTGCTGGTCTACACAACTTTCCAACTCCCTTTCGGCGTCTTTGTGATGCGCAACGCCTTCGATAGCGTCCCCAGGGAGATCGAGGAGGCTGGGCTGATTGATGGCTGCTCCTCCTGGAACCTCCTCTATCGGGTCATGCTCGCCATCGTCGCACCCGGCGTCATTACCGTGGGATTGTTTGCCTTTTTTAACTCGTGGAATGAGTTTCTAGCTGCCTTGATCTTTATGACCGATAGCAGTAAGTTTACGCTCCCTGTGATGCTGCTGAATGCCTCCAGCGGACAATATGGCGCCATCGACTGGGGGATGATTCAGTCAGGAATCACGATCTCGATGCTCCCATGCCTGATATTATTCCTGCTCTTGCAACGCTACTATGTGAGCGGCCTGGCTGCTGGAGCGGTCAAAGCATGATTTGGGAGCACACATGTACTTGTCTTATGGTTTCATAGCATGGTTAAGAGGAAAAATAGGATGAAGAAACAAGAGCACACTTCCCCATCTGATATCTCAGCGAAGACGCGACAGGCTTCTCGCCCCGTTGCTCACACAGCCGTCAGCATAGACGATGCGTTTTGGGCGCCACGCCTGCAAACACTACGCACCCACACGCTGTTGCATATCTATAATCAGTTGAAACACTGGAAATATTTTGCTGGCTCTGGCCGTGACTGGAAGCCAGGAATGGGAAGCCCTTCCTATGTATTCTCGGAATCAGATATCACCAAATGGCTGGAGGCCGCCAGTTATAGCCTGGCAGACCATCCAGATCCTGAGCTGAATGCCCTGGTTGATGAGGCCATTGCCTTCCTTGCGTCCTTCCAGCAGCCCGATGGGTACTTCAGCATCTGGTTCACGCAAGTAGAGCCGGAGAAACGCTGGACAAACCTGCGTGATCGGCATGAGCTGTATTGCGCCGGTCATCTGATTGAAGCGGCAGTGGCTCACTTTCAGGCAACAGGTAAGCGCACTCTGCTCGATATAGCCTGCCGCAATGTCGATTACATCGATGGCGTGTTTGGCCGCGAGGAGGGGAAGCGGCGTGGCTATTGCGGACACGAGGAGATCGAACTGGCCCTGGTCAAGCTCTACCACGCAACAGGAGAAGCGCGCTATCTGCATCTGGCTCGTTACTTTGTTGAGGAGCGTGGGCAGCAACCCCACTATTTTGATCAGGAGGCGCGAGCACGCGGCGAGAATCCGGCCGATTTCTGGGCGAAGAATTACGAGTATAATCAATCGCATGTGCCTGTCCGCGAGCAGCATGAGGTGGTTGGTCATGCTGTGCGCGCCATGTATCTCTATAGCGCTCTGGCTGATCTGGCCAGGGAGTTGGATGATGAGTCCTGGTTGCAGGTCTGTGAGCGCCTCTGGCAGCATCTGGAGTCTAAGCGGATCTATATCACTGGTGGCATTGGACCCTCTGAAGACAACGAGGGGTTCACTGCAGACTATGACCTGCCCAATAGCACAGCGTATGCGGAGACCTGTGCCGCCATCGGCCTGGCGCTCTGGAGTCATCGCCTGCTCCAACTCGATACAGATAGCCGCTACGCCGATATGCTGGAGCGCGCGCTCTATAATGGCGTTCTGAGTGGCATCGCGCTGGACGGTGAGTCGTTCTTTTATGAAAATCCGTTGGAGAGTCATGGCAGACATCATCGCCAGCCCTGGTTTAAATGTGCCTGCTGCCCTCCTAATATCGCCCGCCTACTGGCCTCGTTAGGGCAATATATCTATGGTGTCAACGAGCAGGAGGTGATGGTCCATCTCTACGTGCAAAGTACTGCAACCCTTACTGTTGGTGGACAGTCCGTGCGACTACGACAGGAAACGCAGTACCCCTGGCATGGGAGCATCCGGCTGAATCTGGAGATGGACGAGCCAGGTGAGTTCGCCATCAATCTGCGCATCCCCGGCTGGTGCCGTCAGGCGCATTTGAGCGTCAATGATGCGGAAGTCGCGATCGAGCCGGGCAAAGGCTATGTCAGGCTGCAGCGAGAATGGCACTCAGGTGATAGCATTGCCCTGGAACTGGAGATGCCTATTGAGCGCATCTGGGCTCATCCCGATATTCAGGCTGATGCGGGCTGTGTTGCCCTACAACGCGGCCCACTGTTGTACTGCCTGGAATCTGTAGACCACTCTGTGCCATTGCATCGTCTGCGCTTGCCAGCGACGGCGGACCTGGAAAGTCATGTGGAACCCGCGTTGTTAGGGGGAGTGACCGTCATCACGGGAGATGTGCTGGCACTGGAGGTGCAAGACTGGGCTGGTGATCTCTATCGTACCACTCCCGCCACCGTCTGGCCATCCCGTCTAACTGCCATTCCTTACTATGCCTGGGATAATCGCCAGCCAGGGCAGATGAGCGTCTGGATACGAACAGAAGCTTCTCTATAAAGCAACGCCATACGTGGAGAATCCCTTTTGAATCGGCCTGACATGAGTATGTCTGAAAATTCCGGCGAATATATGCTATTATTAAGAAGGTTCATCTGCCTGGGACAGAAAGCATTATGCCGCACTAGCGCTGGAAGAGATCGATGATTGTACGCGATATTATGGCAACGAAATTGGTGACAATTGAGCCAGACGCTACGTTGGCTCATGCCGTGGCGTTGCTGAAGCAGCATCGCTTTCACCATTTGCCAGTCGTACGACCTGTGCAGCTTCCCACCTCGACCGATGATGTGCATGGTAAGTCAAGGAACGGGCTGACCTTTGAGGGATTGCTCACCACCACGGATATCGATCTGGTCGCGGCGCTAGCTCGTCAACACCCTGCTCAGGGGCAGCAACCCTGGCAGGAGCGGCGCGTTGTTGAGGTGATGCACCGGGCGCTGATACGAGTGACGCCGACGACAAGTGTGGCGGCGGCTGCGCAAATTCTGGTTGAGCGTGGCCTGAACTATCTGCCAGTGGTGGAGTATAGTCACCTGGAACAGGGAAGCCAGGCGCTACTCGTTGGATTGGTGACGCGTAGCGATCTGCTGATGGCGTTCGCTCGGGCTATGGGGACCTTTGAGCCGGGAATGCGCCTGGATATTGAGCTGCCAATGGGCAGTAGCGTTCCGCTGGCCCGGACCTTGCTGCTGGCCGCTGAATTGCATGTGCCGATCCGCAGCATAATGGCTGCTCCGCTGGTTGGGGGTGTCCCCTCCAGCGCGGCTCTGCGCCTGGGCACAATCAATCCTGGACCGCTTCTGCTGCGTTTACAGGAAGAAGGGATCCACTACTCTTTTGGAAGCTCGTTGGTGGAGGGTAATGGGCATGTCTAATCGCATCTCTCAGCAGCATGCGCGCCTGATGTTCGATCAGTCGGAGTGCCGCTATTATTTTGGACCCGATCATCCGCTCAATCCCAGGCGCATCCAGGCCCTGATGGATCTGCTGGCATGTGGTGGGCTGTGGGATAGTGCCGACGAGCGGACACGTTTAGATGGACGTGCAGCCACGCTTGATGAACTTGGCCTCGTGCATACCCCGGAATACATCGCGGCAGTGCAGCGGCTAAGCGAGCCTGAAACGCAGACGGCCAACGAACGGCGTTCTAGCTCCGCTCAGGCCGTCAGCAAGGAAGAGCCTGAAACGCAGACGGCCAACGAACAGCGTTCTAGCTCCGCTCAGGCCGTCAGCAAGGAAGAGCCTGAGCCCGAGGGTCTGAGCGAAGAAGAGCGGCGGGAGAGGGAGGAACTCGCGCTCCGCTATGGTTTCGGTGAAGGTGATACGCCAGCCTCGCCCGGGCTACATGAGGCCTCGGCTCGAATCGCCGGTGGGACCCTGGTGGCGATGAGCGCGGTAATGGGCTTGCCGGAGGGTGGCGTCTTTGCATCAGAAGATGAGCGGCCTCTGCATATCTTTCATCCAGCTGGAGGCCTGCATCATGCCTGGTCAGATCGTGCATCGGGCTTCTGCGTCTATAATGATGTCGCCATTGCTATCGCGCATGTGTTGCAGGCCAGCGAGGCTAAAGTCCTCTATATCGACTTTGATGCCCATCATGGTGACGGGGTACAGCGAGCATTTTACGATGATCCGCGTGTAATGACCGTCTCGTTTCATGAGACCGGACGCTATCTCTTCCCCGGCACTGGCGATGTGCTGGAAATGGGACGTGGGAGCGGATATGGCTACTCCGTGAATATCCCCCTGGAGCCATTTACTGAGGACGATTCGTACAGCGAGGCAATGGATGCGCTGCTCTCGCAGCTGGTGACGGCGTTTGCTCCTGATATTTTGATCACGCAGCACGGCTGTGATACGCATGCCTGGGATCCTCTAACGCATCTAAGCCTGACGATGACTGGTATTCTGGCGCAGATGAAGGCCGCACATCAACTGGCCCACACCTATTGTAATGGGCGTTGGGTCGCTCTAGGTGGTGGAGGCTATGACCTGTACCGTGTAGTGCCGCGAGCCTGGAGTCTGTTATGGGCGGAGATGTCGGACCAGCAGGCGCCTGCCGAGATGCCGGAGGAATGGGTGCAGCGCTGGCAGCCAGAATGGTTGGCAACTCAGGCGCAGGATGTCGCAGTTCAACAGGTGATGGGCAATGTTGTTCCACCCATAAGCTTCCCAACGACTTTTATGGATCGCGCGCAGGATTTTCCGCCCCGACCTCGCCGCTGGCCGATTAGCCGGACGAACCGCCATACCGTTGGCCTGGTACGCCACCTGCTGGTCCCTGGTTCAGTGCGCCAGGCCTTCCCTTCGCCCCGCACCCGCTCGCCGCTGGCCGGCCTGTTTGATCTGCTGCACATGAACAAAGCCTCAACCCCTTCACGCAGCAAGACCCTGGACACGTCGGCTGGCTCTCTTTTACTACGCGACTTCTGTCCCCCATCGCTGGTTGAGCGACTCAGGCCGGACAGTGGCCTGAAAGCCTTCGCGCGTCTCCCTGAGCGCGAGCACCACCTGCTCCTGAACATTGCCAAAAGCCCGGATTGTGCCCTGACCCTGGCGCATACCACGACGGGCGAGATTGTCGGAGAGGTCACGATTGCGCCCGCCGATGAGTGGTGGGAAGGGATTGACAATCTCTATGAGGTGGCGATCCAGGTGAGCACAAACTGGCGTAGAATGGGGATTGCGCGCAACATGCTGGCCTTTTCGCTGGAACTGGATGCCCTGGAGGATATGATTTTGTTCGCCATTGGCCTGTCCTGGCACTGGGATACCGAGGGCGCCAGGATTTCGGTGTATCGCTACCGTGAGATGATGGTGCGCCTCTTTGCCTCACAGGGCTTTGCGGAATATCCGACGACAGAACCGAACGTCAGTATGGAACCGGCCAACGTCTTGCTGGCGCGCATCGGCAAACGCGTTGATCAGCGGGCGGCCAGCCAGTTTCTGAGTCGCCTGCTTAACTCGTCCAACCTGGCCCATTTTTAGTTAGAAGGTAGGGTATCCTGAAACTTCTCTAAGGCCCTATCCGTGATATAATCACAAGATAAGTACTGCATAAGAAAAAGATAAGAGGGAGCTTAGCGCGATGGATATATCCCAGGTTTTCGGCTCGGATGGCGAGATATCGGACGACGACCTTGATCGTCTCTTTAGCGAACTCTTGCAGCAAGAGCCACCATCGGAGCTGGTTGAGAAGATCCTCAATACAGTGCAGCATCTGCCACTTCCACAATTAATCCAGCCGGAGCCGCTACAGGTCGTTACCTGGGATGAGCAGGAATGCGAAGGTACAGAGTTGCTGGTGCATCACGAGCATTTACTGCCCTCCTGAT
>Ga0070730_10003196_pt1 | contig 14763 bp, 10 predicted proteins | sample Coa_R1_3_FD_66447 | JGI IMG/M metagenome (GOLD analysis project Ga0070730, IMG submission 66447) | Surface soil microbial communities from Centralia Pennsylvania, which are recovering from an underground coalmine fire - Coalmine... | ecosystem: Environmental > Terrestrial > Soil > Unclassified ...
ATTCAATACCGGACAGAACAATCCCGTATTAGGCACCTCCTACATTCAGTTCGCTATGCAGGGTCTGCGTCACCAAATGTCGCAAGGCGCGGCTAATTGGACGGTGGACCCCGGCGACCGCTTCACGTTTTATAGACTGGTGGATTCAGTCCTGCCCGCGGCTGCGGGGAAGGACGGACACGAAAAGAGCTTTTTCGACGGGATCGATACGACGCTGCCAGGCATGGCCTCAGAAGTGGCAACAAAGCTTCCCAAATTGCGATCCGATCTAACCACGATTGCTAAGCAGATCGCCGAAGCTGCGAACGAAGCGAAAGAAGGGGACACATCGAAAGCCGCGGATCCTCTGATGAAAGTTGTGGCGGCATTGAGCCGGATCTCCACCGAAGCGCTGGCCAGCAGTTTGAGTCCGTCCGCAAAACGGGACTTGCTCACCCGGATCGCCGATAAGAGACAGCAAGCCGAGACCGCTCTGAATCTCGCATTGGGCGTCGGCCTCGCTGCGGATGCGTCAGCCGAGCGCAAAGCCAGCATTCCCAAGGAAGCTGCCGCTCTCACCGCGGTTTCACCCAGCCAGGAATTTCTGATCGCGGTGACCTTTCACAATGGTTCCAAGTTGCCGCTGCTGATTGATCACATCGGTTTGGAAGTCCCAGAGGGATGGAACACGATCAACGGAAAGACCAGGCCCGAGACCGTCAAGCCGGGAGAGGATTTGCACGCGGACTTTCGATTGCGCGTCCCGAAAGTTACGCCCTACACCCGCCCTTACTGGCACCGGGACGACCCGAATACGGAAAGCATCAATCACGTTGATAATGAAAAATACGCGACGCTTCCCTTTCCGCCTCCCGCACTACGCGCACACGTGGAATTTTCGGCTGCATCAGGTGGAACGCGCACCCGCAGCGAAGTCACCGCCGCTGTAGTCACGCCCTTTCTCGACGACTCCGGAAAGGTGCGCGCCCGGCCCTTGGCCATCGTACCTTCCTTCTCAGTCATGCTGGAACCTGCAACTCAGGTCATTTCGACACACAATGGCACTACCACGGCTGTAACGGTGGGCGTGACCAGCAATCTCCCGCACGCCGTCCATGGCGAATTGCGCCTGGAACTGCCGCAGGGCTGGCGCTCGGAACCGGTGCAGGCTTCGGTAGACTTCACTCATCGCGGAGAGAAACGCGATGTCCAGTTCAGAATCTCGCCCCCCGGATTGCAGCCCGGCCGCGCCACATTGAAGGCGGTGCTGGTCTCCGATGGCGAGAAATACAGTGAGGGATACACGCTGGTCGCGCGCGAGGACCTGGGCAGCTTTTACTACTATCAGCCCGCTCGACAGCGCGTCAGCATTGTAGATGTACAGGTGCCGCACGATCTGAAAGTCGGCTATATCATGGGCGCGGGCGACGACATCCCGACGGTGCTGAAGCAGATTGGAATGAACGTAACCGAAATTCCGGCCGCTAAATTAGCCAGCGAAGATCTCAGCCGGTACGGCACAATCGTGCTCGGCATTCGCGCTTACGACACGCAGAAAGAAGTCGCGGACAATAATAAGAAGCTGCTGGAATTCGTCTCTGCCGGCGGAACCCTGGTCGTCCAATACGATACTGGTGTGGGTGACTTCAACAGCGGTAAATTCACGCCCTATCCAGCCCAACTAAGCCGTGCTCGCGTGTCCGTGGAGGAAGCCCCCGTCCAGATTCTCGCGCCGGACGATTCTATCTTCCATTTTCCGAACACGATCACCTCTGCCGATTTCGACGGCTGGGTCCAGGAGCGCGGGCTGTACTTCATGGATAAATGGGACGATCATTTCACACCGCTGCTCGCCTCCCACGATCCGGGAGAGGACGAGCAAAAAGGCGGCCTGCTGCGCGCGCAATATGGTAAAGGAACTTATATCTACGCGGGCTACGCATTCTTTCGTCAATTGCCCGCGGGAGTCTCAGGAGCAGTGCGGCTATACGTCAATCTGCTCAGCGCCGGGCACGAGAAGCAGCAATAGGTGGTCAGCAGCAGCGGAACATCCCTGGAGAATTTCTTATGTGACATCAGCCGGCAGATTGAGTCCAATACTAGCCACTGACCACTAGCGCCAGCCCTCATTATGCACAATCCCAAAACTCCTACTTCAGAATCTCCCGCTCTCATCCGCGGGATGGGCCTCTGGAGTGCGACCGCGCTCAACATGATTGACATGATCGGCGTGGGCCCGTTCATCACCATGCCGTTGGTATTGAGCGCCATGGGCGGCCCGCAGGCGATGTTGGGATGGGTAGCGGGGGCGCTGCTCGCCGTATGTGACGGGTTGGTCTCGGCGGAGTTGGGCGCGGCCCTTCCCCACTCCGGCGGATCCTATCGCTATCTCCGCGAGATTTATGGCCCCGATAAATGGGGGCGGCTGATTTCCTTTCTCTTCATCTGGCAGGTCTCGTTCAGCGCTCCCCTTTCGATCGCCACCGGCTGCATCGGGCTGGCGGGCTATGCCGCCTATTATTGGCCGGAACTGGAGACGGTGTACGCGCATCATGATGCAGCCTTGCACATTCCATGGGCAGGGACGCTGCAAGTGAGTTGGATCGTCACCCCGGGAACGGCGCTTGCCGTGGTGATCTGTTTCTTCACCGTGCTGTTGCTGTACCGGCGCATCACCGCGATCGGGCGACTTTCAAAAGTTTTGTGGTTTGTGGTGATGGGAACGATCGGCTGGATCATCTTCGCCGGGCTCACACACTTCAATCGCGCGCTGGCCTTCGATTTTCCTCTCGGCGCATTCACCTTGTCTCACCAATTCCTGGTTGGGCTGGGCGGAGCCATGCTGGTCGCCACTTACGATTACTGGGGTTACTACAACGTCTGCTTTCTCGGCGACGAGATCAAAGATCCGGGAAAGAATATTCCGCGGGCTCTTCTGCTTTCCATTCTGCTGGTTGCGTGTCTATATCTATTGATGAATGTGTGCATTCTGGCGGTGGTGCCTTGGCGGGAGATGCTGCACGCGGGGCAAAACAACAGCGGCTTGTATGTTGTTTCGTTATTTATGCAGAGGATTTATGGCGCCTGGGCAGCACGTCTGGTGACCGCACTGGTCATTGCCACCGCTTTCGCATCCGTCTTCTCGCTGATGCTGGGTTATTCCCGGGTTCCTTACGCGGCCGCGCGGGATGGCAACTATTTCCGAGCATTTGCCAGAGTGCATCCTGTCTACCGCTTCCCCCATATTTCCCTGCTGGCGTTGGGAGTCGTCGCTGCAGCATTCTGTTTTCTGCGGCTCAAGGACGCAATTGCCGCGTTAGTGGTCATTCGTCTCATTTTGCAGTTCCTGGTGCAGGCCGTCGGAGTGATTGTGCTGCGGATCCGACAGCCTCAATTGCCACGGCCCTTTCGGATGTGGCTCTATCCGGTACCGGCGGTGCTGGCGTGCGCGGGATTCCTGTTCATTTTGTTCAAGCGGGAGAACTGGCAGAAGGAAGTGCGTTATGCGGCAGTCATTCTGCTGACCGGAATTCTGATCTACCTGATTCGGGCCTGGAAACATTCGGAGTGGCCGTTTGAGACGGCGACCGCAGAAACTTAATCGCAGGGAACGCAGAGAGCACGAGGAGAGATGGCGGATCACATTACAGTTCCCTCCATACCAGGCGCGGGCAGCCGACGCACCGACGCGGCTTGGGAACCGCTTCGCGAGCCTCTTTTCCGCTCTCTGTGGATTGCCGCCGTCATCTCTTATACCGGCACGTGGATGCAAAATGTCGGCGCGGGCTGGCTGATGACCCAGATCTCCACTTCTCCACTTATGGTGAGCCTGGTGCAGGCTGCCGCCTCTATTCCGGTTTTCCTCGTGGTTCTTCCCGCCGGTGCGCTCGCGGACATGGTCGACCGCCGCCGGATCTTATTGTTCACCCAGAGCTGGATGATTGCCGCCGCTGTAGCACTTGGCATACTTACGTTGATCCATGCCGTGAATCCCTGGGTGCTGTTGATCTTTACATTCTTAATGGGATTCGGCGCGGTGATGAACGATCCGGCCTGGCAGGCAATCACGCCAGACGTCGTGTCGCCTGCGCAGCATGCCTCTGCCGTCGCTCTGAATTCCGCAGGATTCAACGTGGCGCGGGCAGTTGGTCCCGCCCTCGGAGGAATCGTCGTCGCAGCCGCGGGAGCGGGCTGGTCCTTTCTGCTGAATGCAGGGTCATTTTTCGGGGTGATCTACTTCCTGTATCAGTGGAAGCGGGCGCCGCATCAATCACAAGAGAACTCCGGCGTGCTGAAGGCTGTCTGGGAAGGATTTCGTTACGTGCGTGGCGCGCCGCAGGTCCGATCGGTGCTCATTCGCACTGGCGCCTTTAGCGTGGGCGCGACCTCGCTGCTCGCTCTGCTGCCAGTTGTCTGTCAACCTCACGGTGCGCAAGGATACGGCTTCTTGCTAACCTGTTTCGGGCTTGGCGCGCTCGCGGGAGCAGCCGTTCTGCCGAGACTGCGCTTGCGGTATTCCGTGGATGGACTGGTAGCGGGAGCGACGGTGGTCTTCGCCGGCATGACTTTCGCGGCGGGGCAAGTACATATCTTTGAATGGCTGTGTCTGGTATTGTTTACGGCGGGAGCCGCCTGGATCGGCATTCTGGCCTGCTTCAACGTCGTGGCGCAAACGATGTGTCCGTCGTGGATGCGGGCGCGGGCGCTCTCCATGTACTTGCTGGTGCTGCAGGGAGGCATGGCCCTGGGCAGCGCGCTGTGGGGAGAACTAGCAGCGCGCCAGGGCGTGCCCGCGGCGCTGGCGTGGTCGGCTTTGGCCATGGTGGCCGGATTGTCCAGTATCCGCCGTCATCGCCTCACCGGGGCTGAGCTACAGATGGCTCCGGTCGTGGTGAGGGATTAATTCATAAGGGGGATTCATGAAAGCCAGAATAGGAGTGATTCTATGCGGATGGTTGCTGCTGACTCTGGTTGCTGCAGCTCAAACGACCAAGCCGAAAGAAGAACATCATACTGCCTCTCAACTATTGGATCGCGGTGTCAGCAATTTTGAGCACGAATTCATTCCCGCATGCGAAGCCATGCCAGAAGACAAGTTCGCATTCGCTCCGACCAACGGCGAGTTCAAAGGCGTGCGCACCTTCGCCCAGCAGATTAAGCACGTGGCCGCCGTAAACTACGAATTGGGCGCGGCACTCTTAGAACAGAAGCCTCCCGTTGATATTGGCGACGAATCCGGCCCTGCCTCAATCACGACGAAAGGCGATATCCTCAAGTATCTGAAAGATTCTTTCGAGTACGTTCATAAAGCCATCGCCACGATCAATGAAGGCAATCTAACGGGAACAGTGAAGAGCCCCTTTGGAGAAGGAACTGTTTCGCGTTTGGGCCTGGCGACCTCGGTGTCATCGCACGGCTTCGATCATTACGGTCAGATGGTGGTATACCTTCGGATGAACGGAATCGTTCCGCCCGCCAGCCGATACTGACGACTGGCGTGTGAAGACTGCGCTCCTCTCCTGCACTTCATGGCAATCGACTGGCAAACACTCTGGCTGACGCTGGAACTGGCGGTTACGGTTTCAGTCATCCTGTTGATCGTTGGTTTGCCGGTCGCATACTGGATCGCATTTGCCCGCTGGCGCTGGAAGTTTCTGGTCGAGGCGCTGGTCGCTTTGCCGATCGTGCTGCCGCCCACAGTGCTCGGTTTCTATGTGCTGGTCGCGCTTGGTCCGCGCAGCCCCTTAGGCCGCTGGTGGGTCTCTCTTACTGGGCACACACTGGCGTTTACCTTCAGCGGCCTGGTGATCGGGTCGGTTCTGTACAGCCTTCCCTTCGCCGTCCAGCCCTTCGCCAGCTCATTTTCGAGCATCGACGGCAAGTTGCTTGCGGCTTCCGCAACCTTGGGGTCATCCCCGTTGCGCACATTTATTCGGGTCATCGCGCCGCTCTCCATTCCGGGGCTCATCACCGGTACGGCCCTGAGTTTCGCGCACACCATGGGAGAATTCGGTGTCGTACTCATGGTCGGCGGCAATATACCTGGCGTTACGCGCACGGTTTCGATTGATATTTATGATCGCGTGCAGGCTTCCGATTATTCCGGCGCAAATCAGACGTCGCTCGTCCTGTTGATTCTTTGTTTCGCCCTGCTGGCCATCGTCTACGGCTTCAATCGCAAAGCGTGGATGATCCATCCCGTAAAATAGGCGCGATGGACCACCCGCGCCAGATTGCCGAAGCAAATGGAGCTGCGCCCGAGGTCGAGACGCGGAACAACAGCTCGCTTCGAGCCAAGTTCCGCAAGACTCAGGCCGCGCACGAGCCTCCCTTCGTTCTCGATACCGAATTCGAGGCTGCTCCCGGTTTCACCATTCTGTTTGGCGCATCCGGCGCGGGCAAAACCACCCTGCTCGATTGCGTTGCCGGGATCGTTACGCCAGACACGGGAAAGATTTCGCTTAGCGGCCGCGTTCTATTCGACTCTGCTCACGCGATCATTCTTCCCGTGGCGCAACGCCGTTGTGGCTACGTATTTCAGAACCTGGCGCTGTTCCCGCACATGACTGTACAGCAGAACGTGTCATACGGCCTGACGCATTTAACGAAAACCGAACGCCACCGACGAACCGATGCAATTTTGCAGGCCTTCCGTGTTTCTCATCTCGCATCCCGCAGTGTGCGCGAGATCTCTGGCGGAGAGAGCCAGCGTGTCGCCCTAGCGCGAACCCTGGTTACGGATCCCGAAGTACTCCTGCTCGACGAACCTCTGGCTGGGCTTGACGCTCCGACGAAGTCGCAAATCATTGACGACCTTCGCGAGTGGAATCAAGCCCACCGCATCCCGATCCTCTACGTCACACACAGCCGCGAGGAAGTTTTCGCTCTGGGAGAAAGAGTGCTCGTGCTCGACGCTGGAAGCATCGTTGCCGATGGTACGCCGCATGAGGTGATGACGGCCCCCATCCATGAGACCGTCGCTCAGTTGATCGGTTTCGAGAACATCCTCGACGCAGTTGTGGATGCAGTCCACCCGGCGAGGGGCACGATGACTTGTCGCGTAGCCGGGGAGGGTGGCGTCCTCATGCTCGAAACTCCCCTGGTTCGGGGAGGCGTAGGATCAGCTTTGCGCGTGGGAATTCGTGCTGGCGACATTCTGCTCGCAACATCACGTCCCATGGGATTGAGTGCACGCAACATCATCCCAGGACGCATCCAGGCCCTTCATCAACGTGACGTCATTGTCTCAGTGCGAGTAAGATGCCGCGTCGAGATCGAAGCCCATCTCACCTTGGCCGCGCGCGATTCGCTCGAACTTGCGCCGGGCAAAGAAGTGTGGCTGGTGGTTAAGACCCATTCGTGTCATTTAATGGCAGCCGCATAACACACCAACACCTGCACCGTTTTGGTTTTTAGGCCCGACGTGTGCGCTGAGTCCACGAACACCTAACCAAAGACACATCAGAGGAGAAAAGACCATGCACAGCACACAAAATGCAGTTCGCAAACCATGATATCGCAGCGTCCTATCACCACGCTTGCGGAGTCAGCCACCCATCCCCGCAAACGTTTTGATGCAAGGAGCCTTGAAGAACTGGCAGCTTTTGTGACCTTGGTCATTTTGTGACCAGGACGCCCAGTCGTACCGGAGCAATGGGCGGTTCGCATTTCCGAAGGACACACAACGTGTTTAGCTGAGATTTGACCTCTCATACGCTGCTGTGAGAACACGTCGAGGCTGTCAGGATTTCCCTACCTCGCTCCTCCGCACCAAAGGACGTTCACTCGCAGCGCAGGGCCGCTATAGGATCCCCTTTAGCGGCACGACGGGCAGGTACGTATGCTGCAGCCAGTGCGACGAACGTCAGCACGGATACAACAGCGGCGAACGTGGGGCCATCCGTGGGTTTCACTCCATAGAGCATTGCCGCAATGGTCCGGGAAAGAGCTACCGCGACTCCCAGCCCAATGCCCATGCCCCATAGAGTGATACGAAGGCCTTGACCGACGATCAGCTTTAGAATTGCATTCCTATCAGCGCCCAACGCCATTCGTATACCGAGTTCGTGAGTCCGCTGCTCTACGGAATAGGCCATCAAGCCGTAGATGCCGGCCGACGCTAGTAGCAATCCAATTAGGCCCAAGGTACTGGAGAGCGTTGCCCCGACTTGAGAAAACCACAGCCAACGTCCCGCGCTCTTTTCGAGGGTGATGATGGTGGGTTTAACGTTCGGATCGATCGTTCTAATTGTGCGCAAGACCATTGGTGAGACGACATCAGGATTGCCTTTCGTGCGCACAACTAACTTCATGCCGAGTTGCTCAGTTTGGACGGGTGGGCCGTCGGTCGTCTGAAGAAGGGGTAGATAAAGATACGGCTGATCTGCTTCCCACAGACGGGCTCCTCGAGTGTTCCTCGCCACGCCAACGACTTCAACGAATGGAACCGATGGCGGTCCGGGTCTTAGCTGCTTGCCGAGTGGATCTTGCCCCGGCCAAAATTGTCGGGCCATTGCCTCATTGATAATTGCTACCGACCGCCCCTGCCTCGTATCTTGCTCATCAAAACTTCGTCCCCGCACGATTGGAATACCCAGTGTCGAAAAATATGTTGGCGACACAACCCAATATCCCACAGAAGCACTCAAGTGAGTTTCCGCGTTGTTCGATGCTGGCACTGCCCTACTGACCCCACCTAGCGGAACCAGTGAGACCACACTGGATGACTGCACTTCAGGAAGCGCTTGCAGGCGCTCTGTTAGGCGGCGGTTAAACTCCGCTGCGCTCCTGTCGTCATAACCGTGCACGTTCAAGTCCAAGGAGACTGAGAGCACGTTCTTTGTTTCGAATCCGATGTCGATGGTTTGAGCTCTATTAAGTGCACGAATCAGCAGACCCGCACCCAGCAGCAACACCAGACAAACAGAAATCTCTGCAGCAACAAGCAGACTGATAGGCCCTGAGCGACGGCCGACCCGCGCGAAGGCAGCGATCGGGTCCTTCATGGACAGACTTGGGTTCGTCTTTGCCGCTCGCAAGGCGGGCACCAGGCCAAATACGACAGCCGTCAAGAGCGAAAGCAGTACGGTGTAGGCAAGCACCCGACCGTCGACACCGATATCAACTGTGAAGGGTTGTTCGTATGGCGGTTGCAGCAGTGAAATCAGCATTGCCGGCAAAAATCGAGCAAGAACCAATCCAATGGCCCCGCTGAACATCGCAATGAGCAAACTCTCCGTCAGCGATTGCCGAACAATGCGACGTCCACTGGCTCCAAGCGACAGGCGAACGCCCATCTCCCGTTGCTTACCTGCAGCTCGCGCCAGCGAGAGGTTGGCCACGTTCGCACAAGCGATGAGCAAAATCATTGCAACGGGAGCAAGCACCAGAAAAGCAAGCGAATTCACCTGGCTACGTACATCTGGGCGGCCCAGGAACGCTCCCCCAGTAAGGACAACCCTCACATCTTGTTTGGCTCCGAGATAGTCTTCGGCGACGGAACGGATCGCGCCGTTCATAGCGTCTTGGGCCTGCAGACGTGAACTTCCAGGCTCTAAGCGGGCAACCGCGTCGAGCCAAAATGAATTGCGGTCGTGGAGCCGATCGTCCCCGGGCATCAGTTGTGCTTGCATCATCATCGGTGCCCAAAAATCGGGGATCTGCGGCTCCGTTCCGACGAAGCTGGCGTCAGTAACTCCCACCACGGTCAAGGGCGTGCCATTAAATCTAACGCTCTTTCCAACAATGGACGGATCGGACCCGAACTGCCGCTTCCAGAAAGCGTGACTTAAAACAACGATGGGATCTGAACCTGGCGACTGGCCTTCTTCAAGCAGAAATGTTCGACCAAGCGCAGTACTCGCTCCGAGCAAGGAGAAGTAGTTTGATGTGACGAGTAGTCCGCGGGCGTCCCTCGCTCCTTCGGCAGGGCTCCCGCCGATTGCAACTTCCGCCGGAATCCATGCATACGTACTGAGCCCAGAAAAGATGCGGTTAGAGTGCCGCAAGGCGACATACTCAGGATAAGAAAACGGACGGTAGTCGCCATCGCCCTGAACCTGCTGGTAGACGTTTACAAGGGTATTGGGATCTCTCACCGGGAGAGGTCGCAGCGTCAGAGCATCAAATAGCGCAAAGATGGCGCTGTTCAGGCCGATGCCTAGCGCCAATGTGACCACGGCGATCGCGGTAAAGACGGGCGACCGGTGCAATTGTCGCAACGAGTAGCGGACATCCTGCAATACTCCAGTCATTCCCTGAACCTCGTTCCGAACTTGTCCTGCAGTTCACCCCTCAAAAAGCCAAGTTTATAGTGGAGCAATTCTCCCTCCACAGTGGCTCGTGTGCAAACCCGTGCGTAATAAACAAGGGCAAATGTTTTTCAAGGAGGTGCGAGGAATGAAATGTCCGCTTACGAACCTGCACGTCCGGAACCGGACAGTCTGGCTGGCTCCGCAAATAGAAAGATACCTGGAATGGCTGGAAGCACTCCGGTACTCTGCCTCATCGTGTATCTCCGCTTGCCTCTGTTCCATCACTTCGCCGCGTTCGCACACAAGAAGGGCCGCAAAGATGTCGCTTTCCTGCAAGACCTATATATACAAGAAGTTCGTGTCACGTATACAAGAAGTTTGTGTCGCGGCGTTGGAGCAACCTGGAACCAAGGCAAAGACAGCCGTTGCTGTGCGCAAGCATCCCATTGATGCTGAGTGCGCCGTGCGCCAGATGCTGCAGCTCGGGTGCAAGGAGACAGTAACACGGCAATTGCCTGCGGCACCTCGGCTTCTGCTGTCATTTGCGAGTTTTGTTCCGATTCAGTTGCCGCGAGGCGATCACCCGATAGCCAGCCACACCCAGCGATCGCTCAACACTCTAACTCGGCCCCTACGCAGCATTCCGCATCGGTTCCACATTTTTCTCAGCGACAACTTTTGGCCGCGCTCCGACTGAGGCTCCGCCCATCGCTGCCAGCCACCCAAGAAACAGAGACAGGAATCCAGCCCATCCCATTCCCGAGATGATGTCCAGAAAATACGAAACCCTCTATCCAAATGATTGGAGGAGGAAATTCACTACTTTATACTAATATCGTGACGCGATATAATTGACTGGAGGAACCTTAGGGCTTCTTGGGAGCGAGCCGAGACCCGGCTCTAGTAGCGAATGCCTGCATTCTTTGCATCCAGGATCGTTGCTTTCTCCATCTCAATGACCGCGATCCACTGTCCTTTTCGTTCTTCGGAAAATACAACATGCCCGCCGAGAATCTGCGCTGCGGCCGCGGGCGGGAGATCGCGATGAAAGCCGAAGAACCGGCGCTTCAAGCCGAGCCATACGTGCCAACGATCTCCTATCGAATGGGCAGGCTCGTACTTTGTGGAGAACACCAGTGCCGTTTCAAAGTGCGACCGGAACTCGGCAGCGGAGAGTACTTGCTCCAGCGAGAAATCTTCGATCCTCACGACTTGCATTGGACGAGTCGCGTAGCCCAGCCAGGGTCGCGTCAACTCGTCCGACGCAGGCCATGCGGTCAATACATGCGCCATGGGATATCGCGCTTCCAGAAACCGCTCCGCATCTTGGTGAAGAACGATGTAGTCGCGATAGGCCAAATTGTCTTCCGGCGAGAATCCATACGGAGGATTCCGAAACCATGCGAACACGAATGCCAGGGCAACCACGGCCACTACGGCTGGCCAGAATCGAATTCGGCGGCGAAGCGTCGAGACCGCCAGAATGATGACCAGCGGAACGGCGGGAAGCATATAGCGCGCCAGCACCGCGCCCCCGATTAGCGCCATGCTCACCAGGTAGGTCGCGATGACCAGGAAAAACACAGCCTGCTTGGAAATGGTTATGCGAGGCCTTTCCGAGTCATGATCGCGCAGTGGCGGCAAAAGCATCGCCAGGAGCATGGCCCCCGTCAGCAGCCATAGGTTCAGGTACCCAAACGTTTGCCACAGCCGCAGAACGAACGCCAGCGCAAATCGCAGCGGATTGAGAGTGGCGGCGACATTGTAATGAAAGAATTCTGGATTGCCGAAGACATATCCGGTCCGCACGAAATGGTACGTGTACCACGCCCCTAGCAGAATCAGTGGAACTATCAGCGAAACCACGCCCCTTCCGAACTCTCGATCAGTGGCCTTGTCGAATAATTGCGAAGCCCACTCACCCCTTGCCACGAAACGCAACAATTCCCAGCAGACAAGAGCCACTGGCGTGAGAATAGCAGTCTCTTTGGCGAGTGCCGCCACTGAGAACCAGATTGCCATCGCGATAGTGCGATCTTCGAGATAGGCGCACAATCCCCAGAATGTAAGCCCCGCGGCCACCAGGTCTACCTGTGCCAGCGAACTCTGGGCGAAGAAAACCGGGTAGACGGCCGTGCACACCGTAGAAGCTACCGCTACCTGCGTGTTCGCCGCGCTCTTCGCCAGCCGGAACACTCCCAGCAGCGAGAATGCCGCGGCCAACAGCATTGCCGACCGTGTCACTAATGGTGCGTAGCCCACGCACTTCCACCACAGAGCAATCCAAGCCAACACCAGCGGTGGGTGGGCGTTCGAGACGGTGGTATGCGGAATCAGAGTTCCTGAGAGCAGCAGGTCGCGCGCGGCGGGAACGTAGTATCCGGCTTCGTCCCAGAAATAAGGCAGCCGCAGGAGTGGCGCATGCAGCAAAAAAATGAGCACGAACGCGACCGCAAACACCAGCGCGGGGTGCGGGCTCGATCGCATGCGAGAAGCATTCTACATGTAGCGATGCTTTAAGAATGACCTCCGCAGCCCGCCTGCACATCAAGCGTGGAAATGCAGCGGTTCCTTCGATTGCGGATTTAATGCACCGGCCCTGCGGGGCCCATGCGCGGATCGAGTTTGATCTCGCCAAACGCGCTCTCGTATCCAGCGACATTCTGCTGCAGTAGGCCCAACAGCGCCTTGGCCTGCTGCGGACTCAGGTAGATTCCCTGAAAGTTCCGGATCTCGACGTGACTCTCGGTTTGTTGCTGCAGGGTCCCGAAGACCAGAAAGAAGTCCCAGATGTTTACCCGCATCTGCACGCTGTTCGCATAATTTTCACGATAGCTAGCATCATTCGATAGCTTTACGTTCGGTTGCATCGGATTGTTCATGCCAGAAAGTGTAAATGAGATTGCAGCCACCCAACGACCGAAGTCGCGGCAACGGAAGCAGCTAGGTCAACGGCAACGCGCAGTGACAAAAAGTGTTATCCAGATGATGGTTTGCGACTTACGGGACGACGACTCCTACCTTCCGTACAGCGGCCTTCAGCGTGGGTTCATGGTGATAACAAAGCACTTAAGAACAACGAGATGGTTACTTTGGGCACGTACCTTGTGGCGAGTGAAGTGCGATAAAGTTTAAGGTTCCCAGGCAAGAACGGGAACTCGTGCGGGCTATCTATGGTCCAAAATAACGATCACACTACGATGGAAGAAGTGGTACTTCCCGAGCATCTGCTCCCGGTAGGAACTGTGCTGGGTCCTGGAGTGACGGCGCTGGACCTGTGCGTGGTCCTGGCCAAGATTTTTCGTGTGCAGTATAACGAAGTTGCCTTGCTACGCCTGGAAGGCGGGCTGCTCCGCTTTATTTTCCCCGAGCATCTACGAACCACGGGCGCGATTCCACTCTCCAGCAAGGCGGTTGCGGCGCACACGGCGCTGAGCAAGAAGCCTGAGATCTTCAACAACTTTGCCCGAGTAAAGCACGCCAGTATCTTCGAGACCATCAAAGCCGACGCCAACGGCTCTTCGGAACCGGCACCTCCGGCGCCGATCCAAAAGTTAATGTCGGTGCCTATCATCGACAAGGCCTCCGCGGTCGTGGGTGTCATTCAGGTCTCGCGCAAGGGGCTCGATTCAAAGTTCGCCCAGGATTTCAGCCGCGAAGATCTGCACGACCTGGAGTTAGTGGCTGGACTACTGGCAACAGCTCCGGCATTGATGACGAACTAAGCTTCTAATTGTGGGGACGGCCTGGCTCGGTGCGTCCCCATTCGTGTTTTCAGCCCGAGACTTTCGGAAATATCCGCAGGTCAGATCCTGTCATCTCCTTGGGTTCGTCGACACCGAGCATCCCGAGCACGGTCGGAGAAATATCCCGCAGCGATCCGCCACCTTTCAGCGTAAATTGCTTGGAATTTTCCGACACCACGATAAAGGGCACCGGGTTCGTGGTGTGCGCCGTGTGCGGCCCGCCAGTCGCGGGATCAATCATCATTTCCGCGTTGCCGTGATCCGCCGTGATCAGCATCGCTCCACCTTTCGCGCGAATCGCGGCCTCGATGCGGGCCAAGCAAGCGTCCACCGTTTCAACCGCCTTCACCGTGGGCTCGATTTTTCCTGAATGGCCCACCATGTCGGCGTTGGCGAAGTTCACGATCATTACATCGAATGTTCCATCTTCCGTCGCTTTCACCACCGCGTCCGCAATGCCGGAGGCGCTCATTTCGGGCTTTAGATCGTAGGTCGCGACCTTGGGCGATTGCACCAGCACGCGATCTTCGCCTGGAAACGGCTGCTCGACTCCTCCATTGAAAAAATAAGTGACGTGCGCGTACTTCTCGGTCTCGGCGACGCGCAGATTGCGCATGTTCAGCCCGCCCATGACGTTGGCCAGAATGTTGGCCATCGATTCGGGCGGAATCACGACCGGAAGGCTGAAGTTCTTGTCGTATCGCGTCATGCAGACGTAATGCAGATTCTTCGGCACGCGGTCGCGGGCGATCGTGGCATCCAGATCGGCAGCGCCCGGAAGGTCG
>Ga0070730_10003197_pt1 | contig 14759 bp, 14 predicted proteins | sample Coa_R1_3_FD_66447 | JGI IMG/M metagenome (GOLD analysis project Ga0070730, IMG submission 66447) | Surface soil microbial communities from Centralia Pennsylvania, which are recovering from an underground coalmine fire - Coalmine... | ecosystem: Environmental > Terrestrial > Soil > Unclassified ...
TGTTCTTTCTGTATATCCCTTTCCTGTATATCGAAAGACGCCTGGCAATTTTTTTTGCCCGCGCTCAGCATGGCGTCCGTGAGCTTCGTTATCTCGAACCGGCCAGCGGCATCCAGCAAACGCCGGGCTTGCCGCTCCCGCTTTTCGTGCAGCACCAAACGCAGTTCGCGCCGGTCCATGGCCGCCGATCCATTTCCAGTGGTTTCCAGCAGACCGGCTGCGGCATCCAAATCGCGGACCTTGCCTGCCCGCTTGCGCAGTCCGGAAAGCTCCGCCAGCGTCCGCTCCTGCTTTTTGGACGGGTTGGGACATACAAAGGCAATCAGTGTTTCAAGGCGGCGAGCTGCAATGCGCAAGCCATCCACGTTTTTCGCGGACGACTCCCGGCCCAGCATGGAAACCGATTGGAAAAGATCCTCGGCGAGTACTTCTATTCTTTTTTGCGGCGAAGGCATGGAAGACATGAACGAGGCTTATACGATATACAAGCCGATCCAGAGCTGGCAAGTGGACCACTGCGCCGCAAGAGCATAAGCACGCGGAAATCCGTTTGGCCATCCCGGCACAGGGAGAAGCTTGCTTATTGGCTAAGCCTGCCATTAACGTACACTGGATCGGCTGCAACAGCAAACATCATGACCAACAACTTCGCACTCGACGTGCTGGCCATCGCCGCCCACCGTGACGACGTGGAGCAAACCTGCGGCGGCACACTGCTCAAAATGGCCCGGCAAGGCCACCGCACCGGCATTCTCGATCTCACGCAGGGCGAAATGGGCACCCGCGGCAGCATGGAAGATCGCGCCCGCGAAGCCGCCGACGCCGCCCGAATCCTGCAAGTTAGCTTTCGCCACGCGCTCGATATTCCCGACGGCAGAGTGGAAAATACCTGGGAAAACCGGCTCAAGATTGCGCAAATCATCCGTGAGCAGCGCCCGCGCGTGGTGATTCTGCCCTACTGGCAGGGCCGCCATCCCGACCACTACACCACGTCCACACTGGGTTATGAAGCCGTGTTTCTCGCCGGGCTCACCAAATTGGGTAAAACTCCGGCCCACGGCGGTCCGGCAGATCATCCCATCTCGGCCTTGCCGCCGCATCGCCCGTTCAAGGTGGTTTACGCCACGCTCTACTACGATATTCGTCCCACATTCGTGGTGGACATTACCGATCAGTTTGAAGAGCGCCTGCAGGCGCTTCTCGCCTATAAATCGCAGTACACCGATCAGGAATCCGGCAGCCAGCTCTTCCCTGCCCACGCCGAAATCCGCCAGCGGCTCGAAACCATGGCCGGGTTTTATGGATTGCTGGCTGGAGTGAAATACGCCGAGCCCTTCCTGCAAAAAGAAGTAGGACTGGTGGACGACCTCACGCTGATTCCGGTGAAATCGGTGTGATGAAAACGATAAACGGAAAACAATTACAGCGTGTTTCAAAAGCAGCTTTGTATCAGGGCACTAATTTCATGATTACCCTTTACGCAAGGTGGTATGAGGCGTACGTTTTGCCGACAGGAGGAACCTGTGAAATATCCTTTGGGCATGGGTGCTGTCACTCTGGCTGTTATGGGAGCGATTACAACTATTTATCCTCCCCCTATCATTGCCAAGTCCGGCTTACTTGCTGCATTTGTTGTGATTGGAATTGCTGAATTTTTCAACACACAATCTATTGAAAGTGACACAAAAAGGAAAAATACTGAACTATCAGACCAGCTTACCTGGTTAAGAGTTGATTTACATAGAGCGCAGATGTCTTTGGCGGAAGTGCTAAAACGGCCTTCTGAAGCAAAGGCTGTAGCGGACGAAATAATCCAATCCATTCAAAAAGAATCTGATCAACAGCTAATCGCGTCTGCTCATAATACCGCCAGGAACATGCGTGAGTTTGAGAAAAAATGCTCACAGGACATTTACGAGACTATGCTACGTGGACACTTACAATGGGAGGCATCAAAGGGATTGCCTGAAGACGAAAGACGTCGTTTATCTGACAATAATTTTGAGAAATCTGCAAAACTTAGCGACGACATGGAATCAGAATTCAGGAACACCTTTGCCACTAAGGCTTCAGACTTGCGTGATGAAATGTTGCGCAGAGTGAGAAGACGGAAAAATATAGAAACAGAATGGCATGTTGCTTTTAGCGGATTTTATAGTTTAACAACAGATATAGGCGAAGCAGCCGATTACCTGGACAAACTAGCTACTGAATTACAATCTTAGACTACTTCTGTTTATCGCTTATAGTGGGCTTTACCCCATGAGGCGACTCTCTCAGAGCTTCACACTCACTGCCAGCCCGTCACGCAAAGGCAGAATCGTGGTAAAGAACTCCGGCATGGCATACAGACGCTCATTGAATTTCTGAATGGCGCGGGTGCTCTCCAGTGCCGGGTTTTTCTCGGTTACGCGCCCGCCCCACAGCACATTGTCGGTAATCAACAGTCCACCTTTGCGCAGACGGCTGCTTACCAGAGTCAGCACGCGGGGATAATCTTCCTTATCCACGTCGTTGAAGATAATGTCGAACTCCTGTTTCTGCTCCGACAATAATTCAAGCGCGTCACCGACCTCGATATGAATTCGGCCTTCCATGCCCGCCCGGCGGAAATATCCGCTGGCTTCTTCGGCATTCTTTTTGTCGCCGTCAGTGTAGAAAACCTCTCCGCCCTCGCCCACGGCATTGGCCCACCAGAGCGTTGAATAGCCAATAGCCGAACCCAGCTCAAAAATTTTCCTCGCACCGGCCATGCGCGCATACTGCCACAACACCCGCCCCACCGCCGGGCCAACAATGGGAATGTTGCGCTTCGCGGCCTGCTCTTCCATCTCCCGGAGCACGGAATCGCGCTCCGGGAGCAGGCCGTAAACATATTTCTCAACTGCACTCTCGGTGATGGCCATTAGGCGAGCGTCTCTCCAGGCTTCGGAGTGATCAGTTCAATGCCCAGGTCTTTGATTCTGCTGCCCAGATCCTGTGGCGTTCCCGTAAGCATCGGGAACGTGCCGAAATGCATGGGGATGACCGTTTTGGGTTTGAGCAAACGGCAGGCGTAAGCCGCCTCCTTCGGCCCCATGGTAAAGAGATCGCCGATCGGCAGCAGCACCAGGTCAGGCTGATAAAGCTCCCGGATGATCGCCATATCGCCGAATACATTGGTATCGCCGGCGTGGTATATCTTCACGCCATTGGCGAACTCAAGCACAAAACCGCAGGGCTCGCCACCGTAGAAGATCTGGCCATCGTCTTCAATCCCGCTCGAATGGCCGGCATGGACCATGGTGACCGTTACCTCGCTCACCGTCTGTGAACCGCCTTTGTTCATGGGCGCAATGCGCTTTACGCCTTTTTTCTGCAGCCACAAACACACTTCGTACATGCCCACCACCAGCGGGTCGTGCTTTTTGGCCAGTTCCACGGCGTCTCCGATGTGGTCGCCGTGGCCGTGCGTGCACAGCATTACGTCGATCCTGTCAAACGTCTTCTTGTCCGCGGGCGTCATCGGGTTGTTCATGACCCATGGATCGATCAGAAGTTTTTTCCCATTGGGAGTTTCTATGAGGAAGGTTGAGTGGCCCAGCCACGTCAGTTTGATTCCGTTCAGTTTCATTGGTTCAGCGTCCTTTTATGATTTAAAAATGCAGAGATACGGCAGCGCCTCGGCGCGGGCCGTTGCGGCGAACGCAAATTCTAGCAGCAACCGGGCGCGGCTTGAAGAGAATGTCTGCCATATCATGAGAAAATGCACCATGCAAATACTGCTGACTCGCGACCAAATCGCCGTCGAAGTGTCCCGGATCGGACGGCAAATCACCCAGGAGTTTGACGGACAATCCGTGGTGCTCATCGGCGTACTGAAGGGTGCATGTATTTTTTTGAGTGATCTGGCCCGGCAAATTTCCCTGAATGCCACGTTCGATTTCATCGCCGTGCGCAGTTACGGCTCCGGCCAGGAAAGCTCGGGCGAAGTCCAGCTCGTCAAGGACGTAACCACCTCGCTGCGGGACAGGAACGTCATCATCGTCGAAGACATTCTCGATACGGGCTACACGCTCACCTTTCTCAAAAAGCTTTTTATGGCGCATCAGCCCCGGAGCCTGAAAGTGGCGGCCCTGCTCGACAAATCTTCGCGCCGCGCGGTGCCCATTAACGCCGACTACGTGGGCTTCATCATCCCCGACAAATTCGTAGTGGGTTACGGCCTGGACTTCGACGAACGCTATCGCAACTTGCCCGATATCTGCATTGTGCCGGCCATTCAACAGCCATAAATTGGCGCTGGAAGGCTTCCGAGAGAGTGGTACAATCCATTTGGAATGTCACAGGTTTTAACTGCTCCAGAAACCCTGTCAGGCACATGGCAAGCCCTGGCCGGCTGCATTGATCACACCCTGCTTAAACCGGAAGCCAGCCGTGACCAGATTGTCCGCCTGTGCGAGGAAGCTGTTTCCTTCGGTTTCGCGGCGGTTTGCGTGAATCCATGGTGGATCGCCCTGGCCGGGAGCCTGCTTCGCGGCACTCAGGTAAAAGTAGCCACCGTTATCGGCTTTCCTTTGGGCGCAAACCACACCACAGTCAAGCGCTTTGAAGCGGAAGAGGCCATTCGCACCGGCGCGCAGGAACTGGATATGGTGCTGAACATCGGCGCTTTGAAATCCGGCGACCGCCAGGCCGTGCAAAATGATATTCAGTCCATCGCCACGATCGCGCACGGCGGAGGCGCGCTGCTGAAAGTGATTCTGGAAACTCCTCTGCTGACGATTGAAGAAAAAATTCTGGGCTGCGAACTCTCGCTCGCGGCCAAAGCCGACTTCATAAAAACCGCCACCGGCTTTATGGGCGCTGCCACGGTGGATGACGTAACTTTATTGCGTGGCGTGGCGGGTGATCGCGCACAGATCAAGGCTTCGGGTGGCATTCGCACCGCTGCCGCGGCAAACGCCATGATCGATGCCGGCGCCAGCCGAATCGGCGCAAGCAGCAGCGTGGCCATTGTGCGCGAACTCGGCGCTCCTGATTTTTCCGCGCAATAACCCGGAACCTTTACCCCACGGACTTTACCAGCATCGCTTCACGGCTGATCCGTGTTCCTTTGCGTAACTCCATCGTGACCTTTCGTGTCTCAGGGGAGAAGAACTGACGAAAAGTCCCTGTTATCATTTGATGTGAATCGTATGACCGTTTTATCTGCATCGCCGCAGCGCATGGACGTTGAATCGCTTCTTGTGGAAGTGTCCGATGTCCTCAATACCACTCTCGACCTGGGCACCCTGCTCCAGCGCGTCGCGGAGGTGGTAAAACGCGTCATCGATTACGAGATTTTCTCCATCCTGCTGCTCAACGAGCGTACGCAGGAGCTGCGCTTCCGCTTCCAGATTGGCTATCCCCAGGAGGTCGCCGACCGCATTCGCGTAAAGGTCGGACAGGGCGTGACCGGCCGCGCGGCGCTCGAACGCCGGGCCATTCTGGTGAATGACGTAACCAAGGAAGAGCACTACATTGCGGCCGTGGCCGCCGCGCGCTCCGAACTGGCCGTACCGCTGATCACCAAAAACCGCGTGATCGGCGTGCTCAACATTGAAGCTCCGGACCGGAATTACTTCAAGGAAGAGCATGCGCGCCTGCTCACATTGATCGCATCGCGCATCGCCGTAAGCATCGAGAATGCCCGGCTCTACACCCGCGTGGTGCGCCAGGCCAGCACGCTGGTCCTGCTCAATGACATCAGCCGCGAATTTACCTCCATTCTCAATCTGGACCAGTTGCTGAAGCGCATCGGCGACCTGTTGATCAAGGTCATCGATTACCAGATGTTCTCCATCCTGCTGGTGGATGAGAGCAAGCACAAACTGGTTCATCGTTTTTCCCTGCGCTTCAAGGAGAGTATCCTGCTCAAGCACGATATTCCCATTGGCCTCGGACTGGTGGGCGCGGCCGCGAGAGAGCACAAGAGCATTCTGGTGCCGGACGTAAGCAAGGATTCACGCTACATCCAGCTCAACCCTGAGACGCGTTCCGAGCTTTGCGTTCCGCTGATCTACAAGGATGAAGTCATCGGCGTGCTCGATCTCGAGCACACCCGCCGTGGCTATTTCAATGAAGACCATGTGCGCATCATCGGCACGCTGGGAGCGCAGATCGCCATCGCCATTGAGAACGCCCGCCTTTACGAGCGGCTCACCCGCGAGGAGCAGCGCATGGAGCGCGATCTGGCCATGGCGCGCGAGGTCCAGCACCATCTGCTCCCGCCCGCCTGCCCGCGCCTGCCCGGAGCGGAACTGGCCGCCAGATTCAATCCCGCGCACGCCATCGGCGGCGATATGTACGACTTTCCGGATTACAAGCTGCCGCGCGCCTGCATCGCCGTGGGCGATGTGAGCGGCAAGGGCGCTCCGGCGGCCCTCTACGCCGCGCTGGTCAGCGGAATTCTCCGCAGCCTGTCCCACAATGAGCCGCCCCCGGCGGAGATGCTGAATGCGCTGAATCAATCGCTCAATCAGCGCCGCGTGGACGCGCAGTTCGTGGTGCTGACCTGCGCCGTGTGGGACGACGAAAAGAAGCTCATGCGCGTGGCCAATTCCGGATTACCCCGCCCCATTTACTGCCATAAGGGGCATACCCACCTGATCGAAGCCGCCGGACTGCCCCTCGGCATGTTCGAAAACGTGACCTACGACGAGATCACCATCCAGGCCTCGCCCGGCGACGTTTTTGCTTTTTTCAGTGACGGCATCGTGGATGCCAGCAATTCCAAAGACGAACTGTTCGGCCGCACCCGCGCCGAGCACGTGATCGCCAAAAACTGCCGCAAAAGCGCCCGCGAGATTGTGGACGCACTCTTTCAGGCAATGGACGACTTCTCCTCCGGAACGCCCGTGTTTGACGATCAAACAGCGGTCGTGCTGAAGGTGATGTAGCTTTTCTGCAATCAGCACAGGTTTCACGACTGCTGCGTTCCTGCCAGATTGCCATTGCGTTCAAAAGTTTCTAAAAATCTCTCTTGCTACAATTCGTCATGCTTGTTCGTTCCCCAGGGTTTGAGTACAACAAAGGCGAGCTTTACTGCGAGCGTGTGCCGGTCAGCACGCTGGCGGAAAAATATGGCACGCCGCTTTACCTTTATTCCGCCACCACCATTCGCGAGCGCTATCAGGTCCTCGACAAGGCTTTTCGCGCTCTGCCCCATACGCTTTGCTTTGCCGTAAAGGCCAATTCCAATCTCAGCATTCTGCGTATGCTGGCCAAACTGGGAGCGGGCTTCGACATTGTCTCCGGCGGCGAACTCGAGCGCGTTCGTGCGGCCAATCAGCGGGCGGTAAAGAAAGTGGTATTTTCCGGCGTGGGCAAAACCGCCGAAGAGCTGCGGTCTGCCATCAAAAGCGGCATTCTGCTCTTCAACGTGGAAAGCCAGGGTGAGCTTGAGCTTCTGGCCCGGTGCGTGGCCGCGCTGCGCAAAACGGCGAACATCGCCCTGCGCGTCAACCCGGATGTCTCGGCTGAGACGCACCCTTACATCTCCACCGGGCTTCACCAGCACAAATTTGGCATTCCCCTGGCTGCGGCGCGTGATCTCTTTCGCGGCATCGCCAAAAGCAAGTACCTTAAAGTCGCGGGCGTGAGCCTGCACATCGGCTCGCAGATTACCGACATCTCGCCTTTCGGCGAGGCCATGGAGCGCGCCGCCGATCTGGTGCGGCAACTCCGTTCCGACGGCCACACCATTCGCTTTCTCGACGCCGGCGGAGGTCTGGGAATCTCTTACAACAGCGCCGAGCCGCAAAATTTTGCGGAAGTCGCGCGCGACTATGCCAAAGCGGTTACCGCACCGGTGCTGAAGCTTTCCTCGCCCCGTCCGCATCTGCTGCTTGAGCCCGGCCGCTCAATCATTGCTCCGGCAGGCGCGCTGGTCACACGGGTGCTCTACGAGAAGCAAAACAACAGCAAGCGCTTTGTGGTGGTGGATGGAGCCATGAACGATCTGCTGCGTCCGGCGCTCTACAGCGCCAAACATGAGATCACGCCCGTATCTCTGAAGCAATCCTCCGGGAATCAATCCTCCAGCGCAACGCAGGCCGATGTTGTCGGGCCCATTTGCGAAACGGGAGATTTTCTGGCGCGCGGCGCTGAATTGCCCCGGGCTGTCCCCGGCGACTTGCTCTGTGTATACGATACCGGAGCGTATGGTATGTCCCTGGCATCCAACTACAACACGCGCCCTCGCGCCGCCGAAGTTCTGGTCGAGAGCAAACGCGTCCGCCTGGTGCGCAAGCGTGAGACTTTGAAAGATCTTCTGCAGCCGGAGCTGGCCTGCCTGTGATCAATCTCAAAGAACTGGCGCACGAACTTCTGCGGGAGGCCCAGCAGTCTCTGCAAGCCGAAGGAAATCTTAATCCCACAGCCATCGTCATTACTCCTGCCGAGAACCTGATCTTCGACGTGGAATACCAAAACGAAGAAGAACGCGACGACATCTATTCGGAAATCGCGGAGGCGGCGCTCGAACGAAACGCCAGCGCCATTCTCACCGTGGATGACGTCCATCTGGACGACGCCGCGGTCCCCGTGCATCTCCATGGCGAGGGATGGGGCGCGCTGGCCCAGTCCGCCCGTGAGGCCATTCTGGTTACCGTCTCCGGCAGCGGATTCGAAACCTGGAGCGTAGTTTGCCCCTATCTGCGCAAAGACGGCCAGATCATCTTCCAGCCGCTGCAGGAAAAAGCCGATCCGGGCGGTGAGGTCGAGTTGTTGGGAGACTGGACAGGCAGTGCGGGCAGTGCGTAGTTAGCTGTACGACGCACCTGTGGCTTGATCGTTGCTGTGAAAGTAAGAAGGTCTAAGAGGGCGATTCCCTGCGTTCTTTTTCGCGTTGCTCGGCATTATTTCGCAGAGCACGCCCTTTGTCGGGAGTTGGGTCCTTTACAATGCCGTACGTTTTGAGTCCTTCATGATCGGGCGGCAGGTACTCGGTAATTGGGAGTCCCTGCTCATTTACAAACAGCAAACAGTGACAATATTTGTAGATCTGCATGTCATCGCAGGCACAAATCCACGTCCGACGCTTGATCTCTTCTTGTTTGTCGGGATAGAAGCGGCAGGGGCAAAGCGGCTTGCCCAGAGTATCAATGTGGTGGGCCAATCCCAAAACGATGGCCTCAGTAACCCCCTGATCAGGATGGGTTTTCGTGCCCGATTTCTCACAGTACTTTTCGACAAATTTTTGGATCCGCAGAAGGCTTTCTTCTTTGGGCTTGTTCATAAATCGTCAAATCTCAATTAAGTATAGCGTTCTGTTAAACAGCCCGAGCTCGCAGGGTCAAATATTCAACTGGGGAATCGCAAAAATACTGCGATTTACTCCAGCCCGCCATAAACAATCCTGCCGCCCACAAAGGTCGCTTCGACTTTCACGTCTTTGATGGCTGCCGGCGGAATGCTGAAGATGTCATCACTCAGCACCACGAAATCGGCCAGCTTGCCCGGAGTGATTGAGCCTTTCTCTTTTTCCTGAAATTCGGCATAGGCCGAGCCCATGGTGTAGGCCTCCACGGCTTCAGCAACGGTGAGTTTTTGTTCGGGAATCCAGCCGTTGGGGTTCTTGCCGTCCAGCGTGGCCCGTGTGACCGCGGCATAGATGTTCCATGCCGGACTCAGCGGCGCCACTGGCCAGTCCGTCCCCAGCGCCAGGCGCACGCCATTATCGAGGAAGGTACGGAAGGCATAGGTGCGCTTGATGCGGTCGGGGCCGATGCGGCCCTCGGCCCAGCGGCCATCATCGATGGCGTGATAGGGCTGCACCGAGGCAATCACGCCCAGCCGCGCGTAGCGGGTAAAGTCTTTGGCCGCCATGTGCTGCGAGTGCTCGATGCGCCAGCGGCGGTCGCGCCCGCCGTTGGCTTTTTCAATCTGCTCGAAAATGTCGAGGACCATAGAGATGGCGCGGTCGCCAATCGCGTGAATGCATATCTGCAACCCCGCCGCATCGGCTGCCTGCAGCCGTTGCTTCATGGCCGACACAGGATGCATTTCCTCGCTGAGCAAGCCATGCGTTTTGGGTGAGTCGGTGTAGGCGTCAAAGAAGTACGCGGTCTCCGATCCCAGCGATCCATCGGCAAAGCCTTTCACCGCTCCCAGGCGCAGGAAGCTGCTGCCAAAGCCGTGGCGAATGCCGATTTTGGCCTGGTCCTGCCATTCAGTCTCCATCGGGGCGGCATAGATGCGCAGAGTCAGCGTGCCCTCGGCTTCGAGTTCGCTGTAGGCCTTTACATCGTCATATTCCGGATTCATGTGCTGCACGCTGGTCACGCCCAGAGAGGCAGCATGCTCCATGGCCCGGCGAATCGCCCTCATCCGGCGCTCGTGCGACATGGGCGGCATGACCTTCCATACCAGCTCCTGCGCGGCATCGCGCAGTATGCCGGTGGGATTCTTCTGCGCGTCGCGCACGATCTCGCCGCCGGGAGGATCAGGAGTCTGGGCGGTGATTCCCGCCAGGCGCAGGGCCACCGAGTTGGCCAGCGACTCATGGCCGTCATGGCGGTTCACAAAGACCGGCGTCTCCGGAGTGACCGCGTCGATGAGTTGTTTCGAGGGCAGCTGGGCCGGCGACCACCTCTGTTCATCCCAGTCGCCACCGATGATCCATTCGCCTTGAGGAGTCTTCGCGGCACGCTGGGCAATGCGGCGAGCGAACTCTTCCGGTGAAGACGCATCCTTCAACTGCACCTGCTGCAAATGGTCGCCGCCATCCAGAAAATGCACGTGCGCGTCATTAAAGCCGGGCAGCAGCAGCTTGCCTTTGGCGTCCAGAACTTTGGTTTGCGGGCCGTGCCACGCGTCAACGTCGGTCGCACTGCCCACGGCCACAATGCGGTCCCGCAGAACAGCCACGGCGTCCGCCTGGGGATGGGCCTTGTCGACGGTCCAGATTTTTGCGTTGGTGATGATCAGGTCGGCGGAGGGCTTTACCTGAGCAGATGCCTGTGGCAAAAAGAAAAGCACACAGGCCAGTAATAATTCACTCCATTGCCTTCGGCTTGTGCTCTTATCAGCGTTCATCTGCGTCAATCAGCGGCAAGAATTGCCCTAGCGTTCGCCCCACTTCAGTTTGGTCCTCAGAACGTCAAAGAACGACCGGCCCGCCAGCTTGAACAACTTCACCTTGAGCTCTGATATTTTGCACTGCACCGTGTCGCCATCCTGCAGGGGCACTCCATGCTGGCCATCGAGCGTAAGCAGCGCATGCTCCCGGCTGTCTTTGAGTGTCACATGGATCACCGCGTTGTCCGGCACCACCAGAGGGCGGTTGGTCAAGGCGTGCGGAGCCACTGGAGTAATCACGAACCCGGGCAGATCAGGCGCCAGCACCGGCCCGCCGGCGGCGAGCGAATAAGCGGTAGAGCCGGTAGGCGTGGCCACAATCAGCCCATCGGCTTTGTAGTTGGCCACGAACGCGCCGTTCACCAGCACTTCAAAATCGGTGATGCGAGCAAGTTCACTTTGGTGGACCACAATATCGTTCAGCGCCTCATGAAAACTCAGGCATACGCCGTCGCGCAGGATGCAGCAGCGGAGCAGCGAGCGCAGGCTGATGTCGCAGCGCCCGGCATCGATCTCTCCCAGCGCCTGGGCAATCTCATCCTGGCGGACTTCCGTTAGAAATCCCAAAGACCCAAGATTAACGCCCAGAATGGGAATTTCCGCCACGGCCACGGTGCGCGCCACGGAAAGCAGCGTGCCGTCCCCGCCGAGGACAATAACAAAGTCAGGCTTCTTCTGTGCCAGAACTTCGCGCTCCGCGGGTTCGCACTCGGGCGCGAACTCGCGAGTCACGGAATCGGCCAGCACCGTATAGCCGTGGTTCATCAGCCACGAACGGACCTCATTCACAATCCGGCCCAGCTCCGGCTTGCCTTTTTTCGAGATGATGGCTGCCCGTTTCATCAAAATTCCGCGTGCATTAAAAACTCACGGTTTCCTTCCATGCCTGCAATCGGCGAATCAATCACTTCAATGCCTCGGCCTCCCAGCTCTTCCACCCGCTGCCGCACTCTGGAGACGGCCTTTTGGCGCGCGGCTTCATCTTTCACGATACCGCCCTTGCCGATGAACTCCCGGCCTGCTTCAAACTGCGGCTTCACCAGCACAACTAATTCACGGTGACGACTGGATGGGTTCGCAAATGCCGCTGCGAGAACCGCCGGGAGCACGAGTGTAACAGAGATAAACGAGACATCGGCGGCGATAAAACTGATCTCGGCTCCCGCACCAGCCTGCTTAAGTTGTTCCAGCGTAAGATAGCGCGCATTGGTCTTTTCGAGCAGTTTCACGCGCGGGTCGCTGCGCAGCTTCATCGCTATTTGCCCGTAGCCGGTATCCACGGCGACCACTTCGGCCGCGCCGCGCTGCAACATGCAGTCAGTAAAGCCGCCGGTGGAGGCGCCCACGTCCATGCAGACGCGTCCGCTCACATCAATCTTCCAGTGCTCCAGTGCGGCTTCCAGTTTCAAACCGCCGCGGCTTACATAGCGCAGGTCTTCGCCGAGCAAACGGATTTCCGCATCTTCTTCGAATGCAGCGCCGGACTTGTCCACTTTTTGGCCGTTCGCGAGTACTCGCCCGGCCAGCACCAGCGCCTGCGCCCGTTCGCGGGAAAGCGCCAGGCCGCGCTCCACCAGAAGCTTGTCAATTCTCACCTTCATGCAAAACAATCGCTCATGCTTTTTGGGCAACCCAAACAAAGAAATTCACATCCCGTTAACATTCGCACTTGCTTCAGTGCAAACTGTAAAAAGCTCATGATTATTGCAGGGGTTACGTTGGTAATGGAGGGGTTTTCCACACTGTTTTGCACGTGGCTGTTGAAAACTTCCGCCCGCAATTGGAAATAAATTTGCCTTATCGTTGAAAAAGATTTCTTTCATTTGCACAACGCTAAATCCTGTTGCATCAATTCCGCTAAAATAGACTTCTTTCCTTTCTCTAATATATGGCCCAAAACAATAAAAACAGCTCTGGAGCAAAGACTACATCAACTGCTTCCGCCACCAGCAACGAATTTAGTGTCCTCAAAGCGGGCAATCTCCGCGGCATCTACGCTGCCATGCGGAAAAGCCGCATCATGGAAGAAACCATCGGCGCCCTGAAAGCAGAGACCGGCGGGCAGCAGCTCGAAGCCGCCGAAGTTGGCGCGACCCTGCATCTTGAGGCCGGCGATGCCGTTGCCCCATGGGGACGCGACCCTGTTTTCCAGTGCCTGCGCGGTATTTCTCTCGAAACCATCTTTACCCGGTCTGAGAGCACAAAGAATGCACAGCCGGCAAAGGCAAAGAAAAACGCGAAAAGCGCCAAAGCACCCAGGACTTCGCCTCCGCTGAAAGTCATCGCCTGCGGCGAGAACGGCGCGGACCGGCTCAGTATGGCCACGGGAGTAGCGCTGGCCTGCCAGGCAGAGAAAAAGTCCAAAAAAGTTGTTGTGGCCTTCTCGAGTACGTTATCAGGCGTGCAGCAGGAAGCACTGGGCTTCGCCGCTAAAAACAAGCTGCCCATCGTCTTTGTGCTGCCGCATACTCCGCAAACCGGCGATAAATCTCGCGATTACGAAATCCCTTCCATCATCGTGGACGGCAAGGACGCAGTCGCGGTGTATCGCGTGTCGCAGGAAGCGGTGCGGCGCGCCCGTGAGGGGCACGGTCCGGCTCTGATTTGCTGTGCCGGCCTTCAGGCCACACAGGCTGCCACAGACCCTCTGGCGCACATGGAAAATTATCTGCGGCAAAAGAAGCTGTGGTCGGACGCCTGGAAGCGTAAAATTGCTGATGGCTTTCGGCAGGAGCTGAAGCAGGTCCGCCCGCGAGTGCGGCCACGGCGCACGGCGTGATATCCGGTGCTGGTAGCTTAAAATCCCAATTTCACGGCATACTAATCTTATGAGCGCAGAACCAATGATTCCGGCAATGGATGATTTTGAAGAGACATCCGAATGGATTGAGGCGTTTGACGAACTGGTCGACCAGGCAGGGCCCAGCCGCGCGGCGGAGCTTTTGCAGGCGCTGACGCAGCGCGCCCAGCACGCAGGGGTGGACGTCCCCGTGCATTTGAACACGCCTTATGTGAACACCATCCCGGCGGAGGAGGAATATCCTTATCCTGGAGACCGCATTCTGGAACGGCGCATCAAGAGCCTGGTGCGGTGGAACGCCATGGCCATGGTGCATCGCCAGAACAAGAAAGATGCCGGCATTGGCGGGCACATCTCCACTTACTCATCCATCGCCACCCTGCTGGAAGTTGGGTTCAACCATTTTTTCCATGCTTCGTATGGCGACCAGCCGGGCGACTTCATTTATTTCCAGGGCCATGCCTCGCCTGGCGTTTATGCCCGCGCCTTTCTCGAAGGGCGCATCACGGAAGAGCAGCTTACCGGCTTCCGTCACGAACTGCACGACGTCCCTTCGCTCTCTTCGTATCCGCATCCGTGGCTGATGCCGGACTTCTGGCAGTTCCCCACCGTCTCCATGGGCCTGGGGCCGCTCAATGCGATTTATCAGGCGCGGTTTATGCGCTATCTGGAGAACCGCAACCTTATCCCCAGAACCCCGCGCAAGGTCTGGGCCTTTGTGGGTGACGGCGAAACCGACGAGCCGGAAACCATGGGCTCCATCACCCTGGCCTCGCGGGAAAAGCTGGACAACCTAATCGTGGTGGTTAACTGCAACCTGCAGCGCCTGGATGGCCCGGTGCGCGGCAACGGCAAGATC
>Ga0070730_10003199_pt1 | contig 14747 bp, 14 predicted proteins | sample Coa_R1_3_FD_66447 | JGI IMG/M metagenome (GOLD analysis project Ga0070730, IMG submission 66447) | Surface soil microbial communities from Centralia Pennsylvania, which are recovering from an underground coalmine fire - Coalmine... | ecosystem: Environmental > Terrestrial > Soil > Unclassified ...
GCGCAGGCGATCGCCAACGCGCGCTCCTACGAGCGGCTCGAGATGCAGTCCACGGAGCTCGCCCGCCAGCTGCAGTCGCAGCGGCGCCTGCTGGAGATCAACGAGAGGCTGCTCTCGACCTTCGACCCGGCGAGTGTCCTCGAGCTCGTGGCCGATGGCCTGATGTCGGTCGTCCACTACGACAACCTGTCGATCTATCGAACCGACAACGTCCAGCGGATCATGATCCCGGTCCTGACCCGGGAGCGCTACGCCGACGCCATCGCGCGGTACATCATCCCGTTCGGCCACGGCATGATGGGTTGGGCGGTCGAGCACGGTGAGCCGCTCCTCGCCAACAACGCCCTTGACGACCCGCGCGCGGTCCAGATTCCGGGCACGCCGCCCGATCCCGAGGCCCTCTGCGTCGTGCCGCTCATCAGCGACGGCGAGGTGATCGGGACGATGAACATCGGCCGCATCGGCAGGGAGGAGGTCTACTTCTCCGAGGCCGATTTCGACCTCATCAAGCTCTTCGCCGGCCAGGCTTCGATCGCGCTGCGCAACGCCGAGGCGCACCAGGCCGTGAGCAAGCGCGCCGAGACCGATGAGCTGACCGGCCTGGGCAACCACGGCGCCTTCCAGCGTTACCTCGCCGATCTTCTCGAAGCCTCGCACGCTCGGGGCGGGGCCCCGGGGATCGGTCTGCTGATGATGGACCTCGACCGCTTCAAGGACTACAACGACCGGCTCGGCCACCCCGCCGGGGACGCACTGCTCCACGCCGTGGGCGCGGCGATCATGGCCGCTGCACGCGTCGACGACCGGACCTTCCGCTACGGCGGCGACGAGTTCGCCCTGGTTCTCTCCGAGGTCGACGCGGTCGACGCTGCAGTGGTCGGCGACCGGGTGCGGCGGGCCGTCGCCCGACTGACGGCCAACGAGCCGACACCGGTCACGATCACCGTCGGAGCGGCCGCCTACCCGGTCGACGCCGCTGACAAGAACGCCCTCATCTCCGCCGCCGATGCGGCTCTCTACCATGGCAAGCAGCTCGGCGAAAACCGGGTCGTTCGCTTCGCCGACGTGCCGAGCGAAATGCGCGACCTGCGTGGGACCCTCGACCAGCTGGCGCGCGCCGCCCTCCTCCACCCGGAGGACGCCGGCAGCGTCGAGGACCTCGTCGAGCGCGCCGCACGCCTGGGCGCCGCGACCGACAACGAGGCCGGCGAGACCGTCCGCGACACGCTGCTCGCCGTTGCGCGCCAGCTGGAAGCGAGCGACGGTGATGCGCGGGGCCACGCCGACCGGGTTGGCCAGCTCGCCGGCAGGGTCGCGGAGCATCTCGGGTGCCGTCCGGAGGAGGCCGCGGCCATCGAGCTCGCCGCGCGCCTGCACGGCCTGCAGGAGATCGGCCAGGACGAGCTGCGCGCCATCGGCTCGCTGCGGGCGGTCGGCGAGATCATCAGCGGCCAGCGCCTGATCGATCGTGGCCGCCCCCGCCGCCGGGCACGAGACGCGGCCTCACTGGGGGCCGAGGTGGTGGCCGCCGCCAATGCGTACGACAATCTCCTCGAGGCCCTGCCGGCGCGGTCCCGACGTCGCCGCCGGGACGCCGTGCTGGGCGTCCGCGAGTCCGTGCGCGGCATTCGTGGGGAGGTGCTCGAAGCGCTCGAGCACGTCGTCACGCCAACGGCTAGGCCGGTGCGCGCAGGACGCCGGCGCAGCGACGCCGAGGCCGAGATGGGAGCCGCCTGAGCCATCGCTCCCGGAGGCCGTCGCCAGGCCGCCTGCTATCATCGCCGCTCCCATGCCGACCGCTCCCGACGCACCGCGGCGCGCGGCGCGCCGCCCCCTGATGGCCGCGCTGCTCTGCGTTGCAGCCCTGGCCGCAGCCTGCTCCTCGTCGCCACCGTCGCCCACGGCCAGCCCGACGCCGCTCGCCAGCCTCGGCCCGACGGCGAGCCCCAGCCCGACGCCTCGCCCGACGCCGACCTACACGAACCCCGCCGATCCGGCCCTCGAGGCGCTCATCCCCAGGCGGATCGCCGGCGCCCGCGTGAACGTGCCGTCTCCCTCGCAGTTCGGGCTGACGCCCGGCGACTTCGGGTCGGTCTTCGGCGACATCGGCCTCCGCTTCGACGCGCTGGCGCTCGCCTACGTCGAGAAGCCCCGCCTGTCGCTCTACGCGGCCCACGTGGGTGGCAGCCCGGTCGACACCGACGCGCTGAAGCCCTACCTGGCCGCCGCCGGCGAGTACGTCGGCGTGCACGGGCTGCACCCCGAAGCGTGGAAGGCCGGCGTCGTCGGCAGGACGCGGGTCTGGACCCGCGGCGAGGACGTTGCCACCCTGGCGCACACGACCTTCTACTGCTGGAGCTCCGGCGATTACGTCTTCCTGCTGGTCGGGTCGAGCGATGCGGCGAATCGGGCCATGGTCGCCGCGCTCCCCGGACAGGCCGCTCCCTCACCCACGCTGGCGCCGAGCCGCTCGATCTCGGGCTCGCCGAGCCCAGCCGCCAGCGCGAGCGCATCCGCCGGCTAGGCTTCGGCCGCCATCGGCTCCGGACAGCGCGTACCATCGGCGAATGGCCCCAGACGCGAGCTCCGGCGATTGGGACGACCTCGGCGCCGATGAGCGCGTCGACGATCGCGCGGGTCGCAAGCGCGACCGGCTGGCCCGCCTGCTGAGCGTCGCCTCGATCCTGTACAGCGCCGGCTCCGGCGAGGCAGGGGTCCCGGTCGCCGAGATCGCGCGCCTGACCGGGATGACGACACGGACCGTCTACCGCGACATCAATGCCCTCGACGAGGAGCTCGCAGTCCCGATCTTCCAGGCGGGCCGTGGCCGATACGGGATCGAGCGCAAGTACTTCCTGCCGCCGCTCCACCTCTCCGTCCCGGAGGCGATCGTCCTCTTCCTCGCCGCCCGGCTCATCGCCCGCTGGAGCGACGAGTACGACCAGGCGGTGGTCAGCGCCTTCACCAAGCTCGCCGACCTCCTCCCGCAGCCGATCGCACGGCACGTGGCGGCGACCATGCTTGCCGTCGGCGCGCACTCGCCGAACGAGCCGTTCACGCGCAGATTCTCGACGGTGGCCCGCGCCTGGGCGGAAGGGCGCGTGGTGGAGATCGACTACCAGCCCGGCGAAGGAACGCGGCGCGTCACGCGCGTGCGGCCGTACTTCCTGGAGCCCGATGCCGCCCTCCGCAGCGTCTACCTGATCGGCTTCGACGAGGGCGCCGATGCGATGCGCACCTTCAAGGTCGAACGGATCAGGGCGGCAACCCTCCTCACCGACCGCTACGAGATCCCCGGCGACTTCGACCCGGACCGATGGCTTGCCCACTCCTGGGGGATCTGGTCGTCGGACACGACGCCGACCGAGGTCGTGCGGCTGCGATTCGACGCCTCGGTCGCGCACCGGGTCCGGGAAGCGGTCTGGCATCGGTCCCAGGAGCTCGTCGAGCTGGCGGATGGCGGGGTCGAACTGACGGTGACCGTGGCTGGCATCGTGGAGATCCGACCGTGGGTCCTCTCGTGGGGCGACGCGGTCGAGGTGCTGGCGCCCGACGGGCTGCGCGACAGCGTCGCAGCCGCGGTCAGGGCCGCCGCCGAGCGCTATCGGCAAGCGCCCTCCGACCCGCACCGCGAGCCGGCCCCCGGCGAGCCGCCGGTCGCCGGGATGTCGGATGGCTGAGCCGGCCCGCGCGGTGAAGCCAGGGCCAGGGCAGGCCAACCCCATCGAGGTCGAGCTCAAGTTCCTCGCCACGGGCTCCGCCCCGCTCCGACGACTGGCGCGACGGCGGCGCCTCGGACCCGCTCGGTTGGGCCCGCCGGAGACGGTGGACGAGGTCGACCGCTATCTGGACACCGACGACGGACGCCTGGCGACCGCCCGCTGGGCCTGCCGCCTGCGCACGCGCGGCGACCGGGTCATCGTCTCGCTCAAGGGACCGCCAGAGGCGGCTCGCAGTCCAGCAGGCCTCCATCGGCGGCCGGAGGTCGAGGGACCGGCCCGCGCGAGTCTCGATCCCCTGAGCTGGCCCGCCTCTGCGGCTCGGGGGCTCCTCCTCGAGCTCAGCGGCGGCGGCCGGCTGGCTGAACGCCTCGCCCTCCACCAGCGTCGGACCGAGCGCGCCGTCCTGGTCGGAGATGCCCGGGTCGGGGAGCTGAGCCTCGACCGCGTGGTCGTGACGCGTGGCCGCGAACGCGGCGGTACGCTGTGGACGGCCGAGCTCGAGCTCGTCGCCGACTCCGTCGCCGACCTGGGGCTCATCGACGCCCTGCGGAACGCGCTCGCGAAGCTCTCGGGCCTCGCCGCGGATCGGCTGACGAAGCTCGAGCACGCCGAGGCGATGCTGCGGCATGCCGGGAGCTAGCCAAACGGCAGGGGATCCGCACCGGGCCGCCCGGCGAGGCGATCCCCGCGAGAGGTTCCCACGCGTGATCTGGATCGGGCCGCTGCGGCTCACCCCGGTCGAGCTGGCCGCCGTCCTCGGCGGATTGGCGGTCTTCGGCAACCTCGCCTGGGACTCGGCCCTCTGGGACGGCCGACTGCAGCTGCTCCTCCACCTGCTGGCGATTGCCGTCATCGGTGCCGGCGGCGTGGCGGTGCTGCGGGGGGCCGACCTGCCCAGGACGCGGCTCGAGCTCCCCATCATCGCCCTCCTGGCGGTGCTCGGTCTCGCGAGCGCTCTGGGCGAGAACACTGGGCTGGCGGCTCGTGCCACCGCCGCATCGGCCGCCTTCGCGGCGCTCCTGCTCGCGGCGATCGTCGCCGTCCGGCGGCGTCCAGAGGTGGTCGCGTCGGTCGTGGTCATCCCCACGCTCCTCATCGCGGTGGCCATCCTCTGGCAGCTCGTCGCCCGCCGCGTCGGCTGGTTCTCGCTCGGCGTCGGTGGTCTGCCGCCGGTGCGCCTGGGTGGCGAGACGACGGCCTTCGGGTCGGTCGCCGTGCCGCCCTTCATCCTGCTCGGCCTCCTGCCGATCTGCCGTCTTCTCGAGCCGGCTCGTCTCCGCTCGGTGGCGCTGGCGGTGACCGCGATCCTGTTCGTGCCGCTCGTCGTCCTCTCCGGCTCGCGCTCGGCCCTGCTGGCACTGGGTGTCGCCGCCGTGGTCTTCCTGGCGCCGGAGCTCATGCACGGCCGATGGCGCCGCGTCCTGGACTCCGGCGCCTGGCGCGCCACGCTCGGCGCGATCGGCTTGGGAGTTGCCGCCCTGATCGTCATCTACCTGGCCCCGCGCCTGACCGCCATCACCTCGCTCATCTACCGTGAGCGGCTCTGGCGCGACACGCTCGCGGTGTGGGCGTCGCGGCCGCTGCTCGGCATCGGGCCTGGGACGATGCCCTACGCGCGGCAGGCAGCGGCGGCCGCGGGGCTGCCGCCCATCCGCCAGCCGCACTCCCATGACCTCGCCATCGGCGTGCTCGGCGACGCGGGGCTCCTGGGCCTGGCCGCGGCGATCGCGCTCGTCGCCGTGTTCCTGTGGATCGCCGGCCCGCAGCGTTCGCGGACGACCACGGGTCGCGCCGCCTCCGCGGTGCTCGTGGGATTCCTCGCGGCCGGCCTCTTCGAGGACCTCACCTTCCTGCCCGCCTTCGATCTCATCGTTCTGATCCTGGCGGCGATCGCGCTGCTCGATGCGGGCGTCGTGCGCTGGATGGCCGTCCGGCTTCCCCCGTTCGCCCGTCTGGCGGCGGGGACGGCCGCGGTCGCGTTCCTCGTCATTGCCCTGGTCGGCGACGCCGCGGGCTCTGCCTACCGCCTGGGGACCGAGGCCGTGTGGGCCGGCCGCTGGTCAGAGGCGAGCGCCTGGTACCAGGCGGCCATCGCCCTCGATCCGTGGGAGCCGAGCGGGCCGAAGGCCCTGGCGGTGGCCGCCGACGAGGCCGGGCAATCGTCCATTGCCCTCGCAGCGGCACGCGACGCGGTCCGGCTCAACCCGGGCGACGGCGCATCCTGGACGAACCTCGCGCTCCTCTGCCTGGCCGCCGGCGACGACGCCTGTGCGCAGAGCGGGGTGGCGGGAGCCGTACGCCGCAGCGGGACGACCGGGAACGAGCTCATCAACGCCGCGATGATCGACGAGCGGATCGGGGACCAGAGCGCGGCAGACCGCCTCTACGCGCTCTCGCTGCTCACCAACCGCAACACCGCGCTGGCCGTGAGGTGGCCGCGTACCGTCGCCCTGCCACAGGGCGAGGTCGACACGTCGGCCGACCCGGACCCCGACCTGACCGCGCTCCTCGCCGACGCCGCCGTCCATGGGAAGCCGGCCGTCCCGGCCGGCGCCAGCCAGTCCGTCCGCGCCCTGGCCTATGCGATCCGCGGCGAGCGCCCCGCGGCGGAGGCGAGCCTCGCGGCGGCGATGCGCGACGAGCGAGCTGACGCGCTGACCTGGGACATCGCGGCGGTGCTCGAGCTCCATTGGGGCGAGGATGCGGATGCGGTCCTCCGGGTGGCGGCCTTCTTCCACGGCGGCCCGCTCACCTTCGCTGCGGCGGGTGTACCGCAGGTCACCTACGAGGTCGCCTCGTTCCACATCTACCCGCGCGACCTCCTCGTCAGCGCCGCGACCCGCCTCTCGCCGCTCCCGCCGTGGCCCTGGGCGCTGGAGCGCTTCCTGCCTGCGGGCTGACCGCCTGCGCCGATCTCGGCCGGTCAGCTGAGCTCGAGGGGGAGGCGCAGGATCAGCGCGAGGGTCGGGCGCGGGCGCGGCTCCGGCGGGACGATCGGTGCGCGCAGCCAGGCATCCCCGGCGCGTCCGGCCCTGTAGCCAGCCGACAGGCGCCGCGCCGAGAGCCCATCGATCCCGAGGCTGGCGAGCGCCTCGGCGACGAGGGTCCCTTCGCCGGTGTACCCGCGCCCGACGATGACCCGGTCGCCCTCCGGGAGAATCGTGCTGAGCCGATCGCGTCGCACCCGGAACGGCCGTCGGACGAGGGAGGCACCCTCCATCCACACCAGGTCGGAGGCGACATACGCCGGACGGCCGGCGACCGCACCGCCGCGCCGGCCCGACCCCGCCAGCCGCGCGCGCAGCAGCTCCGCGTCGGGGCGTCCCTCGTCATCGAGGACCAGGAGCGTGCCGTCGAGCACGAGCCCGTCGCCGATCACCTGCCGCGGCAGGTCGCCGAGCTCGGGAAAGGTGGCCATCGGGTCGGAGAGCCCGGCGATCTGCATGCGCAGCGTCCCGGCCTCGACGAAGGCCAGCCCGCGCACGCCCGGCCACCACGGCTCGAAGAAGTAGTCCGGGTCGTCGAACGCCTCGTCGACCCCGGTCGCCTCCATGGGCCGCATCCGCTCCGGCAGGCGGCTCCCGATCGGCGCCTCGGGGAGAGGCAGCCGCAGCTGATCGCCGCTCACCGCACGAGGCTACGCAGTCTTCCGGCGTCGGGCCGGCTTCTCCTCCTGGGCCTCGTCGCTGGATCCGCCTCGCTGGCGCGAACCCCGCGCGGAGGCCCTGGTCGGCGCATTCGCGGACGCGTTGGCCGACGCCTTCGCAGATCGCTTCCCACGACCGCCGCCTGATGCGGCCGCCGGCTCCGCGGCAGCCGGCTCGGCGGCCGCCTTCCGACCCTCGCGGGCCGCGGCCACCGAGGCCTCCAGCGCCGCCATCAGGTCGCCGATCTTCGTCGGCTCCGCCTTCGCGGCCGGTCGCGGCGTCTCGCCGCCCACCTTGGCCTCGATGACGCCCATCAGCGCCTCGCGGTACTCATCGCGGTACTCGTTCGCATCGAACTCGCCGGTCATCGAGGCGATGAGCTGCTCGGCCATCTTGCGCTCGTTCGGCTTGATCTCGACCTGCGCCTCGGGGAGGGCGAGCTCCTCCAGCGAGCGGATCTCATCGGGCCAGTGGAGCGTGGTGAGCAGCATCGTGTCCGAGAACGGGTTGAGCGCGGCGAGCTGCTCGCGGTCGCGCAGGACGATCTTGCAGATCGCGGTCTTGCCGGCATCGGCGAGGACGGACTTCAGCAGGTAGAACGCCTTGCGGCCGATCTCATCGGGCTCGAGGTAGTAAGCCTGCTTGACGAAGCGCGACGCGGTCTCCTCCGCCTGTTCCTCGTCGACGAACTTCTCGATCTCGATGGCGCGCACCGTCTTGAGCGGGACCGACTCGAGGTCCTCGTCCGTCACCACCACGTACGTGTCCTTGCTCCACTCGTAGCCGCGCACCGTCTCCGAGCGAGGGATCACCTCCTCGTGGTACGGGCACCAGATCTTCATCTGGATCCGGTTCAGGCAGGTCTTGTGGAGCATGTTGAAGCCGATGCCGCCGCTCTCGGTGGCCAGGTAGAGCTTGACGGGAATGGTCACCAGCCCGAACTGGATGGCCCCTCGCCACATCGATCGCGCCATCTCGTCGTTCGCCTCGCTGCATGCCCGCGCCCTCGCAGTGCCCTCGTCGGGACGGCACGGGGTCGTGAGCATACAACGGAGCACCAACCGTGCCCGTCGCGTGATTCAGGCTCGCGCGCGGTGCGCGGCGCGCGAGCTTGCCGCGCCGCCGGTGTCGACGGAGGTACCAGTCGGATGACCGTAGGTGCCATTGTCGCCGCCCCAGGTGGCGGCGAGACTCCGGCCATGACCGCAACGCCGCCGATCGCTGCCCAGCCCGCCGAGGCGACCGGGGGCCTGGACGCTCCCGTGAGCGCGCCCCTGTCCGCGCCCGTGTCCACACGCGCTCCCGAGCGCCGCGAGGACGAGCCGCTGCGCGCCTACGTGCTGGAGGACGACCCGGACATCGCCGCGCTCGAGGCCGACCTCATGCGCGACCTGGGCTTCACGGTCATCACCTGCGCCCGGATCGTGGACCTCGGCGATCTCATGGCCGTGGCGCTTCCGCACCTGCTGGTGGTCGACGTCATGCTTCCCGATGGTGACGGTGGCGACATCGCGGAGCTCCTGCGCGAGACATGGCCCGGAATCCCGGCGATCTTCGTCAGCGCCGCGTCGCGCGGGAGGCTGGCCGAGCTCGAGCCGCTCGGCCCGGTCGTCGCCAAGCCATTCGACATCGACCAGTTCCGGGATGCGGTGCTCGCCGCGGTCGAGGCTCCGGCGGACCGCTGGCGGCTTCGCTGACCCCGCGTGCGCGCCCCTGACCGGCGCGCCGGACTCCGCTCAGTCGGCGCCCGGTCCGGTGACCATCACCAGCGCCGCGAGATCCTCCGCCTCTCCCTCCCGTCGCAGCCGGTAGCGGTGCTCGATCGTCACCGTCCCGGAGAGCATGGCGATCACCGGGCAGTAGCGGGTCGCCGACAGTTCGATCGACCGGCGCAGCGCCTCCGCTTCGACCGCTCCCTGCACCTGGTGCTCGACCACGATCCGGGTGAAGACATGGGGGTGCTCTCCCTCGCGGGTCTGCCCCACGACCGAGAGCCGGTAGCTCATGGCCCGCTGGCGCTTCTTGCGCAGGATGCTGGCCACGTCCATGGCGGTGCACCCCGCCAGCGCCGCCAGGACCCCCTCGCGGGGGCTTGCCGCGGTGGCCGGCACGCCGCCCTCGCTCGAGTCGAAGGGGATGGTGAAGCCGCTCCCCGTGGCCGCCTCGACCCGCATGCCGGAAGCCGGATCGACAACGGTCGCGAGCACCGTCCTGGGCATGGCCGGACTCTAGCACCGTGCGCCTGATCCGCCTCACGCCCAGGGCGGCCTCGCGGCGGGGCCCCCTGGCGATGGCGGCGCTCATGCTCCTGGTGGGTGCGGTGGCCGCGGTGCTGGCCACCGTGGCGCCCAGCCGTCGCGCGGAAGCGAGCGCGGCGCTGGCGGTGGCCGCTGCGCTGGGCCTGGGGGTGGGCGGCGGGACGCTCGGTCGAACCCTGCGATCGCGCAGTGACGGAGGCGGCAAGGACCTCGTCGGCCTGCTCGCACCGAGCCTCGACGACAGCTATCTGCTCCTGCTCCACCCTCGCCTTCCCGGCGTGCCACGCGACCTCGAGGCGCTGCTCGTCGGGCCGCCGGGCGTGCGCGCCCTCGTTGTCCGCCGCTGGCACGGCCGCTACCGGGTGCGCCACAACGGCTGGGAGTTCGACGCGCATGGTGCGAAGGGCTGGATCCGATGCATCACCAATCCCTCGTTCGAGTCGGGGGCGGCGAGCAACGCGGTGGCGGGCTGGGCCCGCGGCGCGGTGAACGGCGGGACCCTGCCGATCGCGCCGGCGGTTGCCTTCCCCGCCCGGCAGAGCCGCCTCATCCTCGAGGAGCCCGATGTCGAGGTCATCACCACCGAGAACGTGCCGTGGTGGGCAAACCGCATCGGTCGCGTGCAGCGCATGGACGCCGCCGAGGTGGTGGCATTCGTCGAGGCGGTGGTGCAGACGTCCCGCCTGGCCGCCAACGGGGGCTGATCGGAGGCGAGCGGCCCATCGTCGGCGCGGCCGCTTGCGCGGGTCAGCTCTCGGGTGGCGGCTCGCGCGACGCGAGCCAATTCTTGGCAGTCCGCTCGTCGAGGATCTCGGCGAGCAGCTCGTCGGGCCGTTCGTCGTCGGCTACGAGCAGCACCTGTGCCCGGCGCCGCTGAACCGCGACCGCCGCCGCCGTCCGGCCCAGCTCGGGGTGGAGCGCACAGGCGATCGTGACCTCGGTCATCGCCAGGAAACGATCCGTGGCGCTCAGCAGGCCGTCCGCCGGTCGGCTGCCCTGGGCAACGTGGACCGTGCCGGTCAGCCGGAAGGGCGGCATCGCGATCTGGGCCTTGACCGGCCGCTTGGGGATGCGCATTTCGGGTCTGGCCTCGCCCTCGGTGGCGGCGATGGTGAGGAGCACCTCGTCGAGCGCCACGTACACCTGCTGGGCGCCGAGAGTCGCACTCGGATCATCGTATTCCGAGATCGTCGCGTGCTCGAGCATGAGGTGCGATCCGATCGCCTGGTTGAGGACATCCGCCACGCGGGTGAACCGGGTGGCGACCGTGCCGGAGACGCGGTAGTCGGTCGTGTACAGGTCGAGCTGGACCTCGGCCAGGGTCGGCACCGAGAACGGATCGGCAGCGAACGCGTTCATTGCGCCGCGATCCTAGCAGGCGAGCCGATGGCCTCAGGCGGTCCCTGCCCCCTCCCCCCCGTGCCCGCTGGCCGCGATCCGCTCGGTCTCACCACCGGCGCCGGTGGCCAGCAGGATCCGACCGCTGGCCTGCGCCTCGAACAGCCGCTCGACGGTTGCGAGGTCGTCGATCTGGTCGGACCGCTTGTCGGCGCGGATGCGAACGATGCGCGGGAAGCGCAGGGCGAAGCCGGACCGATGGCGCGACGAGCGCTGGATCCGGTCGAACGCGATCTCGACGACCACCTCGGGGTGGACCGCCCGGTAGCGGCCGTGATCGCGGATCGTGCTGGCCAGGAAGTACTCGGTCATCCGGGCGATCTCGGCATCGGTCAGGCCGGTGTAGGCCTTGCCGATGGTCAGCAGCGACTCGCCGTCGGGGCCGAGCACCGCGAACGTGTAGTCGGAGAGGACGCCGCGACGCTTGCCGTGGCCCCACTCGACGCCGACGACGACGCAGTCGAGCGTGGCCAGCGCGCGCTTGAGCTTCAGCCAGCCGAGGCCGCGGCGGCCAGGCTGGTAGGTCGAGCCGGGGTCCTTGATCATCAGCCCCTCGTTGTGCCGGCCGCGGGCGTCGTCGAAGTGGGCGTCGACCTCCGCCGCGCCGCGCGCCGTCGCCAGGTGCGAGTAGAGGAGGGTGCCATCGGTGCGGTCCGGCAGCGCGAGCTCCTCGAGCGCCGTGCGCCGATCGCGGAGCGGCTCGTCGAGGAGGTCGCGACCGTCGCGATGGAGCAGGTCGAAGGCGACGAGCACGACCGGGACGCTCGCCACGAGCTCCGCCGAGGGCTTCACCCTGCCCAGGCGGGTCTGCAGCGACGCGAAGTCGAGCACCGATCCCTCCCTGAAGGGGACGAGCTCGCCATCGAGGACGAGCTCGCCGTCGATGCGCGCGGCAGCGGCCACGACCTCGGGGAAGGAGCGGGTCACCTCGTTGAGGTCCCGGCTGAAGAGGCGAGGACCGCCGGTCTGCGGGTCCAGGTGGAGCTGGCAGCGGATCCCGTCGTACTTGTCCTCGATCCATGCCTCGTCGCCAACGCGGCGCACCACCTCCGCCGCATCGGCCACCGGGGTGGCGAGCATGAAGCGCACCGGGCGACCGAGGTGCAGCGCCGCCTCCCCGAGCCGGCCCATCCGCGCCAGGCCTGCGGCTTCGCCCGGCTCGCCGACGAGCATGAGGGCGCGCCGCACGTCGGTGAGCGGTCGGTCGAACGCGGATGCAATCGCCTCCTCCAGGAGCCCCTCGCGCAGCCCGATCCGCAGCTCTCGAGCCGCGATCTTGCCCAGGTAGCGAGCCTCGTCGGGCGTCGCGCGGGCCAGCAGTCCGGCCATCAGCTCGGTGCGCGGCTCAGCGCTCCCGGCCTCGCTCATGGCCCGGAATGCGGCATCGACCTCCGCCACGGTGAGCGGCAGACCCTCCCGCTCGCGCCCCGAGAGGAGGTCGGCGGCCGCGTCGCCCACGTCGGAATGGCGCAGCCAGGCGGCGCGCAGTGCCTCCTCGCCGGCGCCGCTCGCCCGAGCCACTGCGTCGGACAGCTGCACCCAGCCCAGACCGAGCTTCTCTGCCGCCCCGGGGAGCGGCCTGCCGGCGAAGAACGTAGCCGCCACCTGCACGTCGGCCGCCGGCAAGCCGAGGAGGTACGCTGCCAGCAGGTCGCGCTTCGCAAGCTTCGAAGTGGTGGCGGAAATGGCGTCAGCCGTGGCCGCGAACGTGGCAAACGGCGAGGCGGCGGCGGGCGGCATCGTTTCGAGTCTAGCCCGGCTCGACGGACGACCGATGAGGTGGCTCCGCGCCAAGGCGGGCCCGCTCGCCCTCAGGGCGTGACCGTCAGGGATCCAACCATCCCGTTGTAGGCGTGGTTCGGCACGGAGCACCAGATCACGTAGTGGCCCGCCGCGAGTCTTTCCACTTTGAAGACTGCGGACTGTCCCGTCGCGACGTATCCGCTGGACGCCAGCGGATATCCCAGCTCTGCGCCAATGACCAGGTTGTGCGAGCCGATGGGCGACGTAACGGGGTCCTCGTTCTTCAAGAAGAAGACGACCGTCCCGGCCCTGGCCGTCGGCGACATTGGCATGAACCTGAACGCCGTCATCGAGACGGTGATGGCGCCAAACGGGGCGCTGCGGGCTGGTTCCGTCGTGGCTGACGGGCCCGCGATACTGGCCGCGGCCGATGGCGTCTGCGTTTGCGTCACAGCTGAGGACGAGGTCTGTGCGGGCGCAGCCGAGCAAGCGGCGAGCGCCAGGCTGGCGGTTAGGATCAGGCCCCAGCGCGAAGAATCAAAACTGCCGTTCATTGCGATCCGCAATCTTAACTGCGCGCGAGCCGTTCGAGTACGCCAAGATCCTGAGTGCCTTCGCGCCAGGGCGACTCTAACAGCCTCTGACAACTCGTCCGCGATACCGTCGGTACGGGCGGACCTTGCCGCGGGCTCCTTGACGGGGCGCCATCGGTCTGTGCACCCTTCGCCGCATGTTCCCGTGGCAGCGCAGGCCGACCGATCCGGAGATCCTCAAGCGCATCCCGCCGGGCCAGGTGCTGACCGAGAAATTCCCGGTGCTCCATTTCGGGCGGACCCCGGAGTATCCGGACCTGTCCGGCTGGGACCTGCGCGTCTGGGGCGAGGTCTCGTCGCCCTTCACCCTGAAGTGGGCGGAGGTCCGTGCGCTGCCCGCGAAGCAGGTCACCCTCGACATCCACTGCGTCACCCGCTGGTCGAAGCTCGAGACGACCTGGGAGGGCGCGCCGTTCACGCACATTGCCGAGGTGGCACAGCTCAAGCCCAGCGCCCGCTTCGTCATCTTCCACTCCGAATACGGCTTCACCGCCAACGTCCCGCTCGAGGTGGCCATGCAGCCCGACTGCATCCTGGCCTGGAGCTATGCCGGCGAGCCGATGTCGCCCGAACACGGCTACCCGCTGCGCGCAATCGTGCCGGGCAGGTACTTCTGGAAGAGCGCGAAATGGCTGCGGGGAGTCGAGCTCAGCTCCGAGGACCAGCTCGGATTCTGGGAGCGCAACGGGTACAACAACAGCGCGGATCCCTGGAAGGAAGAGCGCTACTCCGCCTTCTGAGCCGCGGGCGTCCCGACTGCGACGCGTAGAATCGGCGGCCGATGCACCCCTACCTGCGGGTCCTCGTGGTCGGCGCGGTGGCGTTGATCGTGGCCGGTGGCCTCGTCGCGCTGGCCCTCCTGGGCCGCAACACGACGATCTCGGTGCTCGCCCTGCTGGGAGCCGGGCTCATCGCGATCCTCATCGGGCTGGTCGTCTTCTGGCAGTCGTGGGTCTGGTCGCAGCGGTTCTGGCGCGCCGGGTCCGCGGGCCGATCGCTGGGGATCGCGCTCGCCGGGGCGCTGGCCATCGTGCTCGCCGGGATGGCCCTGGCTGGGACGGCCATCCTGCTGCTCACCTTCGGGCTGGGCTGAGCGCGGTAGGATCACAGCGCGGCGATCGTCGAGATCGGCGCCGTGCGGCGCCCCCATCGTCTAGAGGCCTAGGACGCCACCCTTTCAAGGTGGAGATCACCGGTTCGAATCCGGTTGGGGGTACCAGCCCTATTCGGAGACGCCGCCGCCCAGGCGGATCCAGTGGGCGGCCCAGATGCCGTCGATGATCTGCGAAGGGAGTTTCGACCTGCCCGCGCCGATGATCTTGGGTGGGCGGAGGCTCAGATGTGGTTGATCTCGACCCGGTCGCCGCATTCGGGGCAGGTGAGGAT
>Ga0070730_10003200_pt1 | contig 14747 bp, 13 predicted proteins | sample Coa_R1_3_FD_66447 | JGI IMG/M metagenome (GOLD analysis project Ga0070730, IMG submission 66447) | Surface soil microbial communities from Centralia Pennsylvania, which are recovering from an underground coalmine fire - Coalmine... | ecosystem: Environmental > Terrestrial > Soil > Unclassified ...
CTGTAAAGCTGGCCTGATTCTGCGCCGTCACTGGATACAGCCGCGAGATTGCCGCCACATCATCCATCGCCAGTTGGTTAGGGTTCGTGTAGCACAACGTGATGGGCACGCAATTCGTCGGATCGATCGGGTGCATGAGCGGGAATCCCGCGTAGTCATCCGCCGTTGGCTGCGGCGAGCCGGTGAGCACGTTCACATTCACTTGCGACCACCCGACGCCCAGCACTCCGCCGATCACCCGCTGCAATCGGAATTGCACATCGGGCAGCTGCGTCGACAGTTGCGCGCACTGCCCGTTGATCACGATGAGCCCGTGCTGGTAGATGGCGAACGTTCCGTAGTTGTCGTTCCCGCCAAAGACGGCGTTTGAAAAGCACTGGCTCGCATCGCCCGCGCCGCTGCCCATCAGCGCATTCGTGACCGAGCCATCCGCGTCGTAGACCACTCCCAGCGGCGTGCCAGTCGCCGCCGGCTGAATGTCGCTCGGGATCGAAATGGTTCCATCCGCATTCACCACCACGTTGCTGCCGTTCACATCCTCGGCCAACTGCCCGCCGCTCGCCGCTCCCAGCGCCGCCGTCGGAACCGACGTCCACTGGCTGAACGCAGCGCTGACCAGCGCATTCGCCGACGCATTCGGCAGCGCCGCGCTAAGGTCTCCCTGATCGGTGTAATAAAGGATCTGTCCCTGCGGCCACACCAGAGCCTGCCCAACCATCGTCGAATCGAAATAGCTCGTTCCTGCGACGCACTTTGGCCCGCCCGCGCGCAACAGCACCGCCACGCACAACACGATCCCAACAGCCAGGGCCAGCCTGAGGAGAAATGAGCGAGCGGTAAATGCCATGCCCTTCGTCGTATTCGACGACACGGTCACCTCCTGGCTCATGGAGCCCATCCCTCCTCACTGGCCCTCCGCACCGCCAAGGCGAAGTCGCTGAATACTGCGCGCGACTTCCCACCGAGGACGGGATCCCCTCGGAACGCTGCCAAATGTTCGCTGGTAAGCAAGATTCGCCCCGCCGCATCCACTGCGAACCGCCCCATCGGCGCGGCCACACAGCTGGTCAGCCCCAGCTTGCTCGGCGGATAAAGAAACAGCAGCACCCGCTCGCCGACGCGGTACCGCTGCCCGCTCGACCACAACCCAATCCACTGCGAGATGGTCAACTCCTCGCCGGGCGTTGCGCCGCGAATCGCTTGCTCGACATGAAACGTGACCGCGACCGTCTCGATTGTTTGCCCGCGCGTCGCCGCACGCCTCGCCACGCCCGTGACCGTCCCGGAAAAAATGATCCCCGCCGCCTGCACCATCTGAGGAAAGCGAGTCGTCCCCCAAACCGGACGTGCCGGCCCCACTGGCCGCGGCAGTCGCTTGCCTTCGATCGCCAGTGCCTGAGCCCCGCGCGTCAGCGCCCGCACGAAGTCCTCCGGGCTCTGCTCAGTCTGAGCGCGCACGCGCGCGGGCATCATCATCACAATCGCCAGAGCGAGCAGCCCACACCTTCCCCCACGCATAGGGAGACCTCACAACAGTCATGTTTGCTCGGAGGAGAAACAGGGAAACGCCGAACGGAAAACGCTTACGAAAACCGCGATAGGGAATCGTTCCCCGGGAAACCGGATCCCGGAAAACATGTCAGCCTACTCCCTTCGTGCCGACGCCGTCTGTGACATACGTCACAACTTGCCTGTGAATTCCTGCGCATGTGGGGAACGGGTTCCCTCGTCCGCGCAAGCCGTGGGTCTTGTATCGGGAAATGAACGAAACCGCGTTGGGTGAAAGAACTTAAATCCAGGTTAGCTAATTCGCTTCACGAGCGTGAAGCTTTAAGCTATCCAGTTGCTGCCATCGGCTCGGTTACCACCACGACCTCGACAAACTCCTCGACCTGTCGGCTGCGCAATTTGCTGAGCACGTAGCTAAGCAGGGGCCGGTCTCCCCGGCGGATTTCCTGGAACTCTACGCCCATCCCAAGATTGTTTACCAGATACTTCACCCGCGCTTTGAGCGCAACGCTCACGTCGAACACGTTCAGCATCAGGCGGAAGTCCGTACCCGGTCGCAATGATTCGGTGGACGAGATGCGTGCCCCATATTCCGAGATCTGCTGCACCTCTCCCTCCACGCGCTGCACGCCGTCGACCACTTCGGCCTGGCCTTCCACGTAGAATCGCGGCCGCCGGCGCCGGTTCGCCTCTGGGCTGAGTCCGCGCCCCGCCCGGCGCTGCAGTCCGTCGAGAATAACCGGCTGGTACTGCTCTTCCATCTGGCGCAATTCTTCGTCCCAGGGCGTCTTGCCTTCGACACACTGCACGGTGAACTGGCCGCGCAAAGCCGAGGCCGGATCGGCGGCCCACACTACCTGACAAAGCGTCTTGTTGCGCCCGCGCTCGATCATCACCAGATCTCCAGCGTTCAAATCGCGAGAGCTGACAAGGCGCGCGCCCTGCGGGTGTACATCGTACGTACACGCCATCTCCGTCGGCCCGCGTCCCACTTGGCCGACCAGGCTCCAGCGCACCGGAACTGCCAGGTGCACCAGCTTGCCCGTGAGCAGTCCGTTCTCTGGGGATGACGAATTGTTTTTGCTGTCCAAAGCCAGCGCCTCACAACGTGCAATCGATGTGGAAAAGTTAACAGTACGTGTCCGATCGGGCAATGTACGTTCGTACTCCAGGTAATGGTTACCGACTGGCGTTACCCCTGTGCCACAGGCCCTGGCATGCCGGTGCCATCGACCTTTGAGAAGGGATGGCCGCGCGGAAATTCTGTGCGAATCTTCGCTTGCACGATTTCGCGCTCTGGATGAAGATGTTGGCAAAGCCTTGCCATCCGTCATCAAGTCTCCGGCACGAACCATCTCAGCCTCCGCGGCCAAACTGCGGCTGTTGAAGAAGTTGCGTTGCACGCTGCGCTATGAGAAGAAAGCGTGGGCATCCGGAGCGTTGCGCGTGGCGGGTGTGGATGAAGTGGGACGCGGCTCGCTCTTCGGCCCCGTGGTGGCTGCGGCTGTGATTCTTGATCCGGCATACCGCGTGCGCGGGTTGCGCGATTCGAAGCTGCTACCGGCTGAGCGACGCGAGGTACTGGCCGAGCGCATTCGAGAGCACGCTGTCGCGTGGGCCATCGCGGCCGTGGACGCGGCGCGCATTGATCAGATCAACATCTATCAAGCTTCGCGAGTCGCGATGCGGGAGGCGGTGTCGCGGCTTGCGATCGCGCCCGATCACCTGCTGGTGGACGCGGTGCGGCTTGACTGCGAGCAGACGCAGAACCCGATCATTCATGGCGACGCGCTGTCGGCATCGATTGCGGCTGCGTCAATCCTGGCGAAGGTGGAGCGTGATCGCATGATGTGCGAGTGGGATGTGGTCTTTCCCACGTACGGCCTTGCCTCTCACAAGGGATACAGCACGCCAAAGCATCTCGCCGCGCTGCGCGAGTGTGGCCCGACGGCACTGCATCGACAATCGTTTGCGCCGGTTTGGCAGAATCCGGTGCCGCAGGAGGCCTTCGCTTTTATGCAGGAAGAAGAGGTTGACGTGCTGGAAGGTGCTGTAACGGAAGGACTTGCGGGTTAATTTCGAAAGTTTTCCACAGTGTTCCGGGCGGAACATTTTAAGGTACAATATTGTACGTACATTTCGATTGGTACACACTTAAATGAAACAAACAAAACGAGTTAAGGGAAGTTCTGGCGCGGCCAAAGGGGCCGGCGCACGACGTTCCAGAGCGCGAACCAGGCGGCGCCGCAAAGCTCCGAAGCTGACGGCAGCGAAGCGGCCCGGCCTCCAGTTGCACACCATGAAGATTGCGGACTTCTACCGTCCGCTGAAGAAGCCAGTCACGCTGCGGCTCGATGCCGACGTGATTGCATGGTTCAAGAAGGACGGCACGCGCTATCAAACGCGCATCAACGCCGCGCTGCGGAAGGTGATGGAGCGGGAGATGAAGGCGGGGTAGTCTTTCTAACCCGTGAAATTCGTGTTGACGGTTAGATGGGGTTGCAGGGGATAGGACTAACCATTCAATGGCGTTTAGACGGTTATAAAATCGTGCCCGGGGGTGGAAATCCCTTTCGAGGTCGCTAGTGGTACTGGCCGGGCGTGGGGTTCTTCGCTTCGCTCAGAAAGACAGCCCATCGGGATGAGCTTTCAGAGTTTCGTTAGGTCGGCATTCAGTTCGATGAGGAGCTTTGTGTTTTTTTCGAGGGCGCGCTGCAGGATTTCGGCTTGCTGCTTGGCCGTCGGCCAGTCTTGCTTTTCGACCGCTTCGGTTAATCCCGGCAGTTCCAGATGGGCGTAGGTGAATCTTGCGCCGTAAAGGATGTGCTTAAACCAGGGGCGGCCGGGGATGCCGTCTGGGTTAAGCCAGTTGCGCTCGACTTGCATCATGCCGTGGTTCAGAGTGCCGGCGAGTTTGGGGTCGATCTTTCCAGAGGCGAGTTTCGAATGGAGCGTCTCATTCAGCTTTTTTCCTGCGGCTTCGAAAGCGTCGATGGCTTTTCTGACTTCGGTTAGGTCGAGCGGAGTGGATTCGCCGGATGCGGGCGAGGAGACTGAAAGAGATTCGCTTTGGAAATTCCCCGAGGGGCCGCCGGTCGCGCGGGGGGGCACGGGGTTCTTCGACTCCGCTCGCTCATTCGAGCGCGCTCCGCTCAGGATGACACTGTTTGGGAGAGTGCCATCTCCTTGGGCGGCGATCTTGTTTTCTTTCGCGAGTTCATCCACGAACTGGCTGATGTTGCTGGCGTAGCTGGCGAAGTCGAATGGCAGAAGGTCGGCGTTTGCCAGGCGCAGCGCAGTTACGCCCCACAGTTGCGACATGAGCGTGTGATAGCGGTAGCCCGGATCGCCAAAGTGGTCCATCCAGTAGAAATCGTCGTAAGCGGAGTGGTAGACGCCATAGTCTCCGTCGAACTGCAGGCCGAGGACGGGCATGCCGACGAAGTTGAGAAACACCGTGTGATCACTGCCGCTACCGATGCGGGTATCGGCGAGGCCTGAATCTTTGACGCCGGAATCGTTCATCTGGCCGGCTTGATGGCCTTCTGCCCGTTCGCGGGCAGCCGTCTCTTTCCACGCGTCGTAGAGACTCTTGCCGGAGGGATCCTGCAAGGTGCGAGTGGTCTCGACCAACATCGGAGCTAACGACGCAACAGCCTGGCCGTGGAAGTTCGGGCCTGACGTAGCTTCATCTACGTTGATGTAGGCGACTCCCTTGGCGCGGAGCTCGTCGGAGAACTGCTCTCCCCATTCGGTGGAACCGGTGAGGCCGACTTCTTCTCCGTCCCAACTGCAGACGACGACAGTGCGGCGCGGGCGCATACCTTCCTTTGCAAGTTTGCCGAGCGCGCGTGTCATTTCCATCATCGCGGCGGTCCCGCTTGAGGGATCGACCCCGCCGAAGACCCAGGCGTCGCGATGATTGCCGAGCACCACCCATTCGTCGGGGAGCTCTGAGCCGCGGATGCGGCCTTCGACGACGTAGTAGGGCTGGAGGCCGTTGTCCATTTCAATTTTGAGATGGACTTTCACGCGGTCACCTCCGAGCTGATATTGGATGGGTAGACCGCCTCCCCAAGTTTCGGGAGCGACGGGGCCGTCCATGTTTTCGAGCAGAGGCTTGGCGTCATGCCAGGAGATGGCAATCGCCATGATCTTCGGCGCCGACGCAGCGTCTTCGATGGGAATGCGTTTCGCACCCGGAACCGAAGCCCATCCGGGAGTCTGCGGATCGCCGGGGACCATGAAGTCGTAGGTGATGGCTCCGCGCTGAATGTGATACTCCGGGCCCCACGGGCCATTGGGATCGACCTTGCCTTTTTTGTATCCGTCTTCGGCGGGATCGCTATAGACGATCATGGCGGCGGCGCCTTCGCGCTGCGCGGTGAGCGCTTTGAATCCGCGATAGCTGTAGGGATTTGAATAGCGCACCAGCACGATCTTGCCTTTGACGCTGATGCCGTTTTTGCGAAGCAGGTCGTAGTCTTCGGGATTGCCACTGTGCGCGTAGACGACGGGCGCAGTGACGTCGCCGGAAATGGACATGCCGAGCCATGCGCCGCTGATGACGGGATTTTTCGAGTCGTCGTCGCCGGGGAGTGGAGTTTCGCGGAGGACGGCTTGATAGCGCACGGGGGCGACCATTTCGAGCGAGGCGCTTTTGGGATTTGTGCCGTAGACGTCGTAGCGGCGGATGATGACGTCTTCGAGTCCTTGTTTCTTCCATTCGGCGGCGATGTAGTCGGCGAGTTCGTTGTTACGCTTTGATCCGGCGACGTGGGGTTCTTGCGTGAAGATGCGGTGCTGGCGGCGCTCTTCGTCGGGGGTGGGGATGGATTTTAGTTTTTCTTCTACGGCGGCTTCGCGGGTGGAGGAGGCGGGGGTGAAGCCGAGAATTTGCGCTTTCGCATCATCGCGCTTCTTCTCTGAGTTGGAGGAATCACTCTTATAAGCAAAGCGGAGGCGCAATGCCAAGGATGGTCCCGAGAATTCACTGGGCAGAGCCGGTAACGGGACGGACGCCATCATGCTTCTCCACGCTGCACGATCAAGTGCCCTGTCCCCTGAGGTTGACACAAGACTCATGTTTGCTAACCGACCATCTTTTGTAATCGCGAACTCAATTGCGACTTCTCCCTCCATCGTTTCGGCGCTTTTTGGAATGAGTTGATACCAATTCAACCGTACATTCCTCAAAAACTGCTTCAAAAAGGGTCCGAAATCCACGCTTCTTGTATCGCTGAGAATGTCTACATTTAGCGACTGATCCCTCGCGGCCAAAGTACTTAGACTTATTCCGTTCTCTTGCGATTGCGGGCTTGACCCCGCAGGACTGGGCGCACTCTGCCCGAAGACACAGGCCGAGAGCGACAGCAGTATTACGAGCTTCGCTATGGGATAGAGATTCATTCTGCCTCGTCCTAATCTGTACTATGTGTGGACAACGGTCACTGGCTGTCATCAGGCATGGCGCTCTTTGGGGCGGTCGCGAAGGGCTCGGCACTCCAGCGTTATGACCGGCGCTCGAGTTACTGCGCTATTCGGTTAATCGCGGACCACACGGCGTAAATCGTGCCGACGATCGCGAGCACGATACCGGCGAGGAGCAGAGCGTACTCAACGATATTTTGCCCTTGGTCGTCGTTCGGTAGCCTGAAACGCAATTCCCTCATAGTCGGCGATGCTTTCGATCCGCGTTTTTTTACTTTGCTTTCAGAATCTCCGTCAGCAAATCGGGCTTGGAGTCGTCGCGCACCACGTGCGGATAGCTTTCACCGCCGTGATAGTCGAGCTTGTAGGTTTTGTAGTAGTCGGTGTTTTCCACTAAGAGTTCAATGGGCGCGGTGCTGTTCTTTGAGGCTTTGATCGCGCCGCGCAGAATCTCCGGCGAAAAGCGGCGGCCGTTGACTGCGATTACTTTCATGCCGGGGCCAATGCCGGCCTTCGCCGCAGGCATACCTTCGATGGTGTCGGTGATGCCGCCATCGTCGCGCAGTTCGAGACCGAGAGTGAACGCGGCAGCGGGCACGAAGTGATACATCCCGGCCTGCGCGCTCAACATTTCCGACGGAGTTTCGTCGTAAATGAGTTTCCATCCGCTGTCTTGAATGCCGGTGAGCGGAGCGCCGGGACCGTGGTTGGTGAGACGCTCGGTCCAGAAGCCGCGCCAGTCGTAGGCGACGATCTGGTTGAGGGTGTTGACGACGTCATCGAAGGTGTAAGGCTTAATTGCGGGGCCGGTGCTGGGCGCGCCGTGGAACAGGTGGCAGAAATCGTCGATTGTCTTCTTGCCCTTGCTCTGTTCGCGGATGATGACGTCGACCCACAACCAGTTCAGCGTGTCTTCGTTGTAGAAATCCGTACCGCGGCGCAGGGAATGCCAGGATTCGGGCGAAAAATAGAGTTGAGGAGCGGCGTCGGCGGTGTCTTGCAGGTTGCGCCACTCGCGGCCGGGAAGGTGATCGAGCGCGGCGGCGGTGAGGGCGAGATCGTCGCGATCCTGTTCGGCGGAGAGCAGGCCACTGCGGGCGGTAAGGACGAATCCCAGATAGTTGGTCAGGCCTTCGTAGACCCAGAGCAGATCGTCCTGCATGGGCTGCTGGTAGTCGGGCGTAGCGAGATCGGCAGGGCGGCGGAACTTTCCGTTCCAGCTATGAACATATTCATGGGGAAGCAGGCTCGCGTCTAACTTGCGCGAGGTTTCGTCCACCAGGCCGCGCTCATCGACGCGGCTGTCGTCGGATTCGTGATGCTCGAGGCCGAAGTGAGCGACGTGATCGCTGAGCGTATAGAGGAAGTGGTAATCGCGATAGTGATGCGCGCCGAAAAGCTTCTGGGCTTGCTCGACGAGGCTCTTGTAATGGTCCCAGGCTTCCTGCGGGGCGTCGAGAGCGGCGGCGCTGTCGGCGGCGATGTCCATTTCGGTGACCGGGTCGGAGGCGAGAGGGACGACCTTCAGAAACTCTCCGGTGATGACGGGAGAGTCGACGAGCGTGGTGAGAGAGACGGTCGCGAACTTAATTTCGTTGGCGCTTTGGCTGGCGATCGGAAGCGGCGTGCCAAATTTCCAGCCGTCGGGCAGTTTGAGGCTGGCGGAGTAGTTGATGTCGTCAGACCTGTAGCCGGAGGGGTAGAGCAGGACCTGGTTCCAACTGATGATGGCCAGTTTGTCGGTGGCCGAGGAACCAGCGGAGAATCCGCCTTCGAAGGTTGCGGGAGAGAGGAAATCGAGTTCGGCGGAGATTTCAGTTACGCCAGCGGGGACTTCGACGTGGAGAGTGAAGCCGTCGAGCAGATCGCGGCGCCATTTGAGCGCCTTACCTCCCGCGCTGAACTTCAGTCCGGCAAGATCGACGACCGGGCCGTCGGGAGCGTGCTCGCCGGGGATCCACTTCGGGTAGTAGAGGGTGAGGTTGCCGGGAGTGGCGGGGATCTTCAACGTAGCATGGAAAATCTTGCGAGGTGCGGTGGTGGCGTCGACCGCAATTGAGACGGTGGGCGGATTCGCACACCAACTGGAAATGGAAAAGAACGCAACGCAGACTACTCCCAGAATTCTGGAGAGTTTCATTATTCCCGTGCCCCCATGGTTTGTTGAACTGTCGCACTCGCAGAATTTACGACTATAGCAGCCGGGGCGTGGGGCGGTACAGAGACGCTGGCACGCTGCTATGATGCGGCAGGATGTCGCGGCGCGGAAAATTCATCACATTTGAAGGGCTCGACGGAACGGGCAAGAGCACGCAACTGCGCAAACTTGCGGCGGTGGTGCGGGCGCACGGGCATAAAGTGGTCGAGACGCGCGAACCGGGCGGGACGCTGACGGGAGAAAAAATCCGGAAAGTGCTGCTCGATTCGGGCACGGCGGGGCTTTCGCCGCTGGCAGAGATGGCGCTGATGTTCGCATCGCGCGCGCAGCACATCGCGGAAGTGATCGAACCAGCGCTGGCTGCAGGGAGCATCGTGCTGTGCGATCGCTTTACCGATTCGACCGAGGCCTATCAGGGAAGCGGGCGCAGGCTGGGGAGCGATGCGGTGCTGGAACTGCATCGCGTGCTGTGCGGGAATCTGCAACCCGACTTGACCATTCTGCTCGACTCGAACGCCGCTGCCAGCGTGGGTCGTGCGCGGAGACGGAACAAGCGGGCATCGAAGACGGCGAAGCATAGCCACGATGAGAACCGTTTCGAGCAGGAGACGCGCGCCTTCTTCGCTCGCGTGCGGGAAGGATTTATGACAATCGCGGCGCGGGAGCACGGGCGCGTGGTTGTTGTCGATGCGCGAGGGACCCCGGGACAGACTCATCAGCGGATCGTGGAAGTGGTGCATCGGAAGTTGAAGGTGTAATACGAGGAGCAATCAGCATTCAGCACTCAGCATTCAGCCCTTCGGATTAAAGGTGCTGTGACGCTGAAACGAATCACACGTGGCTGAGTGCTGAATGCTGAGTGCTATGTTTTCTGATTTTCACGGTAATGCCGAGACCGTTCATGGCCTGCGCGACATGCTGGCGCGCGATCATTTTCCGCATGCGGTCGTGCTTTCGGGAGGTCAGGGGTCGGGCAAGTACACGCTGGCGTTGATGCTGGCGCAGGCGCTGAATTGCCTGAGTCCGACTCAGACGAATGGGCTGCCTGATTTCTGCGGGGTGTGCGCGAACTGCAGGCGGATCGGTCAGGCGGCTGATCTCGAGGCCCGCTTCGCCGAAGCGGTCGAGACGCGCGAGAACCTGCGCGAGACCGACAAGAAAGAGACGCGGCTGTTTGTGCAGACGCATCCGGACGTGCTGGTGATTCCTCCGGACCCGCCGCAAATGATGATCAAAGTCGACCAGGTGCGGCGCGTCATCGAAACTATTTACTACCGTCCGGCCGAGGGCAGGGAACGGGTTTACATTTTTACCGACTCGGCGTTCATGAAAGAGGCGGCGAACTCGCTGCTGAAGGTGCTGGAGGAGCCGCCGGAGTTCGCGACGATTTTTCTGCTCACGGAGAATCCGGGGGAACTGTTGCCGACGATCCGGTCGCGATCGATGGTGATTCCGCTGGGCGCATTGCCCGCGGAGGAAATTGAGCAGTATCTGGCCAAGCATCGTCCGGAGTGGAAGGCGCCGCAACGCGCGCTGGTAGCCCGGTTGTCGGAAGGAGCGGTAGGGCGGGCTCGGAGCTTTGATCTGGCAGCCTATGTAGCGGCGCGCGATCATGCAGTTGCGATTCTGAATTCTGCTCTGCGGGGCGGCGAGCACAGTGAGCTCTTCAAAATCACGGAGTCGTACCGTCCTGGTGCCGAGGGGCGGGAGAAAACGGAGCGGTTGATCCGCACGCTGTATTCGTTGTTGCGCGACCTGGCCTTTATTCAGTCGGGTGCGCCGGATTTGATTCGCAATACGGACATTGCGTCTGACCTGAAACGTCTGGCGGAGTCAGCGGACTTCGACTGGATTACGGCAGCGTCCGATCGCCTCGCCGACGTGGAGCGCGGGATGCGACGGAATCTGTTGCGGTCGCTGTCGCTGGATGCGTTCGCGGCGGCGCTGGAGAAAGTTTGATGGATTGGAGCGGCAGCTCTTGGCGGCGTGCGGTGTCAGAGCCACGGTTCATTTAGTGTTCGTCTGGAAAAGCGGATGACTGTCGAAAGATCGCGCTTTCACTACCGACTCGCGATCAAACGGTTTTTCTCCACCGCAGTGGCTGGTTAAGGTGTGATTCGGTGATATCGTTGCAGGTGGAGGAGATAGGATGGCATTTCCTAACGATGATCCCACGGTCCAGCAGGGTGACCGCACCATACAGCTGATTGACTGGCTGGTGGGAAGATTGGAAGAGTGTCTAGGCGAGGCTCTCCCCCTTCAAACGGATGATCTTTTGAAAGACCACGCGAAGGATGCTAGTAACAGCATGGCATCAGCAATCGAGCAACTGAAGCGTGCACGCGCCAAAAAAGAACAGCAACCAGAGTAACTGCTGCACAATCTCCATTTCACACAATTGGCCTTGCGGAGTTTGACCGGATCGTTCCTGTTGCGGGATGCGCTCCACGGCCATCCTCGAAAAGGCGTAGGTGGGGGCTACTCCCCTGAGTGACGTCAGTTCGACGTACCCCGACTGGCTGGGGGAACGATGCCGTTCATCCGCAGGTATTCCACCATCTGGCCGTAGTGATCAGAGGCGTGGGCGACGCCGAATTCCGCGCGGTGCAGGCGCAGCGACTTGCCTTGGCCTACGGGCTGGAGCATGTTCTCAGCGGTCAACGTCGCCGCGGCCTTGTGGCCGAGGGCAAAAGAGTCCTTCAGGAACTTGATGATGTCGCCTTTGGTCTTCAGGTCCGCGGGACCGTTTCCGTCTTTTAATCCTTCGGGAAGCTTGTCGCCGGTGAGCGTGGACCAAATGAAGTAATTGGACGCGGCGACATGCTTGACCTGGATGGCAAAGGTGCGCACGCCCTTATAGTCGCCTCCGGGAATGTTCAGGCTCTCGGGAGAGAAGTTGTACTTGTCTTCGGGCATGGCTTCGGCAACATCCACCACTTGCTTTTCGATGGCGCTGATTTCGCCGTCGACCATGGAGGCGAGGGTGGGCGCAGTCTGCGGCTGGGACGCGCTGGTTGCGATCTTTCCCGTTTGACCCCAGGCGGTTTGACCCCAGGCAGTCATGGCGAAGGCGAGCAACGCTGGCAAGATGAGTCGAGTTTCTTTCACGAGTGTTCCTCCAAGAGTATTTCGTCAAATGTCTTCAGTGCAGGCGCGTCTAGTGAGCGTACATTGCGCCTTTTCCCGTAAGCCGTGATGGTTGGCGAGAAAGTCAAACGCCTTCACCACAGGGGGCACAGAGGGTCACAGGGGAAACGGAGACTCATACATCTCCGTGTGTTTGACCCACTCACTGCGCGCATGATTCTGGTTCGCACCGGAAATTTACCGCCGCGAGTCCGGCGGCACCAGGTTGTTCGCGCGGTAGTACACCACAAGCTGGCCGTAGTGCTCGCCGCTGTGCTCAATCGCGAAGGTCCACAAGTAGGAGTTATGGGCGAGGCGTTTGCCCCATTTTGTAGTTTTGTCCAGGCCGGCGTCGCCCTGTTGTTGAATCACGCTGGCGCCGTCCGCGACGGCCTGCTGAACGAATTTCACCACATCGGCTTTTGTCTTGAAGGCGTCGCGCGTTGGGTTGTCGCCTTCGCCGAAGTCGGGCCCGATGTTCGTTCCGGAAACCCTGCGAGTCACGATGTAATCGAAGGCGGCGGCGTGCAGCAGATTAAGCGCGAAAGTGCGCTGATCTTTCTGCAGTTTGTAGTCGTATTTGTCTTCGGGGAGATCCTGTGCCATGGCGATGAGCTTGTTGCCGATATCGTTCCATCGGTCGAGGGTTTCCTCGGCCCGGGAGCGCGCGGGTGCAGGAGCCTGATTCTGCGTTTGCGCCAGGCTGGGGAGACTCAGCCCGACGACGGCAAGAAGCGTGACCGCGACCAGCGTAAGCCAATACCGAGTTTCGAACGGCGTTGAAGTTTGCTTCATCATTGGGTTCTCCTTCGGGGTCTGGGGCCTTAGACGGGGCGGTGGTGACAACGTTTTGTCAAATCGTAGAGACTTGAAACGAGTGGTTCGCAGCGGCGTGGGAGAAGGCTAGGCCAAGCCCTCAGGCCGTTGGCAATGGCTAGTTAGTAACCACTAATCTTTTCAATCGGTTACCAATATTACTCCGGTGGTTCTACTCCCTTCGGAGAGATTGCCCACGTAGTATCCGCCGCCTATAATCGTCCTACTCTGGTAGACGATTCTCCGTCAGGTTCCGGGTAGAACAAGGGGAGGGCAACGTCTGCCTGCGCCCTCAAGTAAGGGGTTCGAAAGGGAAAACGCCCGGATATGCGAAAGCGCCTACAAATCGCATTCATGCTGACGGCCACTGCGGCAATCGCGACCTCCTATTTCCTCAGTCCTCCACGGGTGTCTGCCGCTGAGGCGGACGGCCCGTCCCACTTGGTAAGCACCACCGACGAGCATGGACGCAAGATCTACGTAAACGACGACGGACCGTCGCGGCCAAAGGCGGTGCAGGCTTCGCCGCCGAAGCGGTCGTCGCTGGTTTATTGGAGCAGCAAAGAAAATCGCTGGAAGCCGGTGCCTTCAGCGAATACGGCCTCGATGCAGGCGGCGCGTTCGGCGGCGGCTGAAGTCGGCCAGTACTTTGGGCGTGAATCGTCGCAGTCGGCTAATGCGCGCATTGTGAGCGCGAACTATCACGGGCATCAGGCCTCGCAGGAGGATATTGACGCCTCGATCGTGATGGCAGCCGCGCGGCACAATGTGGATCCCAATCTGGTGCGGGCGGTGGTCAAGGTCGAGTCCAACTTCAATTCCAATGCGGTTTCGCGCAAGGGCGCCATGGGGCTGATGCAGTTGATGCCCGCGACGGCGCGGCAGTTGAACGTGAAGAACCCATTTGACCCGAATCAGAATGTGGATGCCGGAGTGCGGCATCTCAAGCAGCTTCTGGAAAGCTATGGCGGCGACGTGAACTTGACCCTGGCCGCGTATAACGCGGGCGCGGGAGCGGTGGCGCGCAACAATGGCGTGCCGCGGTTTGCCGAGACCCAGAATTATGTTCGGCGGATTACGAACCTCTACTACGGAGGCTTCGATCTTTCGCCGTCCGGCCCGTCGCGCGATCCCGTTAGGGTTCAACGGGATGCGAGGGGCGTGCTTTACATCAGCAACACGGATTAGGTTCCGAGCATCTGTTTTAAGCAGCATTCGAATTCTCTCAGGTACCACGGCAGTTCAACTGCAACGGCGGATCGAGACAGTTACGGACCGGCGGCTTTGAAGACCAGATCGGGTAGGACCAGATCGAGCCAGTGCGGAATGCACTGGGGAGTGCTGCTGCTATTGGTAGCGCTTCCCGGACTGCAGGCCCATGCCCGCGTCCATCACACCGAATCGTGGGCCCGCGACCGCTTTGCCGCCGCCGAGCGGATGCAGGAAGCGCTCAACGGACGGCCTCCCGCCGACCGCACCCGACACGACTATCAGCGCGTCATCAATGCCTATCGGAACGTGTATTTCGGGGCGCCCACGTCAACCAAGGCCGATCCCAGCGTGGTTGCCGTGGCGGAGACACTGGTCGAAATGGGCCGGCGCTTCGACGACGACAAGATCCTGAATGAAGCCATCGCCCAGTACAAGTTCTTGAGGAAGGAATACCCTGGCAGCAAATACCGTTGCGATGCGTTGTTCACGATCGGCG
>Ga0070730_10003201_pt1 | contig 14747 bp, 12 predicted proteins | sample Coa_R1_3_FD_66447 | JGI IMG/M metagenome (GOLD analysis project Ga0070730, IMG submission 66447) | Surface soil microbial communities from Centralia Pennsylvania, which are recovering from an underground coalmine fire - Coalmine... | ecosystem: Environmental > Terrestrial > Soil > Unclassified ...
GGTTGAGCATCTGGCCGCTCGGCAGGTTCGTCTCCACGACGGCGATCCGCCGGTTCCGCGGCCGCCAGCCGGAGGCCCGGGCCTGGTCGAGGAACCGGATGAATCCGGGCCCGTAGTGCACTTCCGTCGGGCAGACCTGGAACACGTTCCGGAATGCCGAGTGATTGTCGCGCACCATCTCGGCCTGTGACTGTGAGGTCATCGCGTGCACATACGGCGCGCCGTACCTGGCCGCCAGCCGGACGGCCACGTCCTCGGGAAAGACGTACCCGGACGTCAGCCCGTCGACCCCGGCCGCGCACAGCTTCTCAAAGCCGCGTCGCACGCTGTCAGCGGAGAAGATGTCGATGCCCACGACCACGTGCTCTATGGGCCGCCCGCCGATTCCGCCGCGCGCGTTGAGCTCGGCGACGGCGAGGGCCGATCCGTTCCGCATCTGCTGGCCGTCATCGCCGGCCAGCCCGCCGAGCGGGAACGCCGAGCCGATGCGCAGGTGCCGCGCCCGCGTCCCGTCGGGCCCTGCACTCCCCCGGCGCGGTCGCGCGGAGCCAGCCGTGGCCTGGCTTGGCGGCCCGTGCACGGCAATACCCGCATCCGCCGCCACTCCCCCGTTCCCGGCTGCCGCCCCGCTGTTCCCGGCTGCCGCCCCGCCGTTCCCGGCGAGAAGGTGCATCTGGCAGATCGTCAGCCCGTCCGGAACCTGGGCCGCCCCGGGCAGCGGCAGCCGGAGGAGCCCGCGTTCCACCGCCATCGCGGCCGCGCCGGTGCGGGTGGCCTGGCCAAGCTTGGCCAGGATGTGCTCGACGTGCGTGGAAACGGTGCGCGGGCTCGAGACGAGGCAGTTCGCAATCTCGACGTTGGACAGCCCGATCGCGAGCAGGGTCAGCACGTCAAGCTCGCGGCCGGTCAGCCGGTGCGGCAGGACTGTGCTCTCGGTGTCGATTCGGACGTCCCGGTCGGGCATGGCGGCCAGCCGGATCCGCTGCCAGCCGCGGCCGGGCACCGGCCAGAAGAAGGCCACGGAGTCGGCACCACACCGGGAGAACGCGCTGATGTAGGCGGACAGCCGATCAGGCTCGTCCGGCCCGGGGCCGGGACCGGGCACCACGGGCCGACCGGGCATCGACCTCAGTCCGCTCGGCTGGCCCTGGTCCCGCGTCACCGCCTCCCGGTCTCCTCCCGGCATCCATCCGTTTGCCCTGGCCTGAGGGGGGCCGTTCCCCGCAGATGCCCACCAGATATCCGTCAACTGACGGATTGTGCTGACTGTAACGGTAGGCAAGGGTGTCGTTCAATCACAGGCGGGACGCGCTCGAATGTTCCTGCGCGAAACGGAAGGGCCCCTTCGTGGCTGCAAACAGCACTGGCGTGAGCAGGAAGGACTTCCTGCGTGGTCTTGGTGCCGCCGGCGTCGGCGGCCTGGTCGTAGGTGGGGTCGGCGGGTACTTCGGTGGCTCGTCGTCGTCCTCCGGCGGCAGCGGCGGGGCGAGCGGCAGCAAAGCGCCGATCCTGGTCGGCTCCGGCGCCCCCCTGACCGGCGCGTATGCGGGCGACGGCATCATGCAGCTACGCGGCCAGCAACTGGCCATCGCAGAGATCAACGCGAACGGTGGAGTACTGGGCCGCCAGCTGAAGCTGTCCTCGCTCGACACCCAAGCGCAACAGCCGGACGTGATGAAGAACGTGCTGCAGAAGCTTGTCTCGCAGAACGTCGCGGCGATCTTCTGTGGTTTCTGCACCTACAGTTCGGTCGAGTTTCCGGTCGTGGCGCAGGCCGGCATGCCGATGTTCCACGTGAACACCTGGCACGGCAATGTCGACTTTGTCAAGCAGCACGGGATCACCAACATCTTCCAGGGCGACCCGTCGGAGACCTGGTACGGCCCGGGTTTCACTGTGCTGGTCGAGCATCTGATCACCACCAAGCAATGGGTTCCGTCTTCCAAGACCATGGCGATCGTCACCAGCAACGACCCCTACAGCCTGAACATCGCCAACTCCTTCCAGGCCGGAATGGTCAAGCTCGGCTGGAAGAGCACGCTGTTCGAGCAGTTCACGGTGCCGCAGGCGGACTACACGGCCACGCTGACGAAGATCCGCAGCAACCCGCCCGGCATCATCTTCTTCAGCGACTACGCGGCCGGCGACGAGGCCGCGTTCATGAAGCAATTCATGCAGGCGCCGACTCAATCGCTGGTCTACCAGCAGTACGCTCCGTCGATCCCGCAGTACCTCCAGCTGGCCGGCAGCGCCGCGAACGGAGTGCTGTGGTCGACGGTCGTCGGGATCCTGCAGGACGACCCGGTCGCGACGCCGTTCCAGCAGGCGTTCCGGTCCAAGTTCAACGCCCAGCCCGGGTTCAGCAATGCGGGCGACCAGTACGACCTGGTCAAACTGTGGGCGCAGGCGGTCGAGATCGCCGGTAACCCGTACGACTTCAAGGCCGTTAACGAGATCATCAAGGGCACGGTCTACCGCGGGACCTGCGGCACGTACCGGTTCCCTGACGACTACCTGACCTGCTATCCGTACCCCGACTACACCAAGGACCCGAGCCTGGGCATGCCGCACCTGACGTTCCAGATCCAGAACGGCAAACAGGTCCTGGTGTCGCCTGACCCCTACACCACAGGCAGCTACCAGCGGCCACCGTGGCTGAAGAAGTGACCAAGGCGGGCTCGGCCCGCGATGCCGACGGGCCGGCCCCGGTCCTGCAGGCCCGCGATATCCGGAAGGACTATGGCGGGCTGCGAGCCGTCGCCGACGTGTCGCTCGAGGTGCGTGCGGGCGAGGTACTCGGCATCGCCGGCCCGAATGGCGCGGGTAAGACGACGTTGTTCGACGTGATCACCGGGCACACCCAGGCCACAGCCGGCGAGGTGCTGCTGGCCGGGAAGCCGATCACTACCGCGCCGGTGCACGCCAGGGCCCGGCTGGGCCTGGCCCGGACCTTCCAGCAGCCAACGATCGCGCGCTCGCTGACTGTGGCCGAGAACATGCTGCTCGCGGCCGTCTCCTGCCGGCGTCCTCGCCGCGGGGGGCGGCAGCAGGTGCGCGCCGTCGCGGCCGAGTACCTGGACCTGGTCGGCCTGTCGGGCAAGGCCAGCATGCAATCTGACCTGCTTGGTATCTACGACCGCAAGAGCCTCATGCTGGGAACGGCACTGGCCACCGGGGCATCAGCCATCCTGCTGGATGAGCCGTTCGGCGGTCTGAGCCCGTCCGAGATCGATCAGACCATCGGCCTGCTCGGCACGATCCGGGCGCGGGGACTGGCAATCGTCTGCATTGAGCACGTAATGCGGGCGCTGACGGCGGTGGCAGACCGAGTCCTGGTGATGCACCACGGTGCCCTGCTCTTCGAGGGGACGATCGCGCAGATGCTCGACGACGAGCAGGTAATAGCGGTCTACCTGGGCTCCCGGCACCGCCCGGAGGGCCCAGCATGAGCGAGCCCATGCTGCAGGTGACGGGATTGCGCGCGGGTTACCTCGATACCACCGTGATCAGGGATCTCAGCCTTACGGTCACAGCCGGCGAAGTCGCGGTCATGATCGGCCCCAATGGCCACGGCAAGACCACTTTGCTCCGCGCCATAAGCGGCCTCATCACGCCGGCTGCCGGGCAGGTCCTGCTCGACGGCCAGGACGTGACCGGCTGGCCGGCCGAGCGCATCGCCGCGATGGGCCTGGTGCACGTCCCCCAGGGAGACGGCTTGTTCCCGGAGATGACCGTCGAGGAGAACCTCATGATGGGCGCCTTTCCGGCCCAGTCCTGGCGGGAGCGGCGCCGCGAGGTCGCCCGGATCTACGAACGATTCCCGATTGTCGCCGGCAAAGCACCGCAGCGGGCCCGGACCCTGTCAGGCGGCGAGCGCCGGCTCGTCGCGCTGGGCCGCGCGCTGATGCGGACGTCGCGCATCATGCTCATCGACGAGCCGTCGCTCGGGCTCGCGCCGGTGGCAATCGACGCCGTGTACGAGGCGATCGCCGCGCTGAAGCAATCCGGCGCAACGGTCGTGCTCGTCGAGGAGAATTTCACGCACGTCGGCGGCGTCGCCGACGCGGTGCACATCCTGGAAGCCGGCCAGATCGTGGCGAGCGGGCCATTCGCCGAGTTGTCGGTCGACCCCACCGTCGTCCAGACCTACCTCGGAAGCCTTTCGTGATGGTGACCAACTTCGTCGCGATCGTGGTCAACACGATCATCCTCGGCTCGATCTATGGCCTGGTCGCCATCGGCATGACGCTGATCTACGGGACCCTGCGCATCCTGGACATGTCGCAGGGCTCGATGGTCATGGTTGGCAGCTTCATCGGCTGGGGCGTGCTCGTCGTAGCCGGCTGGAGTCCAGTGCTCGCAATCCTCGCGGCCTTCGCCGCGACCTTCATGCTCGGGGTGCTGACCCAGTTGGTGTCGGTCCAGCCGCTGATGAAGCGGCGAAACGCGATCGACTTCGAGATGGTCACGTTCATCACGACGTTCGCGGTCGCGATGGTTCTCACCAACGTCGCCCTGGAGGTCCTCGGGCCGTTCCAGCGCAACGTCACCCCGGTGATCTCCGGCGGCGTCACGATCCACACCGTGAACCTGCCGTACCAGTCGCTCGCGATGGCCATTGTCTCCATCGCCCTGATGGCAGGCCTTGGCCTCTTCCTGTCCAGGACCCGGTGGGGCATGGCCATCCGGGCAGTGGCCCAGAACCTGGACGCAGCCCGGCTGATGGGCGTGCCGGTAGGCAAGCTGTACCCGCTCACGATGGGGCTGGCCTCGGCGCTCGCGGGCGTGGCCGGGGTGTTTCTCGGCGGGCTGTACTTTGCCTACCCGGGGGCCGGCGACCTGCCGCTGCTCGAGGCCCTGATCGTGGTCATCTTCGGCGGCCTCGGCAGCCTGCCAGGCACGATCTACGCGGCCTACGCCATCGGCCTGATCCAGGCCACGGCCGAGCAGATAGTCGGTGAGACCTGGTCGCTGCCGATCTTGTACGGCGTGATCCTCATCGTCCTGATCGTCAGGCCATACGGTCTGCTCGGCAAGCCCTCGGAGGCCAGGCTGTGACCGACCATGCGCCGGTGACCGGCCGCCAGGCCCTGGCTCGGTCCGCCTTTCCGTCGATGACCAGCGGGCGGTGGGGCCTGACCGCCTTCGCTGTGGCCATCGCGGCGGCGATCCCGCTGGTCATGACGAACCAGTACTACCTCAGCGTGATGGTCACGACCCTGATCCTGCTGGTCCTGAACATCAGCTGGAACTTCGTGCTCGGCGTGGCCGGGGTCTGGAACTTCGGCCAGCTCGCGATCTATGCGATGGGAGGGTATGGCGCCGGGATCATGATGCTCCGCACGTCGCTGTCGCCGTGGCTCGCGCTGCTGGCCGGCGGCGTCGTCGCAGCCATCGCCGCCATGCTGCTCGCGTTCCCCACGCTGCGCCTCTACGGGATCTACACGTCGCTGCTGACCTTCGCATTCGCCGAAGTAATCCAGTACATGATCCTCAACGACGGCTCCGGGATCACCGGCGGCTCCTTCGGCCTGCCGAGCGTGCCCGGCCTGTTCGACACGCTGAGCATCGACGACCAGAACCGGGCCTACTACTGGACGATCCTGGCGATCGTGGTGACCGTCACCCTGGTCCTCGCGGCGGTCAAGCAATCTGAGCTCGGGATCGCGCTGCGCAGCATCAGAGATGCGCCCGCCTACGCGGCCGCGCGCGGCGTGAACCCGCTGCGCCTGCGGGTCATCGCGTTCGCGATCTCCGGGTTCATCGCCGGAGTGGCCGGCGCACTGTACGTATGCGCCGAAGGCAGCATCTCGCCCTCGGTGATGGGCCTGACCCCGATGAGCGTGTACGTGACCATGCTGGTCATCGGCGGCCTTGGCACCTCCACCGGCCCGATCATCGGGACGATCCTGGTCCAGATCGTCGCGACCGTGCTGGTCACCCGTCCCGGCGCCGAGTTCACCATCCTCGGCCTGTTCCTGCTCGTTGTCGTGATCTTCGTGCCGGACGGGCTGGCCGGCGTCGTTGGCCGGTACTGGCGGAGGATCGGCGTGTGGGCGGCTGAGGGCGAGAACCCGGCGGCAGATGAGCCGCCGGATACAGGCGAGGCCGTGCCGGACGGGACCGCGGCCGCCAGCCAGGCAGAAGGGAGCCCCGATCCGCATGTGGCCTGACGGAGCGCGCTGCGCCGCGGCGTTCACGTTCGACTTCGACGCCGAGGAGGTCTGGATCGGCGAGAACCCGGACAACGTCAACTACCCGGGCGTCTTGTCCCAGGGCACCTATGGTGCCAAGGTCGCCGTGCCGCTGATCCTGGACCTGCTCGCGCGGCACCGGATCCGGGCGACCTTCTACATCCCCGGCCGGGTCGCCGAGCGGCATCCCGAGCGCGTCGCCGCAATCGTCTCCGCCGGGCACGAGATCGCCCACCACGGCTACACCCATACCTCACCGAACAAGCTGACCCGCAGGCAGGAAGAAGCCGAGCTGATTCGCGGGCTGGAGATCCTGCGTGGCTTCGGCGCCGAGGTAACCGGCTACCGGTCACCGTCGTGGGACCTGAGCCCGCACACCCTCGAGCTGCTGCACGAGCATGGCTTCGCGTACTCCTCGAACCTGATGGACGACATCCGCCCCTACCGCATTGACACGCCGCCGCTGGTCGAGGTACCGATCTCCTGGCTCCTGGACGACGCCCCGCATTTCTGGTTCGACGGAGCGAGCTGGACGAAGACCGTATGCACGACCGCGCACGTCCGGACGCTGTGGGAGGAGGAGTTCCTCGGCATCAGGAACCTGGGCGGCGCGTGCGTGTTCACGATGCACCCGCAGATCATCGGCCGCCCGTCCCGGCTGGCGTTCCTCGACTCGTTCGTGTCGTTCGTCCGCGGGCACGCGGACGTGTGGGTGGCGACGACGGCGCAGATCGCGAGCCGGGCGTGAAGGCCGTCGTCACCGGCGCGGCGCGCGGTCTGGGCGAGGCGATCGCGGCCCGGCTCGCGGCCGACGGCGCGAGCGTAGCGCTCATCGATATCAGCCCGGACGTCACGGCCACGGCGGAGCGGATCGCGGCCGGGCTGCCGCCGGGCGCGGGCCGCGTCACGGGGATCGCCGCCGACGTAGCCGGCGAGGCCGCGTGCCAGGCCGCGATCTCGCAGGCGGATGCCGAACTCGGCGCGATCGACGCCCTCGTCAACAATGCGGGCATCGGCGGGCCGGACACCCTGGTGGTCGACACCACGTTCGGGGACTTCTGGCACGTCCTGCAGGTCAACCTCGGCTCGGCGTTCCTGGCCTCCCGCGCGGTGGCGCGACTCATGATCGCGCGGGCCACGGGCGGCGCAATCGTCAACCTCGGGTCGATATTCGGCCAGCAGGCCGTGCCGGGCGGGGCCGGCTACTGCGCCTCGAAGGCAGCCGTGGCCCTGCTGACGCAAGCCATGGCCCTGGAGCTTGCGCCCCACGGCATCCGGGTCAACACGATCGCTCCCGGCAACATGGCGACCCAGATGCACTGGGACGAGCTGCGATCGCGGGCCAGGGCCTCGGGAACGACCTTCGAGGAGCAGGTCGACCGGGTCGCCAGGAGCGTCCCGCTGCGCCGTCACGGCACCGGGTCGGACATCGCCGGCGCGATCACGTGGCTGATCTCCGCTGACGCCAGCTACGTCACGGGCCAGACGATCGGGGTCAATGGCGGTGCCTGGCTCAGCTGATCACATCACCGGCGGTGCGGCCGGCCGGGCCGGCCGGCCCGGAGTGCGCGACCAGGGCCCGGCGGCCAGCCGGATGGCCGGCCGCCGGGCCCTGGTCAGCGGCGGCGCATCCGGGATCGGGCTCGCTACTGTCCGGCGGCTGCGGGCCGAGGGCGCGCAGGTGGTCGCGATCGACCGGCGGCCGCCAGCACCTGAGCTGGCGCGCGAGACTGCTGCCCCGTTCCTGGTCGCCGACGTGACCCGGGCGCACGACGTCGCCGATGCGGTCACCCAAGCCAGCACGCTGCTCGGCGGGCCACCGGACGTGCTGCTGAACGCCGCCGGGATCTACCGGATGCGGCCGCTGCTCGAGCTGACACCCGCGGAATGGGACGAGACGCTGGCCATCAACCTGCGCGGGTCCTTCCTGGTGGGGCAGGCCGTCGCGGCCGCGCTGATCGATGCGAGCCTGCCCGGCGCGATCGTGAACATTGCCTCGACCGCCGCGCTCGTCGCCGATGCCGCCGAGCCGACCGCGCACTACAACGCCAGCAAGGCTGGAGTGATCGCGCTGACCAGGCAGATGGCTGTCGAATGGGCGCCGCACGGCATTCGCGTCAATGCCGTCTGCCCTGGGGTTATAGACACGCCGATGCTGCGCCTCATGGACGACCCCGTTGCGGGTCAGGCGTACCTGGACAGCTGCGTGCCCCTGCGCCGCCTGGGCACTGCCGCCGAGGTGGCGGCCGTGATCGTCTTCCTAGCGTCAGATGATGCCGCGTACCTGACCGCGGTCGCCGTCCCGGTCGACGGCGGCAGTACGGCGATCTGAGAGGAACAGCGATGGGACAGTACCCGCACGTGCGCGTCGGTGGGACCGCGCAGCAGCGCGGCCGTCAGTACGGCGAGCAGGCCAGCGAGCGTGTGCACCGCTCGGTCAGGGCCTATCGTGACGTGTTCGCCCAGCTCGCCGGCTGGGACTGGGAGAAGGTACGGCGCGAGGCCGCCCGGTTCGAGGAGCCGATCGCCGCCTTCGGACCTGGTTACCTGGAGGAGATGCGCGGCATCGCCGCAGGCGCCGGGCTGGATTACCACGACGTGCTGGCGATCAACGTGCGCACCGAGGTGATGTTCGCGGCGAAAGCGCGGCAGGCCGTCACTGCCGCGGGCCGGGCAGAGTGCAGCGCGTTCGCGGTGGCACCAGCACCCGGCCACGGCGGGGCCACCCTGGTCGGCCAGAACTGGGACTGGCTGCCACACACAGCCGACACGGTCGTAGTCCTGGAGGTGCGGCAGGACGATGCACCGGACTTTGTCACCGTCGTGGAAGCCGGGCTGCTCGCCAAGACGGGGATGAACTCCTCCGGGCTGGGCCTGGCGACCAACGCCCTGGTCACGGCGGACGACCTCGGTGAGCCCGGCCTGCCGTACCACCTCCTGCTCCGGGCGATCATGAACTGCGAGACCGTCTCGGACGCCATCGCCGTGCTGCACGCCGGATTCCGCTCCTCCTCGGCGAACTACCTGCTCGCGCACCGCGACGGCGTTGTCGTCGACGTCGAGGGCTCGCCGGGTGACTTCTCCCGGCTGTACTTCGTCTATCCCGGCAGCGAGGACGGCGTACTCCTGCACACCAACCATTTCCTGGCCGAGCGATTCGCCCGCAAGGATGTCTCGGTCTGGGCCATGCCGGACAGCCCGGTCCGGCTGCAGCGGCTGCGGGCCGGCGTGCGGGCCGCGGCCGATCACTCGCTGGCGACGTTCCAGTCCCTGCTCTGCGATCACGCGAACTACCCGTCCGGCGTGTGCTGTCACCCGGACCCGCGGATGGCACCGGCCGACCAGGGCATGACCGCAGCCTCGGTGCTGATGGACCTGGCTGCGCAGACAATGTGGCTGGCCGACGGCAACCCGTGCGCAGTCCCGTACCGCGCACTGGATTACTCGGGGTTCTTGTCCAAGGCCCCGGCTGTGGCCGGCGACGCGGCCGCGCAGGAGGTCGCGTGACCATCTCGCTTGGATTCGGGCTGATCACCTGCCAGCGCTACCCAGGCGATCCGCGATCCGATACCGAGATCTACGCTCAGGCCCTCGAGCTGGCCGAGCAGGCGGAACAGCTTGGCCTGGACTCGGTGTGGGTCTCCGAGCATCACTTCGTCGACGACGGCTACCTGCCGTCGCTGCTGCCCATGTGCGCAGCGCTGGCGGCCAGGACGCGCCGGGTGCAGATCGGGACGGCGCTAGCCCTGGCGCCGCTGCATGATCCGATCAGGCTCGCCGAGGATGCCGCGGTCACCGACCTGATCTCCGGCGGCCGGCTGACCCTCGGGATAGGGCTGGGCTGGCGGGAGGAGGAGTTCGACGGTCTCGGGGTCCCGCTCGCGGACCGGGTGCCGCGGCTGGTCTCCAGCATGGCGACGCTGCGCGGCGCATGGCGGGGCGAACTGGTGCGGGGCAGCCCTGACCAGAGCAGGCCGGCCGTTCCGGTCCGCCCGCTTCCGGCCCGCCCGGGCGGGCCGCCGCTGTGGGTGGGCGCGATGAGTGAACCGGCCATCCGCCGGGCTGGCCGCCTCGCCGACGGACTCATGGCGACCGAGGTAACGCCCGAGATGCTCGCCGCTCAGGTCGCGCAAGCACGGGCGTCATTCGATGCCGGCGGCAGGACCGGCCCGTTTACGGTCAGCGTGCACCTGCCCGTGTTCGCCTGGGATGGGGCCGACGCCTGGACGCTCATTCGCGACCATCACCGCTACATCGCCTGGAAGTACGACGACATGGAGGGTGCCCGCGGCCGCACCGATACGCCCGCACCTCCGCCGCCAGCGACCAGCAATGAGGAGGCCGCGCTGCGCGAGTCGATAATCCTCGGGGCGCCCCCGGTGGTCGCCCGCGTTATCGAGGAGTACCGCCAAGCGGCCGGTGGCGACCTGGTGTTCATCGCCCGGCTGTATTTCCCCGGCCTGCACTGGGAGGTCCAGCGCCGGGCGCTGCAGATCTTCGCCGAGGAGGTCGCGCCGCGCGTCAGGGATCTCGCGGGAGCCGCCGGTGGCTGAGAGCTGGGTCGTCGGCATCGACATCGGCGGCACCTTTACCGACGCCATCGCGATCAGCGCCGACGGAGAGGTTCGCGTGGCCAAGGTACCGTCAACGCCCACCGATCTCGGGCTTGCCTTCGAGCGCGCGCTGACTGCGCTGGCCGACGCCGGGGTCCGGCCGGCGTCGGTCCTGATGATCTTCCACGGCACGACGGTCGCCACGAATGCGCTGCTCACCGAACGCACGGCCAGGGTAACGCTGGCAACGACGCGCGGATTCCGTGACGTCCTCGGATACCGGACCGGATCACGGCCGGTGGTCTATGACCTGACCCAGACGCGACCGCGAGAGCTCGTCCGCAGGCGGGACCGGATCGAGGTCGCCGAGCGGCTGTCCGGGCTCGGCGAGATTGTCACCGAGCTCACCCCAGCCGAGATCGACCGCGTAGCTCAGGCGGTAGCGGCCCGCATGCCGGAAGCCGTGGCCGTCAGCCTGCTGTTCAGCTATCTCGACGACCGGCACGAGAAGCTGCTGGGCGACGCAATCGCCGCACGACTTCCCGGGGTGCCAGTGACGCTGTCGTCCGCCGTCGCCCGCGAGTTCCGCGAGTACCCGCGCACCACGACCGCCGTCATCAACGCCGCACTGCGTCCGGTGGTGGGCAGTTACCTGCTGAAGCTGAGGTCCAGGGTCGCGTCGCTGGGAATAGCGCCACCCCTGCAGATCATGCAGTCCAATGGCGGCTGCCTGCCCGCCGGCCGGGCCGCCGAGCAGGCGCACCGGCTCGTGCTATCCGGCCCTGCCGCGGGAGTCGCCGGGGCCGCAGCCCTCGGCGCCCGGTACGGCATCCGCCAGCTTGTCTCGCTCGACATGGGCGGCACTTCGCTCGATGTCTGCCTGATCCCCGACGGCGTCCCGCCGGTCACAGCGCGCCAGGAGATTGACGGTAGTCCCGTCCTCGCACCTGCCGTGGACATCGTGACCGTGGGCGCGGGCGGCGGCAGCATCGTTGAGGTCGACCGGGCCGGCCGGCTGCGGGTCGGGCCGGACAGCGCAGGCGCCATGCCCGGCCCGGCGGCCTACGGCCACGGAGGCGACCGGGCGACCGTGACCGACGCGCATGTCGTCGCTGGCACGCTGCCGGCCTCGCTGCCACTCGCCGGCCAGCTTCCGCTGGACGCTATCGCTGCCCACGAGGTGATCGAGCCGGTCGCTGCCGCGCTTGGGCTGCAGGTGCCGGATGCGGTGGACGGCATCGTGCAGCTCGCCGTCGCGCAGATGACTTCGGCCTTGCGCCGTGTGTCCGTGCAGCGCGGCATCGACCCGCGGGACTACACGCTGGTCGCCTTCGGCGGCGCCGGGCCGCTGCACGCCGGGCTGCTGCTCCGGGGAATGGGATTCCGCTCGGTGCTCATCCCGCGGTTCCCCGGCCTGTTCGCCGCTTCCGGGCTGACGTCCACCGACATCCGGGTCGACGACTCGCGCACCGTACTGCGCGTCCTCCGGCCCGAATTGCTCGGCGAGCTCGCCGGGTGGTACGCCGCGGCGGGCCGGGAGCTGACCGCACAGCTACGCCGGGACGGCGTCGCCGCGGGCGCGGTCCGGCTGGCCGCCAGCGCGGACTGCCGTTTCCTTGGGCAGGGATATGAACTGAACGTGCCGCTGCAAGCGACCGGACGACGCGCCATCACCGCCCTCGCCAGCCGCTTCCTTGAGCAGCATCTGCGCACCTACGGACACGCCGATCCGCAGCAGGAGGTCGAGGTCGTGAACGTCCGGCTGTCGGCGTTCGGCCGGCTGCCGGTGCGGCCCGGCGACGGACCGCCCGAGCCTCCGGCACCGGCACGCGCCGAGCCGCCCGCCCGGCCGGCAAGCGTGCCCACATCAGCCCGCGCCGGGACCGTCCTGGCGCGGCTGCCTGGCACGCCAGCGGCGCGCGAGCTGCCCGTCTACCCGCGGGACCGGATCGGGCCATTCCAGGCTGTGACCGGCCCTGCGATCGTTCACCAGCTCGACACCACCACGATCGTGCTGCCGGATCAGCGCGCCCGCGCCGACGAACTCGGCAGCATGTGGCTGGAGGAGGCGCGGTGACCGCGGCGGCCCAGACGGCTGGCCCTGGCCGGTGCGGCGAGGTCACCCGCGGCCGTGTCGGCGTCGATCCGATCACCTTCGAGCTGGCCAGCGCGGCCCTGCTCTCGGCGGCAGCCGAGATGGGCGGTGTACTCAAGCACTCGAGCTACAGCCCGATCATCCGCGAGATGGACGACTTCAGCTGCGCCATATTCCGCGCCGACGGCGACCTGGTCGCGCAGGCGGACTTCATCCCGGCGCAGCTCGGCGCGATGTCGCTCGTGGTGAAGTCGATCATCAGGCGATGGGGAGATGCCGTCGCTGCCGGCGACGCCTTCCTGGCCAACCATCCGTATCTCGGCGCGATGCACACCCCTGACCTCAACGTCATAATGCCGATTTTCATCGACGGCGGGCTGTTCGCCTGGGCCGGAACCGCGGCGCATCACATCGACGTCGGCGGTGTGCGGCCGGGCACCGAAGGCCCCGATCTCCGCGAGGTGTATGCCGAGGGCCTGCTGCTTCCGCCGGTCCGGCTGTACCGGGGCGGGGAGGAGAACCCCGACGTCTTCGCATTCGTCGAGGCCGCGGTGCGCGACCCGGTATCCACCCTGTCGGACTTGCGGGCGCAGCGCAGCGCCTGCCTTGTCGGCGAGCGGAGGGTAGCCGAGCTCGCCGGTCACTACGGCCCAGCTGTAGTGTCGGCGGTCTTCGGCATGATGCTGGACGCGGCCGAGCGCGCCGTCCGGCTCGACCTGGCCGATCTGCCCGATGGCGCGAGCGAGGCGGAGGGCTTCCTGGATGACGACGGGGCAGGCGGCCCGCCTACCCGGATCCATGTCCGGCTGGCCAAGCACGGCGACTCGCTCACCGTCGACCTGAGCGGATCGGCCCGGCAGGTGCGCGGGGCAATGAACGTGCCGTGGGCCAGCACGCGTGCGAGCGTGGTCTACGCCATCCGCGTTTTGACCGACCCTGGCCAGGTCACCAACGACGGGATCCTGCGCACGGTCGAGATCACCTGCCCGCGCGGCACCGTGCTGAATCCGGAACCGCCCGGTGCCGTCTCGGTGCGTCACAACACCTGCCAGCGGCTGGCTGACACCCTGATCCGGGCGGCTGCGCAAATCTGGCCGGACCGGGCGGTAGCCAGCAGCACGGTCGCCTTCTTCGGCATGAACCTGGAAAGTGCGTCGCCACGCACCGGAGTGCCCAGCGTGATGGCGGAGGTGGTCGGCGGCGGTACCGGCGCGCACCGCCGCGGCGATGGCCTGGACGGCGTCGACACCTATATGGCCAACGTCGGGCTCATGCCGGTCGAGGTCGCCGAGTCGAGCTACCTGGTGCGCATCCTGCGCACCGAACTGGTCGCCGGTTCCCAGGGCGACGGCCAGTACCGCGGCGGCCTCGGACTGCGGCGTGATTATGAGGTGCTTGGACGCGACGCCATGGTCACCTTCTACTCCGAGCAGACCGACCCGCGTTTCGCCCCCCGCGGCGTGTTCGGCGGCACGGACGGCCAGCCGTCGCGGATCACGGTTTTCGACCCGCAGGGCACACCGATCGCGGCTGGTTCCAAGGGCGCCCTGATAGTCAGGCCCGGATCAGTGATCAGAATCGAGACCAGCGGCGGTGGTGGCTACGGCGATCCTGCCGACCGGGATGCCGCCCTGCGTGCGGCCGACGAGGAGGACGAACGAGGTTGACACCACAGACAGCGGACCTGGTGCTTCGCGGCGGTGCCGTCTACCGCGTGAATGCCGCGCGGTCATGGGCCCAGGCGGTCGCCATCAAGAACGGCATGATCGCTGCGGTCGGCGCGGACGCCGAGATCGCAGACCTGACCGGGCAGCGCACGCAGGTCATTGACCTCGGTGGCCGCATGGTGCTGCCAGGATTCACCGACGCGCACGTGCACGCGGCCGCCGCCGGGCTGGAACGCCT
>Ga0070730_10003202_pt1 | contig 14747 bp, 11 predicted proteins | sample Coa_R1_3_FD_66447 | JGI IMG/M metagenome (GOLD analysis project Ga0070730, IMG submission 66447) | Surface soil microbial communities from Centralia Pennsylvania, which are recovering from an underground coalmine fire - Coalmine... | ecosystem: Environmental > Terrestrial > Soil > Unclassified ...
AAATTCAGCCGACGGAGCATCAAAGGACAAAATCTGGACGGTGGGATCGCCGGCATACATCTGGGCCTTGTTGAGCGCCCACACGCGAACATTTTGGAAAGTGCTGCCCGCGCCAAAACCAAATATGTTGGCCGACATATACAGTCCATCGGGCCAGATACCTAATTTCGGATAGTCGCCAAATCCGCCATTCACCTGTATGGAATAAAAGTTCCAGCCTCCCGCGACCGGGTCGCCCGATTTGGATACGGCAAAGCACTGGAACTCGGGAGCAACCACGTTGCCTCCGCTCAGATTGAAGGCAAAATCAGTGATGATCCAGCGGTCTTCAAAGGTGTCGTACAAAACCACGGGATCACCAAAGTTGCTGGTGTCGCACAGGTTCCCGAAATTTCCCTGGCTCATCAGGGTATTGAAGATGAATGCGGTCACACGGGTGCCATCACTCTTGTTGTAGATACCAACCGAGGTGTTGATGGTCTGGATGTAATACTGCGGGCCGACATCGCCATTCGTATCCGGTGGATGGCCGGCTCCCCAATTGGTAAAGTCGAGGCCTTCGAAACTGTTGCTGGGAGCGGGCGCCGGCGCGCTCGGCAATGGCCCGCTTTGGGTCTGGGCTGCTTGTGATGCAGCCGCCGCGATCCTGCCAGTAAATGGGACTGGCGATATTTCCGGCCCTTCAAACTCCGGGCGTTCGAACTTCTCGGGGGGTATCTGCGGCAATGTTCTTAAATCGCCATGGAAGGAATGCCCTTTTCTCAGGCGATCTTCGCGGGGATGACTCAGCACCCTGAAACTGGGTACTTCGCCATTGGTGTCATCTTCAGACGCATTGCCTGGACGGGAAGCGAAAGTCCGGCGGTCTTTGGGGATGTGCCCTTTAACTCTGCGAACGGGACCTTCGTCAGCCTGTAAAACAGCTTCTGACCGGGAAGACCGACTTGGTTTCTTTGGAGCCTGATTTTGCCCGCAAAACGAAACTGGCAAAAGAATAGAAAGCACTAACAATACCCCGCTCAGGGGGTGGAAAGCCGGGTGGCGCATTGGCTGACTCCTCGAAAAGCCAAAATTGTCGAACAGTTACACTGAGAGATACAGGCTTGTTGTCTTATCGGCCGGAATGTAAATGTACTTAAACGATTGGGGTCTTTTAATCACCTGGGCTCTAAACCACGTAACGATGCTTCTCTTGCGAGCAAATTGCTCCGCGCGCTTGCGGATTAACTAAATACAAATGCGGGATAATGGGTGAGAAGATATCACGACTTCTCGATAAAAACACCACATTTTTAAATCTAAGTTATTATGTGTGTCTTGCTGCGCTTTTCTTCTGATGGCTTCACCAAATTGCGCCCCGCACTGGCAGCGCGTATGAGTCAGTCAGCAACTTTGTTGTGGGTTAAACAGGACGAAATAAATGCGCCCAGGTATTACCGGAGCCTGGCGGAACACGCAAGATTAACGTTTTCCCGGTATTAGCTCGTCTGCAAGGGTTATCTGATGGGGATATAGCTTTTCCCTGTCAGGAGAGTGAAAACTGCTCGTAATGAGCTTTATCGAAAGTTTGGCCATCAGGAGCGATGATCAGTCGCTGCGATACTTGCGTCGCCATTCGATTCTCCACGATGAAATACAAACTTAATATAAGTAGCGATGGATATGATCTCAGCGTTTCAAAAAAAAATGTATATGTCGCACCCATATCAATCATGAAATACGGCTGCTCCGCTGGCTGGACCAACGCGCAGTTTGTTCGTTTGACGATCGCTGTTAAAGAAGGCAAATTGCCTGAACTGCCAGCCGTGGCACAGACCCATTTCCAGCAATGATTTTTCATGCTCCCGCCATCCGTCCCGAGGTGATTGCATTTCTGCGCTTCCGTCCGGAATTGCTGAGCCAGTTTGATCGTGACGCGAACGCTTTTCCCTCGCCAAAGTCGAAGGGGTTAGTATCGCGTATTCTCAGCACTGATCCAGTTGGAGGAAGGCAGGTATGCAGAGGACCGTGGATCGATACGACTCATAAGGCGGTAAAAAGTCTTCGAGTTGTCAAAGTTTTGTCGCCTCGGCTTCGTGCATCTGAATGCATGTTTACAAATCGGCAATCAGCCGGCATGAAAGCACGGCATTTTCCGCATGCAAAGAGATTCACGTGAGCGGAGTCCTGTGGTAAAGGAACAACGGTTTAGGCTGCGGCCTTTAACCCAGTGCTAAGTATTTTGACTTGGCTCCGCTGATCGCAAAGATTTCATAAGAGATCTGATCGATCCGCCAGGGACTCTATGCCTGGGGAATTCTAAGTGTATGATTTAGGTTAGCTATTTTTGCGCTAGACCCGCACGGAATCGGTAATGACAAGTCAAAGTAAAACTCAGGCTCGCGGCCAGGGTGAATTCATCCTTTGTGTGGATGATGAAACCACTGGCCTTTCTGTTCGTAAAATGATTCTGGAATCTCAGGGTTATCGTGTCGTCACAGCGGAAAATGGTCCGGACGGCCTGGCGATATTCTCTGCCGAGCCTATTGATCTGGTTGTCCTCGACTACAAAATGCCGGACATGAATGGCGATGTTGTGGCCGAGAAAATGAAGCACCTCAAACCTTCCATCCCCATCCTGATGCTTTCTGCCTATGTCGATCTGCCCGGCGAAACCCTTGCCCTGGTGGATCGATCCCTGACCAAAGGCGAGGGTGGCCCGCTGATGATGCTGAAAGCGATTGCGGAGTTGCTGACTATAGCGCAAATGGCCAAAGCGATTTCTGGTTCAGGACCGACCTCCTCAAACAGGCAACCGCAGACGATTACAGGTTCTTCTTAACAGAAGAGGCATGCTCAGTGACTTCAGGTTACGGACAACGGCTTTGCGCAGCACTGCGGCGCAGTATGCCTTTGCGCTGCTGGTACTCGTCGTTTCCACAGGTGTTCGTACTCTCCTGAATCCGATCCTGGGTGAGAACCTTCCATACATATTCTTTTTCGTCGCCGTGGCAGTCGTGAGCCTGACGTGCGACCTGTATCCAGCGCTCGTTGAACTTGCAGGCAGCGCACTGTTAGCGAACGTGCTTTTCGTCGTTCCACAGTACTACTTTAGTTTCAGCAATCAGGCCCTGGTGTCTGGAACCCTCTACCTGATAGGCGGATTCGCCGTTGTTTATACCGGCCAGGTCTATCGCCGCTCGGCAAGGGCACTTCAGGAGCAGCAAGACTGGCTTCACACGACAATCACCAGTATAGGGGATGCAGTGGTTGTGGCCGACACAGACGGTTTGATTAAGCTGATGAACCGGGTGGCTGAGAAGCTGACCGGGTGGTCGTTGAATGAGGCCCGAGGCAAGCCACTCACCGAGGTCTTCCGGATTTTCAATCAGGAGACTCATCAGATGGTCGAAAACCCGATGGAGAAAGTGCGCCGTCTGAAGCGAGTGGTGGAGCTGGCCAATCACACAATTTTGGTCAGCAGGAGTGGAGAAGAGATTGCAATTGATGACAGTGGTGCGCCGATCTTCGCTCCCGATGGGACACTGACGGGCATTGTCCTTGTTTTCCGTGACGTAACCGAGCAACGCAAAGCGCAAAAGGCGACTGCCGAACTCGCCGCTATCGTCGAGTATTCTGGCGATGCGATCGCAACAAAGAACCTTGACGGTATCATTCAGACATGGAATAACGGCGCAGAGCGGCTCTTTGGCTATAAGCGAGAGGAGATTATTGGTAAGCCGATCACTATTCTCATTCCTCCCGACCGATTGGATGAGGAAGCTGCAATTCTCCATCGTATTCGCCAGGGGCAACCCTCCGAACGGCTGGAGACCATTCGCCTCACCAGAGACGGCAGACATATCCATGTTTCAGTGGGCGTTTCCCCGATCAAAGATGCAGATGGAAAGATTATTGGAGCCTCCAAAGTGGTCCACGACATAACGGCACTGGCAGCCGCACGGGAAGCATTGATCCGGGAGAAAGAATTGCTGGCTGCACAGAAGGAGTGGCTCCGTACGACTCTGACCAGCATCGGTGACGCCGTGATCGCAACCGACCCCGACGGCCTGATCACGTTGATGAATCCGGTCGCGGAAGAATTGACGGAATGGAAATCCGAAGAAGCCATTGGCAAACCGGTCGCCGAAGTTTTTCGAATCGTAAACCAGGAAACTCGCAAACCCGTGGAGAATCCGGTCGAGAAGGTTCGCCGCCTGAACCACGTAGTTGGACTGGCTAACCACACCGTGTTGATCAGCAAGGGCGGGCAGGACTTTGCCATTGACGATAGCGCCGCGCCGATTCGGGATTCCAATGGAAAGATCACAGGAATCGTCCTTATCTTTCGTGATGTGACGCAACAACGCGCGCTCGAAGCCGCCCTAAACCAGAACGAGCGCCTGGCTCTCGCTGGCCGTCTTTCCGCGTCCATCGCACACGAAATCCATAACCCGCTGGATACGGTGGGCAACGCCCTCTTCTTCTCGAGCAGCAACTCGGCACAGAGCCCAGGGCCCGACAGTTGATCGAGACAGCTCAGCAGGAGGTACAACAGGTCGTCGAGATCAGCAAAAACATGCTGAGCCTGCACCGCGAATCGCGCACAGCTTCAAGAGTGAAGCTCTCGGAATTGCTGGAAGGAGTCGTGGCTCTGGTTAAAGAGACGATTGCCAGGGATCAGAGGAAAATCGAATTGATACCGGGATTTAAGGATGAAGTGGAAGCTTTTCCCTCCGAGTTGCGCCAGGTGTTTACCAATGTGATCAAGAATGCCGTCGAGGCGACGGCTGATGGTGGAAACATCAGGATTTACTCGGAGGCGGCCCATCAATCCGGCCAGAACGGCGTCGTGGTTCGCGTTGTTGATGACGGCATTGGCATTCCTGAGCAGTTACAGTCGCGGCTTTTCAGTCCGTTCGTCAGCACCAAGGAAGACAACGGAACGGGATTAGGACTTTGGGTGAGCCGCAGCATTATGGAGAAGCATGGCGGCAGCATTCGACTGAGTAGCACCAGCGAGCCTGACACTCGGGGTACAACTGTCTCGATATTCGTACCGCTCAAAGTTAAGTCACCGGGCAAACTGGATGGGGATTCTGCGACTGCCTCTTAGTTCTCATAAAGCTCGCCTTGACATACAATTGGCGCAAAGTATGTGCGGCGTGAAAGACAACTGAAATCGCAACAGTGTCCCGGCTGTTCCGAGCGAGATACACGCCATCTCTATTTCACCTTGTTATTCCTGCAAGAGTACCCATGCGCCGCCAGTTACTTGTGACGAATGCTTTCGGGAGACCGGTGGAGGTCGAGCGGCTGCACCGTCAACTCCCACTTGACCGGTACTGACGTTGGCCGATAACAGGTCGTCTCGTCACAGGCTTGATACAACAATTCACCGGTAATTGAAATCTTCTTGTCCGATGAAAAGACCGCGCGGAAGCCACCTCCCGCTTTGGAGAAAGGCAGCGTAACATCCTGCGTAATACGGAACTTGCCTTCAAACACCGGCACTTGTTCCTTGATGGCTTCCAGGTACAGAACTCTTGGACTCGGATAATTCACGGGCGATAGCTGGATTTTTCCCGAGGAATGCACGACCAGTTGAACGGGCCTGTACCCTCCTGTTACTCCGGGAGAATAAACATGAACACCCGGCGGAAGCTCTATTTCAGCGGCCAGAGTGACCCGGTTGCCCGAGACCACCGTGCGGTCGGATTGGGCCAGAGTGAGTTGAAGATGAGGAGCTTCCACGTTCTGGCGCACCTCTTCGGCGAGTTCCGGAAAGAGCTTGCCCATTACGTTGTTCGCCGTGAAACGGTCGGTATACTTTGCTTCAAAATACATCTCGCGAATAATGCCTTGCGAATCGATGTAGACGAACCCAGGGTACGCCATCCCTCTGGTTTTGCCGCCCGCCTGCGCGTTAAGGACATTAAAGCTGCGGATCACTTTGGAATCCTGATCGGCAAGCAACGGAAACTCGATTTTGTGCCGGTCGGCAAAGTCCTTCAGGATCGCTGGACTGTCGTAACTGACCGCCGCAAGCTTGACGCCCTGGGCTTCAAATCTCTGTTTTGCATTTTGCAGCTGCACGAGCTGCGCTTTGCAGAATGGTCACCAATCCGCGGAACGGAAGAAGAGAAGAACGGTGCCACTCGGCCCCTTGAGCGTCTCATTGGATTGCTCGTGCCCAAACTGGTCACGGATGGAAAACGCCGGCGCGTGCTGCCCGACCGGAAGTCCGACCGCTGAGGCGCTTTTGGCCGATGAGTCCTCTTGCGCATTTAACCAGGGGAAAAAGCTAATAAAGAACAGGACCGCAGCCAGGAATTTCATAAATCACCCGTAAAAACCCCGAATTTGAGACCCACTGGGTTTAATCATTTAGATTGCCACTTCGGAACGAAGTTACAGAAGTTTAATTCAGGGCGATTTTGAGGCCGCGTGAACCTCAGAGATCAGCAAGCGTCTGGAGAAAACTATGAGAAATGCTGGCAGCCTGAAGCTGGGCTTTTATCCCCTGCTTCAGTTCACAAGCCAAGGGTGGCGCCCGCCGGACTCGGGGTTTATTACTGGCTGGAGATGGTAGTAGTCGTACCATCGACCAGAGTAATGGTTTTGGTAAACGGCTCGGCGTAGCCCGGGCTTTGTCCTGGAGCAAACTGATAACCACCAAAGTAAAGTGGGTAAACTCGGCTGGAACCAGTGTACATTTACTCGTTGAGTGTTACGTTCGTAACTTCCGCGAAGCAATCTGTTAGATGAAATAGTTTTAATTGAAACAGATTGTTTATGACTGTTATTGTATGAACATATGCGAGGTGCGTCTTTAATGATGAAGGTAATATTGCATTTCGGGCAGGCCTTCATTTGCCACGGCAAAGCTTTCACTGCCGGAAAGATAGCCTGATGGTTGCTGGCCGAACTACCGTACATGACCTGCCGTGCACACGCTCCTCTCGCATTTACTGCTGCTATTGTATATGGTAACTTTTTATTTCTACCGGCATCAAAGCTTCCTGAAGATATAAGTGGGTAAATAGAGCTTATATTTCTCCCTCCCCCGGAGCAATTCTGCTTGACTACCACGGCAACACCCTCAGAATAAACTCTGCCGAATCCAGTTGTATGTCTGGATTGCGACAGAACGCGGGAACGGAATTCCAGCCTGGGAGGAGTAAGGCATGCAGCCCAAAATACTTCTTGTTGATGACTCAAGTACAACACTTTTGATGGAGGAAATGCTCCTCAGGGAGTACACGAAATTTGATGTATTGCTGGCCCGTGATGGGAAAGAAGCGGTGGAAAGGGCCCTTGCCGAACAGCCCAGTCTGGTTCTGATGGATGTAATTATGCCGAAAATGGATGGTTTCACGGCATGTCGCGAGATGCGCCGCCACGAAAAATTACGAAACATCCCCATCATTCTGATAACCAGCCGCGGAGAGCCACAAAACATCGAGAAAGGCTTCGAAAGCGGCTGCAATGATTACCTCACCAAGCCGATTCAGAGCCATGAACTGATTCAGATGGTGAACCAGTATCTGGCCGCGGAAGGAGCGATCAGTGGCTGACCGAAAACCAGTATCGGCCCTTGTAACGCAACTCGAAGCACGCTCAGACAATTATTTGCAGCAGTGTTTGAAAACCCTTCCTGACGGAGATCGGCATACGATCTGGAGCAGGTTATATGCGACCAGCCAAAGGCTAAAGCAGGCACTGGATGAAAACGGCGTGGCCGATGCGGTGCTTGAGATTGGCTCGAATCTGCTGGGTTGTGAAGAAATAGCCGTAGTGGAATTGCATGCGAATGGGGCGCCGGTTTCCATACTGGCCTCCGTGGGGATCGTCGAGGCGCAGCGGAGCGCGCTGTTGAATCACGCGGCAAAAATTTCGTCAGAGATAGCCGAGGGCCGGGTGCGGATCGTGGACAAGAGGCTTGCGGCGGACGAATTCCTGGCGAGGCTGGGAATCACCGCGCTTGTGCCGCTCTCGCAAGGACCGACCGTGAAAGGCGCAATTGTTATGTTCAATCTCCTTCCGCAGCGGAGTGGGTTCGAATCAGGAGACCGCGAGCTGCTGGGGTTGCTCTCGGTTTACGTTGGCCCAGGCCTTTTTGGCCTTTCAGCGTCAGCCAGGACCGAACGCAGGTGAACCGGCACAACGGTTCCTCTGAAAGACTGGCAGAAAAGCAATTACCTGTAGATTGACAGAAAACCAAATGGAAATCTCCCGGGACATTATTCTTAAAAGCTTCCTTGTGGAAGCCGGCGAAGGCCTCTCACAAATGGAAGGGGCGATTCTGGAATTGGAGTCCAATCCCGCGAACTCCGAGATCATCCAGACTATTTTTCGGGTGGTCCATTCGATCAAGGGCAATGCCGGAATTTTGGACTTATCGAACTTGCATGCGTTCAGTCACAGCCTTGAAAACCTGCTGGACAGGATTCGCGGGCGGGAGCTTTCGGTAAACGCGGAGATCGTAAATATATTGCTTCAGTCGGTCGATGTCCTGCGCGAAGCGACTACCGCTGCCGAAAAAGGTCGGGACGAAACTGGTCCGGGCACGAGCGCTGTTCTCGCCAGAATTTCCAGCAGTCTGGAAGGGTCTTCCGGCAGCCGGGAGAAAACGATCAACGAAGATTACGAACCGGCGAGGGCGGTCCAAACAAGCCCCGAAACCCCCAATACCGATGCTTCCGGAAAAACGCTGCGGGTGGATGTGAGCAAGCTGGACCGTTTGCTGGATATAGCGGGCGAAATTGCAATTGCCCGCGGGCGCATGAACAAGCTGCTGGAAAACCCAGTGCCGGCCGATCTGGACAATTTACGCGAAACATCCAGCCTCGCGGACTCCCTCTTTGCCGAACTTCAGGAAACCGTACTCAAGGCCCGCATGGTTTCCCTTGGCCCTTTGTTCCGCCAGCATCTCCGGACGGTGCGCGATGTTGCCAAATCGCACGGAAAACTGGCGCGGCTGCAAATCGAAGGTGAAGAGATTGAAGTGGATACTTCAGTGATCGAACACCTTCGCGATCCCCTGCTCCACATGCTGCGGAATGCCATCGACCACGGAATTGAATCTCCCGCAGAGCGCAGACAGAAAGGCAAGCCGGCTTCCGGCACGGTGACTGTGCGGGCCGCGTACCAAAGTGCAAGCATTGTGATTGAAGTATCCGATGACGGCGCGGGACTGGACCGCGAGCGAATCTGTGAGGTTGCCCGTAAACAAGGCCTCGCTTCTGAACCCGAGAAGATGGAGGAGCATGCGCTTTTCCAGTTGATCTTCGAGCCAGGTTTTTCCACTTCGGGATCGGTCAGCGTCATGTCAGGGCGCGGCGTGGGTATGGATGTAGTTCGCCGCAAAATCCAGGCGCTGCGCGGAGAAGTATTCATCAGCAGTAAACGCGGGGTGCATTCCACCATACATATCCGCCTTCCTTTGACCCTGGCGATTATCGAAGGCTTCGACGTGGGCGTAGGCGAAGAAACCTACGTGATTCCCATGGAACAGGTCCTTGAGTGCGTGGAACTGCCCGCACTGGGACGGGAAACACTGCACGGCACGGGAATACTGGAACTTCGCGGCGAGCCTCTTCCTTACATTCAGCTGCGCAACCAGCTTCAACTGGAAGGTGGGCGCGGTTTTCGGCAGAACGTGGTGGTGGTGCAGCACGGAGCCAAACGGGCCGGTCTGGTGGTGGATACGCTGCACGGTGTGGCGCAGACGGTCATCAAACCGCTCCCGCCCATGTTTAAAAATGTCCCTGGATTTTCCGGCTCAACCATTCGGGGCAATGGACGGGTCGCGTTAATTCTCGATTTGCCGGTACTGCTGCGCAGTTTTGAACTGGAAGCGGCGAACGCGAGCAGGCGGTAATGCGGGTATCCGGGATGTGCCGGAATTCGGCATAGAGCAGCTGGTGGCATTTACGCACGAAGAAAAGAATTTTGATCGGTTAGCAAGCCGGCCATATTGGTCAGCGAGAAAGAGCAAACAATGAAACAGTTCATCGCCAATCTTAAGGTAAGAAACAAGATCATATTCATGCTGCTGTTCCCACTGGTGGCTATGTTTGTCTTTTCTGCCGTGGAAGTCCGGAGTAAGTATGTTTTGGTCACGGAGATGACTCGCCTGCAGTCGCTCTCGACACTCGCCGTGAAACTGAGTGCCGTTGTCCACCAATCGCAGCGAGAGCGTGGCCGGACGGCCCTTTTCCTCTCGAGCGGCGGAAAGAACGACATAGAAGAACTTCGCCAGGAGAGGACCGAGCTGGACAGGAAAAAGGGCGATCTGCTCGATTTTTTAAGTACCTTCCCGCGCGACGCGAGCGCCACTGGCTTCAATATTGCACTGGATAACGGCCTGGCAAAACTCGATAAGCTAATCGCCCAGCGGAAATTAATAGATGACCAGGCCATCACCGCACCGCAAAACAATGTTTTTTATCACGAAATGAATGCATCTCTGATTGATGCCATTGCGGAAGAAACCAATCAGACCAATGACCCTGGGCTGATCAAGACAATCTATGCCTATTCCAGTTTGCTGTATGGAAAGGAATACGCAGGCCTGGAGCGAGCGCAGCTATCGGCGGCATTCACTGCCGACAAGGTTGATGAGGCAGCGCTGGAACAAATCATCCGCACTATGCAGTCGCAGACGATATATTCCGACCGATTTCTTTCTACCGCACGCCGAGACGAACGAGAGTACTACAAGAACCTGATGCAGGACGAGACCGTAGCGGAAGTTGGCCGTATCGAAAAGCTCGCTCTCTTAAAGTCGGCTGCCGGCAAATTTGGGATTGCACCCGATCACTGGTTCAAAACCATGACCGTGAAAATAGATATGCAGAAGAAAGTGGAAGATCGGCTTTCCAGCGATATTATCGCGGCATCGGACGGCATGAAGAGCAAGGCCCTGCAGGAATTGTTGTTTTTCGGCACACTTGCCGTGATTATCACCCTGCTGTCGATATCGCTCGCCTTCGTGTTGACGCGAGGGATTACCGTACCACTTGCGGCTGCCGTGAATGCGGCGGAACGGATCGCGAATGGTGATCTGACCGCTGACGTCGAGGTACGGTCGGAAGACGAGCCAGGGAAACTGCTGCGCGCCATGAGTCATATGGTCCAGAAGTTGCAGCAGACGATTGGCGAGGTGCGGGAAGGTGCGGTTGCGCTCTCGGCGGCCGCCGGGCAGGTCGCCAATTCCGCCCACGCGCTCTCGCAGGGCACCAGCGAGCAGGCGGCTTCGGTGGAAGAGACAAGTTCCAGCCTCGAGGAGATGAGCGCTTCCATCGGACAGAACTCCGATAACAGCATGCAGATGGAGCAGGCGGCCACTAAGGGCGCGCGCGAGGCCGAAGAAAGCAGCAAAGCAGTAAAGCAGACGGTCGAGGCGATGAGGTTGATCACTGAAAAGATCGATATCGTCGATGAAATTGCTTATCAAACCAATTTACTGGCGCTCAATGCGGCCATTGAAGCGGCCCGCGCTGGAGAACACGGGAAAGGGTTTGCCGTGGTGGCAACGGAAGTCCGCAAGCTGGCGGAGCGAAGTCAGACCGCGGCGAAGGAGATCAGCAGCCTCGCGCTGGACAGTGTGAAAGTGGCCGAACATTCCGGCAAGCTGCTGGATGAATTGGTACCCTCGATTCTGCGGACTGCCGATCTGGTAAAGGAAGTCTCGGCGGCCTCGCGCGAACAGGCTTCTGGAGTAATCCAAATCAGCAAGGCTATGGGGCAAGTGGATCAGGTGACGCAAAGAAACGCCTCCGCCTCGGAAGAGCTTTCCGCCACAGCGGAAGAACTGGCGGCACAATCGGAAGGGCTGGAACAATTGATGACTTTCTTTAAAACTCACGAGCGGGAGCGAGCGGATGCTTCGCTTGTGCGGAAGACAGAAGCTAAGACCGCCGTTATTCGTCCCGAGCGCGTTATGGCGGCATCTTTTGCAGCAAAAAAAGCGGCCCGGAGGCGGCCCATAGCTGAAGAACAGGAATTCTCGCGCTTTTAAAAAGGGGGAGAGATGGCCACTGCGTCGCCTGAAAGAATCGAGCAACAACAATATCTTACGTTCCTTCTGGCCGGGGAGGAGTATGCGATCAGCATCCTCAAGGTGAAGGAAATCATCGAGTACGACACCCTGACGGTGGTCCCCCGAACGCCGAAGTGGATTCGCGGAGTCATGAATCTGCGCGGCAGCGTGGTGCCGGTGATCGATGTGGCGGTGAAGTTCGGAATGGAGGAACGACCGGTAATCAGGACGACCTGCATCGTCATCATGGAAGGGCAGCTGGCAACCCAGAGCGCGACCATAGGGATCGTGGTAGACGCGGTGAGTCAGGTGCTGGATCTGAGCAAAGATGATATTCGCGGTGTACCGGAGTTTGGAACGCGGATACATGTTGATTACCTGCTGGGCATGGCACAGGTGGGGAAGAAATTCACGATGCTGCTGGATGTGGAAAAGGTGTTGTCGTCCGATGAACTGCTCAATCTGGAAGAACTGAGCGTCAGCGTGAATGCTGGAATGGCGAACTCGGGAGTTTGAAGCAGTTCAGCGGAGGCGCACTATGTCGACACCTGATTCCGATTTCGAAGAAATGTTTGCAGGGCCTGGTGAAGGGAGCGGAGTCTTTCCCTTCGATGTGCAGCCAAAGAAGATCACCGAAAAAGAGTTTACGAATTTTCAGCATCTCATTCACCATATCTCGGGGATATGGCTGCCGCCCGCCAAAGCCACATTGCTGGTCGGGCGACTGTTGAAACGACTCAGAATCCGCGGTTTCAGCTCATTTGATGAATATTACGGCGCGGTCACCAGTGAACCGGAAGAGCTAACAGAGATGCTGAACGCGATTTCGACCAACGAGACGCGGTTTTTTCGCGAGCCCCTGCAATTTGAGTTTTTGGAGCAACGTATCCTGCCGCAATGGAAAGCCGATGGCAAGTCCGGTAAACGATCGCGCAGTATCAGGGTGTGGAGCGCCGGTTGCTCTACCGGGCAAGAGCCGTATTCTCTCGCCATGCTGCTGCTTCACCATTTGCCACTCTCCGAGGGATGGGAAATCGAAATTATCGCCACCGATCTCTCTACCCAGGCTCTCAAAACGGCCACGGAGGCTACGTGGGAATTAGCCAGGGCCTGTGAAATACCGGATCATTACCTGAAAGCTTTCATGCTCAGGGGGTATGGCGAGCAGGAAGGAAAACTGAAGGCGGGACCGGAAATCCGCCAGTTGGTCCACTTTTTTCAGCTGAATTTGAATGACCCGGTGTATCCCATTTCCGGCAGGTTCGATTTGATTCTCTGCCGCAACGTACTGATTTACTTTAACGTCGAAACTCGTACACGGATCGTGCGGCGCCTGCTGCAGTTTCTTTTGCCGGAAGGCCATCTTTTTGCCGGGCACGCCGAGAGCCTGCATACAATGTGTGGCGAGTTGCGGGCCGTGGCGCCGACCATTTACAACCATGCCCGCCGTCCGGGGCAGCAGGCCAATGCCCGTCATTAACGAACATTCGCGCATTCAGGTGCTGGTGGTCGATGATTCCGCCGTGGTGCGGCAGGTGTTGCAGGCCGTGCTTTCCCGGGAAGCCGGCATGAGCGTGAGCGTCGCTGCAGACCCATTGATCGCGCTGCGCAAGATGCAGGAGGTGCGTCCACAGGTCATCGTTTTGGATCTTGAGATGCCTCGCATGGACGGCCTCACCTTTCTTCGCAAAGTGATGACCGAAGATCCCATTCCCACGCTGATCTGCTCCAGTGCCGCCGGCAGCGGGACTGTCACGGCCCTGCGCGCGCTGCAGGAGGGCGCGGTTGGCATCATCGCCAAGCCGAAGCTTGGCGTAGGCGATTTTTTGCACGAATCGGCGGAAATGCTGATTGACGCAGTTCGGTCCGCTGCCGGAGTCCGTGTGTGCCGGCGAGTGCCCTTTGCTGTTCCGCCAATTCCCCGGGTGTCCGTTTCGCAGCCATCTCTCGCCCAGGTCAACCTTCCCCCCTTGCCCGCCGAAGCCGGCCGCATTGTTGCCATCGGCGCTTCCACGGGGGGTACTGATGCGCTGGCCAGCATTTTATCCACCCTGCCCGAGGATGCGCCGGGAATCGTGGTGGTGCAGCACATGCCGGAAGTTTTTACCCTGGCATTTGCGAAGTGGCTCAACAGCTTTTGCCGGATCACCGTCAAAGAGGCGGAGAATGGCGACATAATCGCGCCCGGCAAGGCCTTCATTGCCCCTGGCAACAGACATATGTCCGTGTGCCGCGCGGGCCTGCGTCTAAGCGTTCGAATCAGCGATGGACCGCTGGTCTCACGCCACCGCCCCAGTGTTGACGTATTGTTTCGTTCCCTGGCGCAAATCGCCGGCCGGGAAGCGATGGGGGTGATTCTCACTGGCATGGGTGACGATGGCGCCGAAGGATTGCTCGAAATGCGCTCTGCCGGGTCCTATACCATCGCTCAGAACGAAGCTACCTGCGTTGTTTTCGGCATGCCGAAGGAAGCGATCCACCGCGGTGCGGTTCACGGGATATTGCCTCTGGAATCAATCTCCGCTGCTGTAACCGAGTTTGGAAGCGATCCGGCTTCCCGAGTCTCTGCCCGAATCCCATTGTAGGCTGCAGCGGCCTCATGGCCGTACGTTGACACTTTGGCACAATGCATGCCGCTGCGAGCGGGGGCGGCCATTCAGCATTAGCACAATGAAAATCAATTTAGCTTTTATGAACGACCTCGATATCGTGGCCGTCACTC